>Ga0306920_100003745_pt1 | contig 19379 bp, 22 predicted proteins | sample flu12Cox44000170_FD_204666 | JGI IMG/M metagenome (GOLD analysis project Ga0306920, IMG submission 204666) | Lab enrichment of tropical soil microbial communities from Luquillo Experimental Forest, Puerto Rico - flux4day.12C.oxic.44.000.170 (v2)... | ecosystem: Environmental > Terrestrial >... | reverse complement strand
CATCCAGATGTCCACCTTGCGGGGATCGACGTTGCAGTGCTCGGCGCAGCCGCGTCCGCGGTTGCCGAGGACGCCAATCCCGTGGGCGTCGTCGACCATGAGCCACGCCCCATAGCGTTCCTTGAGGTTGATGAGGCGGGAGAGATCGGGCACATCGCCCTCTGTTGAATACAGCCCTTCGATGATGACCAGCGCGTTGCGATACTCGTCGCGGCTCTCCCGCAGGATTCGCTCGCAGCTTTCGGCGTCGTTGTGCCGGAAGCTTCGGGCCGCCGCGCCCGACAGCCTGATGCCAACGATTGCGCTGTTGTGGACGAGCTCATCATGGACGACCAGGTCTTCCTCGCCCATGATCGTGCCAATGGTGGAAACATTGGCGGCATGTCCGCTTACGAACAACAGAGCCCCCTCCACACCACAAAACCGCGCAATCTTCTCCTCGAGCATCTGGTGCAGTGGGATCTCTCCGGCGACCATGCGGCTCGCTGAAACGCAGGTTCCATGCTGTTCGATTGCCGACCTTGCCGCTTCGGCGACCGCAGGGTGCTCATTGAGGCCCAGGTAGTTGCACCACGCAAAGTTCAACCGTGACCGACCCGCAACGAACGTCCTTGAGCCCACACGACGTTCGTTGGGTCGAAAGAACGGGCTTTTAAGGCCAAGCGTGCGCCCGATCTGCTCAATTCGTCTGATGTACTTGTAGCTTGACAGGTCTGAGAAACGTGGCGCGCTGTGCACCCGTCGCTCGCGTGCGCTGCTCGCCGAGGCGAGGCGTTCCTTCGCACTGCCCCAGGTCCGGACGGCTGCAACCACACGTTTGTTCCATGTCTCGCTGATGCGCATCGCTGGGACTTCAATTCTCTTTGACCTTGGGCTTTGCCCGTCGTCCCGCCGGTCAAACGTTTCTGACCGTTCGACGCTGGATGTTGCAGGTCGGTTCAAAGACGTGGCGCTGCACGAAGCAAGCAAGTGCCCGTCGCCGTCGCGGCGCCGGTCACAGAAAGCGGGTCGCGCCCGGAGCGCGAGGATGGCGCATCGCCCAGCCCCGCAGGTCGACCGTCGCTCAGAACGTGGATGGCTCACATGGGTGGATTGACGCCACGGCCAACATTGATGCGTGCCGCCTGCAGCTTGCCGTCCGCTTGCTTCATCGCCGCGGCGATGAAGATGCGAGCGCCGGGCTTAAGCTCACTCCTATCGCCTGGGGTGTAGGCGACCACGGGAACGTCGGAGGGAATGACGATTTTCTTCTCGCCATCCTTATACTTCAGGGTCACCGCCTGATACTTCAGGGTCACCGCCTGGCCATCGCTGGAGGTCGTGCTCTGCTCGACGCTGCCATTCGTCATTGTGCTCGATGGCTGCAGGTCCCAGGCGCGGTGACCGTCGCCCACCCAAGCATGGTCTCGGGGAAGATGTGCACCTCAAGAGCCTTCTGGCTGCCGTCAGGTTGGGGCATGCCACTGACGCCAACGTATGACCCGGGCTTTATGTCGGCCAACGCCGCCTTGGTAACCGCGACCACCAACGGGCTGTCGGCGAGCTTGACCTGCACCTGACCGCCGCCGCGCGTACTGACGATGTACGTATCACCCTCGATCCGATCGATGGTACCCGCGGACCCGTAGCCCCGGATCCTGCGCGGAGGCCATCACCGGTATCGCGACAACGGCCAAGGCTAGGATCGTCGACCTGCGCCAATCCGCCGAGCACATCCGTTCCTCCCGTTCTGAATGTGGACAGCTTGGGAACGGGCGCCAGAACGGGTGCGCGACCACGCTAATGTGGCATTTGGCACGGCGCAACCCCTCTCCCTCAGCCGTTCAGGCAAAAGGAGCGGAATAAATCGGAATGCCACAAACGAGCGGTGGCGCCCGAAGGAGACACCGCATCATCACATTCTTACCAGCCGAGGCACCAGCGGTAACGCTGCCACCAGTATGGGCTTCCTGTGACGAGCGCGCGGTAGCGCAGCCACGCACACCCTCCACCATAGGCGTAGTAGAGGGGGGCCCCCACGAAGAAAGCACGGCGAACGAAAAAATGTCGGTGGAAGTGGTGAGCGAAGAGAGGTCGGTGGAAGCGGTGAACGAAGAGAGGTCGGTGGAAGCGGTGAACGAAGAGAGGTCGGTGAAAATGACCGACAAATCCGTGGTGGGGGGCAAAGTGGCGAAAACCAAAACCACCGAAGTGCCCGAAACCGCCACCGCGGAAGTGTCCGAAGCCGCCACCGCCGAAGTGCCCGAACCCACCACCGCCAAAACCATGACCACCAAAGCGTACCTCCGTTATGTTAGTAGGATGCGGTACGTCGATGGGTAGAATAGTAGCCGCGCGCCCCCCGCTTTCAGAAAACGTCAAAACGGTGAATGCAATGGTCGCGCCTACAAGCTGATGCCTGAGCATTGGACCTCTCCCTGTGCCGCGACATCACCCGCTGTTCCGAGGGTAGCCGGCGTGAAGGACCGGCACGTAACCGCCACATTCCGACAGAACGAGTGGGTCGCGCACCGTCACTTGCTCTCGCCGGCCTCAGCCCCCGAACCCGCTGCCGGTGGACGCGATGCACGACCAGCTTTGCTCTTGGCCCCGCAGAGGCCGGTATCCGTACCATTGCGGAAAATTTGATACGGTTAACCCTGAGTGGGCGCTTGGACTTAGCCCCTCGTCAATTTCAGGCGCTCGGGATCTAAAGCGGCTGTACCGCCGCGCAGGTAGGCAGCAACCCCAAAAAGCCGCGACTTACTCGGCGAGCCCAGCCCGCGTGACTGAACCAAAACGTCGGTTCTTGGCATTGACCACCAGTTTGCGGCGTTGCAGCGATTCCGTCAGCTATGTTCAGCTATGTGATGTAATTCTGCCGTGCCGGCGAGGCGACTACCATGCCTCTTCATGACCCACTCCGGACCATCGGATCGCACTGCACAATCAGCTCCGCCTACGATGGCCCACGAGCGTTGTCGCTGCAGATCAAAGCGCCCGATTGATCTACGTCTGCGGGTTTATCCCGATTGCCGGGGGAGCCGAAACCTGAAAGAGCTTGCTAGAAGGCCTGGTAACCAAAGCATTATCGCCAACGAGGGAGTTGAACACTGAGAGGGGTCGGGGCACAGCCAAAGATTCCACGCGCCTCCAACGGCAAGACACGAACCAATGCCTTGGATGATGTAAACGGTCTGTCCCGAGAAGCGATCGAGGTACTTCCTGCTGCTGTCTACATGACGGACCCAGAGGGGCGCCTCACCATCTACAACGAGGCGGCGGCCGCGCTTTGGGGCTGCCGCCCCGAGCTCGGCGAGAGCAAGTTCTGCGGGTCCTGGAAGCTCTACTGGCCAGATGGCACGCCGCTGCCGCACGATAAGTGCCCGATGGCGATCGCGCTGCATCAGGGACGAGCGATCCGTGGCATGGAAGCGATAGCTGAGCGCCCGGATGGCACGCGCGTCCTTTTCATCGCCTATCCAACACCGCTGTTCGATGAGACCGGAAAATTGACCGGTGCCATCAACATGCTCGTCGATATCAGCGACCACAAGTGTGCTGAGGCACGCCTCGCGGAACGCAACGCACAACTCGATCTTGCTGGGAAGATCGCCCGAATTGGCAGCTTCACATACGACCATGCCACACAGAAGCTGCAGCTCTCTCCAGGGTGTGCGGCTATCTATGGGCTGCCCGAGGGCACGCGCGAGATTCCACGCGAAGATTGGCGCTCGCTGCTGCATCCGGATGATCTGCGGCGGCTAGACACCGTCACTCGCCGTGCGTTGGCCAATCGCGAAACCGAGCTCGTCCTGGAATTTCGAATATTGCGCCACGGTGAGGTGAGGTGGATCGAGTCGCGCGTCCTCATCTTATACAATCAGGTCGGGCGCGCCTTCCAAAGAATCGGCGCCGAGGTCGATGTTACCGAGCGCAAACGGGCAGAACTCGCCTTGGCTGAGCGCAACACCCAGCTCGAACTCGCCAGCAAGACCGCTCGGGTTGGCAGTCTCGTAATCGACTTTCATACCGGGCTTGTCAAACTGTCTCCGGGTTGCGCAACCATTTTAGGCCTACCTGAGAGCACCGTTGAGATATCGAGCGACGATGCCCGCAAACTTGTGCATCCAGAGGATTTGGCGCCACTTGAGCTTCGGCGCGACCAGGCGCTTCTCAAGCAGGAGCGCGAATTCGTTGCACAGTTTCGCATCCGCCGCGCCGACGATAGCGAGGTCAGGTGGATAGAGTCGCGCAACCTCATCTTTTATGACCAAAGCGGCAAACCCGCGCAAATGATCGGCGTCAGGATCGATTTCACCGACCGCAAGCTCGCGGCAGACATGCTTGCTGAGCGCAATCTACAGCTCGAGCTGGCGGGAAAGATCGGCCTCGTTGGCAGCTACGCCTATGATATCCACAGTGAGAGAATACAGATCTCACCAGGCTATGCAGCCATCTACGATCTTCCAGACGGAACGACCCAGATCACACGCAGCGAATGGCTGGCTGCTGTGCACCCAGAGGAGGTTGAGCGATTGCAGGAGCTCCGGAGTAAAGCGTTCCGCGAGCGTCGGCGCGAATATTACGGCGAGTATCGTATCGTTCTCCCCAGCGCCGAGGTTCGATGGATCGAATCGCGGAGTTTCGTTTCATATGATAGCAAGGGACAACCTCAGCGGGTGGTCGGCGTCAACATCGACATTACTGAGCGCAAGAGAGCTGAGGCGGCCCAAAAACTTTTGAATGCCGAGCTCGACCATCGTGTCAAGAATGCGCTTGCGACCGTCTCTGCTGTCGTTTCCCATACCCGGCAAGGGAGCAGATCGGTGGCCAATTTCGTAGCCGCGCTTGAGGGACGCCTTCGCTCGATGGCAGCAACACACGATCTATTGAGTGCCCGTCGGTGGCAGGGCATATCGCTGACAGAGCTCGTTCGCGGCGAGCTTGCACCGTATGCCACCAGCAGCAATGCCAAGATCAACGGCGCCGAAGTCATACTGAAGCCGGAGGCGGGTCAGGCGATGGCAATGACACTCCATGAGCTCGCCACCAACGCGGCAAAGTACGGCGCGCTCTCTACCAAAGAGGGGCGCGTGTCGATCCGATGGGATCTGCGGCAGAACGGCCACCCAACTCATTTGGTGTTCGAATGGCAGGAGATCGCCGGCCCCCCAGTCGTCGCTCCTGACAAATCCAGTTTTGGGACGAACACAATTTGCGACCTAATCCCCTACGAGTTCGGCGGTACGGTTGACCTTATGCTCGCTCCGGAAGGGGTTCGGTGCCGCGTAGAACTTCCCGCGCATTTGTTTAGCAAAGGTGAGCCTGGTTCAGAGGCCATCGCACACGCATCCCGACGAACCGAGGACGACTAAAATATCGATCATCGGCTCTGAAGCGCCGCGGCCGTGCCAACGTAATATCTCCGCAACGCCAACAACACGGCGCGGTCTGCTGGAAGCTCGTGGATCGGCGTGTCCCCTTTGTCTTCCACACCGGAAGGGTCTATACAGCGCGTTCCGGCAATGGCCGTCGGCGCCTGTCATCCTGAAGCCATTTTCCGCGAGGCAGCGATTTGATCGGGTATTTGGGGTACTTCTACCGTGAGGACCGAAGCGTTGGCCTACCCGCGAATATTGGTCTTCACGACCTCATCGAGCGTGACTCGGTCCTCGCGCCAATCGTAGAGCTGGGTGGTGCGTGTGGAGGCATGCGCCGCCATCTGCCGCGGTTTCTCCAGCGTGCCCCCGTTGTCCAGGTAGGCCGTGATGCTGGTGCCGCGGAAGGTATGGTTGCACACCTCGGTTAGGTTGCCCCCCAGGGAGGCTCGACTTGCCGTTCAAACGCGCGTTCTAGGGTTTCCAGCATGGCAATTTCTGGATAACACCCGATCCGCGAAAGCCGGCTGATTGGTTACTCGTGCCCCTTAACCAAGCTAGACATTCAAAATCATCACGGGTGCCTTAGGTGAAGGACGGGGTGGATCGTTCCCATTTACTATTCAGCCAGTCCTGGTTTGGGGGTTTGAAGCTCGCTGTTGCGGCAGGCATCGCGTACTTCGTGGCTGGGCGGGTTGGTTGGGTTCTTCGTGTTGAGCCAGGCTTGGCGGTCTTCTGGCCCGCCTCAGGCATTTCAGTAGGTGCGTTGATCGCCTTGGGTCCCAGGGCGCGCCTGCCAGTGGCCGCTGCTGTCTTCGTCGCGTCCACCGCGTGCAGTCTCACGATTGGGAGGAACGCGTGGCTCTCCGTCGCTTTCGGCTTCCTTAACACGGGTCAAACCCTGCTCGTGGCTTGGCTGCTTGAGCAGTGGTTCGGGAGGACGTTCAAGCTGGAAGATGTGCGGAGCGTGCTGGGGTTCTTCACAGCGACAGCGCTTGGATGTGCCATTGCCGCGGCCGGCGCGGTTTTTGCCATTCAGCTCATCGAACCGACAGCATCCCCCCTCCATGTCTGGGGACTTTGGTTCGCGGCGGCCTCATTGGGGGTTGTCACGGTCGCTCCACTGCTGATCGGACTGGGCGATGCTATTCGTGCGCGCCTGCCGCGTCACGAGCTGATGGAAGGCTGGGCGGGGCTCGCGGCGCTCGCAGCGCTCACCGTGTTTCTAATCTCTTTACCTGATGGACCTTGGGCGACTGCCCTCCCTGAGGCCCTGGTGTTTCCTTTCCTGCTATGGGTTGCCATACGTTGCCGGCCTGTCTTCGCAGCCGGCGCAGCTCTCGTCGTGGGGCTGACCGTGATCGGTTCAGCAACCCTTAATGTTGGATACTTCGACTCGGGCAAGCCACTTGCAGACCGCATACTCTCCGCTCAAACGTTCGTTTTCATAGAGTCAATCTTAGTTGTCCTGCTTGCAGCAGTGTTCGCTGAAAGGCGCCAGGTCGCTGAACGCCTTCAGTTGGCCCTAGATGGAGCGGTGCTTGGCGCATTCCGGGCAGACCTTGCTACTGGCAAGTTTGAGTGCGACGTGCGTGCTGCACAGTTTCAGGGACATTGCGTGCCTCCAACCACGATCAAAGAGGCGAGGCGCTTCGTTCATCCCGAAGACCTTGGTCGCATTGATGATGCCGTTGCAAAGGCACGGCACACTCGCGGTCACTGGAAGACTGAGTATCGGGTCGTGCCCCCGCCTGGCCACCCCCATGCTGGGGAAACCCGATGGATGGCGGTCGAGGGATCAATTGTGAGCGGGGCCTGTGGGGCTCCCGTGCAGTTGTTTGGCGTCACCCGCGACATCACGCTTTACAAGCAGGGAGAGCAAGCACTGGCTGAGCGCAGCACACAGCTTGCCCTCGCTGGAAAAGTGGCACTGGTCGGGAGCTTTGCCATCGACATTCCTAGAGGGCTTGTCAACCTCTCTCCCGGCTGCGCGAACATTCTCGGCCTACCTGAGAGCTCCATTGAGATTTCCCGCGAAAACGCCCGCAAACTTGTGCATCCAGAGGATTTGGCGCAGCTGGACGCACCGCGCGACCAGGCGTTTCTCAAGAAGCAACGTGAGTTTGTTGCGCAATTTCGCATCATCCGGCCTAACGACAGCGAGGTCAGGTGGATAGAGACACGCTGCCTTATTTTTTACGACGAAGGTGGCCAGCCCTTTCGCTTGATTGCCGTCATCATCGATTTTACCGAACGCAAAGCGGCCGAGGAAAGGCTACAAAAGAGCGAGCAGCTATTCCGCGAACTGCTTGGGGCGCTGCCCGCGGCCATCTACACGACGGATGCTGCAGGGCGCATCTCCTATTGCAATGAAGGAGCGGTCAATCTGTGGGGGGTAAGGCCCAAAATCGGTGAGGACAAGTGGTGCGACCTTGCCCGTTTCTATTATCCCGATGGCAAGCGGATGGAGATCCGAGATTGTCCGACCGAGATCGCTTTGAAGCAGGGAAGGTGTGTGCGAGGAAGCGAGGCCGTTCTCGAGCGGATGGATGGCACTCGAATTCCAATGATCCCCTATCCAACACCGCTACGCGATGCAACAGGCACCATCGTGGGTGTCGTCAACATGATGGTCGATATCAGTGAACGTCAGAAAGCGGAGCGGACCCTGGCTGAGCTCAACGCACAATTGGCATTGGCAGCAAAGGCAGCTCTTGTCGGCAGCCATGCGGATGATCCCGGCCAGGAAAGAATGACGATTTCTGAGGGTTATGCCGCAATACACGGTTTGCCTGAGGGAACTACCCAGACGACGCGAAGAGAGTGGTGTGCCAGGGTGCACCCAGAAGACCTCGCCCGATTGGAAGATAATCGCGCCCGAACCTTCCGCGATAATCGGGACGTCTACAATGTAGATTATCGGATTGTTCGCGCCAGTGGTGAGGTCCGATGGATCGAAGCGCGCGGTATAGTTTCGTACGGTGAGGATGGGCATCCAGAGCGGGTGATAGGCGTCAACATCGATGTCACAGAGCGCAAACGCGCAGAGCAACATCAGCGCGCTTTAAATGCCGAACTCGACCACCGCGTTAAGAACGTGCTTGCCACGGTCAGCGCTATTATCGCTCAGACGCAAGAAGCCAGTAGTTCGCGAGCGGATTTCGTGACTGGACTGAATAGCCGCATCAATTCTTTGGCGAGAACACATGAGCTGCTGAGCGAGAGCAACTGGCGCGGCGCATCGCTGGCAGAAATCGTTCGACGCGAAATTGCGCCCTATACCAGGGGAAATACCGAGGCCAGGGGGCCAAGCGTAACCCTGAAAGCGGAGGCTACTCAGGCGGTGGCAACAGTTCTTCATGAACTGACCACCAACGCCGCAAAGTATGGCTCACTCTCCAACCGTAGCGGTAGCGTGTCGGTTAATTGGCAGTGGCTACAGAATGGCTCGCATGGTCGACTTATCATTGAATGGCAGGAGACCGGCGGTCCCCCGGTTCTGGCTCCAAGCCGGTCTGGCTATGGGACAAGCATAATTCGCGAACTTATTCCCTTTGAACTTGGCGGCGCCGTCGAACTCTCTTTTGCTCCCGAAGGAGCCAGATGCCGGATGGAAATTCCCGGCGAGTGGGCCAGGAAATGCAGGCGCAGAGCCGAGGAGAACAGAGTATCGGACTAGACACAAACCGTCTCGGCCCTGGCGTCACCGGTCTCGTATGCAGCGTAAGGTTCGTCTTTCTTCCCCAATGGAAGCCCCGCATCTGCCGATTGTCGGGTGCTGATGACATGCATAAGTTACTCAGGAGTCAGTAATATAGGCTACATCTGGCGCCTTGAAGGAAGATCGTATGAGGCCTGGATTGTTTTGTAGATTGATTAAGTCGGCCTCGATGCGGTCTTGAAGCGACTCGTTTGAAGCAAGTGGGCGCTTGGCGGTACCAGTCCGTTTCACGTAGCTCCAGACCAATTCATCTGGGTTCAATTCCGGTGCGTAGCCGGGGAGGAAGAACAATTTGAGTTTCCCCTTCGTCGCTTTCTCATAGTCGCGCACAACCTTGGCCTTGTGGGCAGGCAGGCTATCGAGAATGAGATACAGGGGTTTGCGGCGACCACGCATTATAAGCTTGAGCATTGCCACAAATAACTCGGCGCTCATTCCACCCTGGTAGGTCGCAAACCAGAAACCGCCCTTCGAATCGACAGCGGAGGCGGCCGAGATCGTCTGGCGCTTGCCCGGCACCTCAACGACGGGCGTCTCACCCTTGACGCCCCAGGTCGTTCCCTGCACCGCATCGGCACGAAAGCCCGACTCGTCCCAGAAATAGATCTCCGCGCTCTCGCGTTTCGCCGCTGCGGTAATGCTTGGATAGGTTTCCCGCTTCCATGCTTCGATCGCTTCCGGGTCGCGCTCATAGGCGCGCATCAGCGGCTTTTGTGGTGTCAGCCCCACGTCGGCGAGCAACTTGCCGACCGAGGCGAGGCTCAGCTCGATCGCGAACTTGTCAGAAATTAGCTCTGCGACAACCTTGCGTGTCCACAAACCAAAATCAAATCCATATTGGCGCGGGTCCTTGCCGTTGATCCACCGAAAGACCCTCCGCTGTTGCGATTTCGTCAATTTGGCCGGCCGGCCCGTCCCTTTGCGCGAGCGCAGAGCGTCAAGACCACGCCCTTTTCCTTTCGCCGCCCGCAACCATTTGTAGATCGTTGTGCGGCAAAAGCCATAGGAGGCAATCACTTCGCTCGGATCCTCGCCCTCCCATACGCGCTCAACGGCCATCCGCCGGATCTCTTCGAGTGTCTTGTGATCTAGTTTCCGCCCGTCTCGCTTCATGCCGAATCACTAAAATGATTTGCGGCAAAAAACAATCATTTTGTATCCTAAATTACTGACTCATGAGTAATTCATCGTCAATGCGACAGATCAAGGATGTCACGCAGATCATCGGCGAGGCGCAACGCAATGGCCTGCGGGTTTCGACGGAAGCCTATCCGTACGGAGCGTCTTCGACCACGATGGGAGCGCCATTTTTGTCTCCTGAAGCCCTCTCGCGGTCGGGCAGGAGTCCAACGGACATCTTTGTAGTCGACACCGCAGACTGGGTGAAGGACGCCGAGGTCCTCGCCCGCATTCGCCGCGAGCGGCCGGGCGCCATCGTGGTTATCCATCATCTCAGGGAGGATGTTGCAACGGATCGCGCCTTACTGGAGGCCGGCTGCTGTTTCCAAACACGGCGATCGCCTCCGATGCCATGCCTTACCTGGCTGCGGGCCGTCCCGTCGACAAGGATGATTGGCCGCTTCCCGACAATGCTATCGCGCACCCGCGCGTGGCCGGAAGTTTTTCGCGTGTTCTGGGAAGCTGGGTGCGAGATCGAAAAGTAATTTCGCTCAACGAGGCAATCCGGCGCGCCAGCTTGATCCCGGCGCGGATCCTGGAGCAAGCGGTTCCCCAGATGCGCGACAAGGGCCGAATTCGCGTTGGAGCGGACGCTGACATCATCGTGTTCGACGCCAACACCATCGCCGATCGAGCAACCTACCAGGATCCAAGGGCCCCTCGGTTGGGATGCGCCATGTCATCGTGAACGGCATAACGGCGATCCAGGATGGGGAGTTGCATCGTCGTGCGATGCCCGGAAGGGTCCAGCCCGCTGAACGCGTCCGAGCTCAGTGCGGGTAGCGCTGAGGCGCTGTTCTTGCTCTGTGCCGGCGTGGGCATCCCCAAAAGAGTCGCTGGTAGGTGGGTCTGATTGTCGCCTACCCGGCCACCAGAGCACTGATCAACCTCCTCTCGCGACGACAGTAAGTGGCACTCATCGCCCCTTGCCTAAACCGTGCACGCCAGGTTGACCTCGGTAGCGGACTAACAGGCGCTCCTCGTTGCCACCTCACGTGCCAGTCATTGCCCACGCCTTTGTAAGGCGATTCGTTTTCGTCGGTCGCTGCAAAGTACTGCTCTTCCGGCTCTCGGGTCTCAGCATCGACTTAATTTTGGTGCAAACCCGACGGCGGTCGACTTTGCGGAAAAGTTCAAGGTGATCTGTGCGCGTGTGGATGGGGAGCACAGTAATGGATCTCGACACGCAAGCGATTGCAGCTAGAATGATTGAAGACAAAATCCGCGATGAGTGGGTCAAACTTGGTGGGACTGCGGATTTCGGTGTGATCGTCAATTACGACGAGGACACTGGCGAGTGGAAAGCGCGACCAGCTCGTGACGACCTCCCGCTCAGCTATAGGCTCGCGTTCGTAACGGCTGTCAATAGAGCACTACAGCAGCACAAACTCGTTATTAAGGTGCAACTATCGCCGCGATAAATAACCGTGCGGTGGCCTGAGGGTTGCAACATGAGCGACGAAAGATTTGAGCGCATCAAAGAGGCTTACGCCGAGGCTGAGAGTGAGCAGCCACCTAAGTACGGCCCCCTGCCAAAGTGGGACGAGCTGCGCGGCGATCATTCACGTATATCTCGCGGGCAGACTCGATGCCCTGAGCGAATGGAAGTCGTAGCGAGTAGTGATGGCGTCCAGGAGGACATCATGACCATCGAAGATGCAAACGCCTTGCTCGAAAAGCTATCCCTTGAACGACTCCGTGAGTCCGACCCGGATCAGCTACGTAAGTTCATGCACTTGTGCCATCACTGGGAGATGCTGGCCAATGATGATCTGGAACGGCGGGCCGCTGCTAGTGCGTGGGCCAAGCGCGAACTCAAATCGCTCAAATCCCGCAAGTAATGGGGATACGAACGAGCTTGACGGGATTGGGCTACATGCCATCCCCTTCAATGTGAAGTGATTCGCGGATTTGGGCTATTGAGGGGGCTGACAATGGGGAGACGCATCACACATTATCCATTCCGTGACCGTGCGCGTATGGGTGAACAAAGATGGGTGCAAAAAACCATCAGGGCCGCGTGTGGCATACGTGCATATGGCGCATCCGTCCGGTATGTCACATGCACCGACTGTCGTCAGTTGCTCGAACTTCGCATGTTTGCGGCGGAGCGGGATATCCAAACACTTGCGCCAAAGCCTGACGATCATCCATGGCGTGCGCGGGCCAATGCCAGGCTTGCAGCAGTCATCAAGCGTGATGTGGCTAAATATCGTAGAGCGTTGGCAGCGTCGCCGTATCGATGAACGCCAGATGGTGCCGACAACGGCCTCGGGGCCTCGGGATGATCTCCGGGGCCGTTCGTTACCGCGGCAGGGCGCTCATCATCGAGGGGCCCTGCCGGTGAGGAACATAAATGATCTTCAGTAGAAAGACAGAAGACGGCGGCGGCGCAGCAATCTCCGTTGAGCCGGTCACCGGCACCAGGCTTGGCCTTTCGCGGTTCATGCAACCTGCCAAGAACGGCTTGCTGCAGCGAGCCCTCATCGATAGCGGGGTCAATATAAAGGGCGACTTGGAGACTGACGGTGAACTCCAGGTCAATGGTCACATAGTCGGCAACGTTAGTTGCGGGCACCTTGTAATTGGGAAGGACGGCTCCGTTCTCGGCGACATAAAGGCCGACGAAGTCGTTGTCTGTGGCAAGACCGAAGGTGTCATTCGTGCCCGGCGCGTCATGCTTCAAGAAAGTGCCCGAGTGGTGGGGGACATCTTCTATGAAAGAATGTCTATGGAAGAGGGCGCTCGGTTCATAGGCGCATCGAACCAGGGGAGAGATGAGGCGATGCCACAGGTGCGCGATCAGCGCCTTAGCTGAGCACGCCCCTGCCAGGATCGTTCCGATTGGTAGCGGGTCGCATTGGCGATGGCGCTTCGTCCGTGGGCGTAAGGAAACGGACGCTACTGTACTCGACACCAAGGCATTCGTCCTGCAGTTCAAAACGTGTGCTGATCAGTATGGCCTGCGCGTCGTGCGTGACCGTGAAAAATTCTATGTCGTGGGCGTGAAGCTAGCAGCCTGACGGAGGCAAGCATCATGACCGATAGCGCGATTGAAATCCTAGCAGCAGTGACCGTCGCCGGCGTCTTGATATCCCTCTACAAGCAATTCAGGGGTTGGGCCTTAGTCGGAGCTGGTGTCCCCGTTTTTGGACATGTCCTAGTAGGAACGAGCCCCATCATATTCGCCATTCTGTACGTTAGGGATCTGGCCTTAGACCGCATCGCCGAATTGGCTTTGCTCACCCTGTACGTCGCGGCGATGATCAATGCATTTCGTGAGAACCAGTGACAGTGCGTGAAACCAACGGCCCATGCCCGGTGTGTGCTGCGCCTGACACGGGCCTAGCCTCAGCCATAGAACGGAGAAGAACTTGGCCAAGGCTCGCAAGAAGGTAATGCGAAATCGCAAAGTCTCAACCCTCGATGGGGCGGCAGCGGCCTACGGCGGCCCGCAGAAGCTCGAGCGTCGCGGTTACCAAGCAATGCCAGAGCTGTTTTTGCTTTACGGGGCTGCTCGCAGCGAGGAGAAGAAAAGGTAAGCCAATGGCGCAAGAGCACACATGTGACTGCTGCAAACGCTCTGTCGAGGTTGTGAGCGAAGCTGGGTTATGCTTCGTGTGCAACACGTTCCAGACATTCACTGCGATCATCAAAGACGAGACCGACATGAACGACGAAGATGCGCTCGACCTCGCTGGCGTACTTTCAGACCATATCCTTTTCACAATTATCGAGCGCTTGCAGGTATCGAATCCGTCGCTCCTCAACGACCTGCTTCAAACGACGGAGCGGCGGGAGCAGTCACACTAGCGTCGCAGTACGTAGCGGCCCGTGCCTAACGCGCCAACGTCGAACACGGCGAGAGAACGGATATGGCCAAGGCTACCAAGAGACTAACACGGAAGACTCGCATGTCAGAAAATCTGCAACGTGAAGTGCGCACAGTTGATGAAGCTGCAGCGGCCTACGGCGGCATGCCTGAGCTGATCAAGGCTTTTGGCCTGACCATGGCCAAAGGCCGAGCCAACAGCGTCGAGCGATGGCAGCTAGCCGGCGTGCCTCGTTATTACCATCTCGGTCTCTACCTCGGACTTCAGCACCGCGGATACGAGGCAACCCCCGAGCTATTCGGTGCCCGGTCGTGGGAGGAAGTGCCAGGCATCGCGAATAAAGGACGGAAGCCGTGACTGACCTTTCCAGGGTTGTGGAATGGGTCACCGATAGCACTAGCACCACACTTCTCACGGTAGGCCAGGCATGACCGGCGCCTGGATCATCCGCACCGTTCTTCCGGGGCCTCTATCTTGTCACGAAGCTGATATAGTTGGTGTGCCAGGTCGGCACCACACCCCGCAGTGGTATCGGCTTGCCGCGCTCGAGCACGCCGGAGCCCATGTGCGTTGGCTTGGGCGCGGCCTTCATTTGTGATGGCTGACAGGGCACGTTCCCCGCCCTCCCGCCTCAGGTTCCATCGCCTAGAAGGACTCGGGAAGGAAACGTACCCTGCCATGTTGATCTTGCTCAGCGCAGCCAGCACCAGGCCATCCGCAGGGAACCTGATTCCGCGACGGGCGAAACCCTGCCACCAAACAATAAGGAAAGCCGCCGCGGGAGCATTGCTCAACCGCGACGACCGTAGACGGCCAGGCGCCGCCGCTATTGAATGATGGGCTGGCAGGGCACATCCGACGCATTTTCGCCTACGGCCCATCGCCAAGGGACTCGGGCAAGTAGACCACGGCGCCATCACCCGATGGCGTTCGCGTGACCCTATAGGTGATCCCGAATCTGTCCATGATGCTGTCCACGAGCGCGACTATCACGCGCGCGCCTACCGGCCTAGCGACTTGCTCCGGCCGCGACCACCGCACCGCGGGAATTCCTTATCGCGGAGGCCGTGAGGGCAATCCGTGTTTGCCGGGTGCAGTGCATGCACGTCGGCGGCGGCCTTTAGCTGCAGCTGCACGGGGGTCTGGACACCCGTACCGTTCGCAGACGCCGACGCGCCCGAACCCGAGTGATCGGCGCCGCCAGGTCCCGTGTCGTCCGAGACAAAGGGGCTCCGATCCTGAAGCCCCTTTGTCTATTGGACCTCGGCGCGTGAATTGTCCGCCAATCGCTCCTGACTCTGAATTTGACTCTACGCGGGCGATTGCTGGATTGCTACCCAGGTAAAGCGTGCCTTTCAGCTGGCCGTGTCAGGTGTATGTGAATCGGTCCCAGGGTAGAATAAGCGCCTGAAGGCGGAAGGCTAATCGACGTCCCAGATTGTTGGTCGCGAACTAGCCCTGGCAGCTAAGAGGGTCGATAACGGTGGCTCGGGCGAAAGACGATGCCTAAGAAACCCAAGCGCCCGACCGAAGTCACTCTCGTGACGCCGTAGAAGGCGGTATGGCCAAGAATCCAGAAGAGCACATTCGAGCTTTATGGCAAAGGTGGTCGGTATGGAGCCTCTTCTTTTGGACGGTTTTAGCACTCTCACCTTGACAGTGCCAATGGGCTTCTTCAGATATCGGCGATACGACACGCCTGCTGTGCGCGCCGCGTTAGTTGCTCGGGTGCGTCGCCAATTGCAGGCGCTGTCGATGTACAGAATGAAACCTTGGACAGAGTGAGGTAGAGGCCATGAAGTTCCGTACTCTGCATGATCGTGTGGTCGTGCGCCGGATTGAAGAAGACATGAAGGTGGTCGCCGCGGGACCTGGTGGCCGTGATGAGAGCGGCAGGATCGTGCCCCTCGACATCAAGCGTAGTGACTGCGTGCCGTTCGGGAAGTGGTCGGGCACCGAAGTCAAGATTGATGGTAAGGATCTGCTCATCATGAAAGAGAGCGACATCCTTGGGGTGATCGAGGGAAAGGCATCGGTGCGCGCCGCGGCCTGATCGCGGCCCTCTCCGCAGTGCTCCTCGGATTAGTTCCCGAGGTTCCACTTTCCATCGGGCGCCGAAGCCCGCGGTTGAGGGAAACGATGAGCGCCTTCGGACGAAGCACATGTAACCGGATATTGGAGTAAACGCCTATGGCAGCCAAAGAGGTAAAGTTCTCGCAAGAGGCACGTGATCGCATGTTACGGGGGGTCGACATTCTCGCCGATGCGGTCAAAGTGACGTTGGGCCCGAAGGGCCGCAACGTCGTGCTCGAAAAATCTTTCGGTGCACCGCGCGTCACCAAGGACGGCGTCACGGTCGCCAAGGAGATCGAACTGGAAGACAAGTTCGAGAACATGGGCGCGCAAATGCTGCGCGAGGTTGCGTCCAAGACATCGGACATCGCCGGCGACGGCACCACCACTGCAACAGTTCTTGCCCAGGCTATCGTCAAGGAAGGCGCGAAGGCCGTAGCTGCTGGCGCCAATCCGATGGATCTGAAGCGCGGAGTGGACCAGGCCGTGCAAGCTGTCGTCGATCAGCTCAAGGCGAAATCCAAAAAGGTGACCAACAACGAGGAAATTGCGCAAGTCGGCACTGTTTCTGCGAACGGCGACATAGAGGTGGGCAAAATGATCGCAGAAGCCATGGACAAGGTCGGCAAAGAGGGCGTGATAACCGTTGAAGAAGCCAAATCACTGGAGACAGAGCTCAACGTGGTCGAAGGCATGCAATTCGACCGCGGCTACGTTTCGCCCTACTTTATCACGGACGCCAACAAGATGGTGGCGGAGCTGGAAGATCCGTACATCCTGATCCACGAGAAGAAACTGGCCAGCCTGCAGCCTCTGCTTCCGGTGCTCGAAGCCGTAGTGCAAGCGAGCAAGCCTCTCCTCATCATCGCCGAGGAGATCGAGGGCGAAGCGCTGGCGACCCTGGTCGTCAATAAGTTGCGGGGTGGCCTGAAGGTGGTAGCGGTCAAGGCACCTGGATTTGGCGACCGGCGGAAGGCCATGCTTGAGGACATTGCCACCCTCACCGCCGGTACCATGATCTCGGAAGATCTGGGCATGAAACTAGAGAACGTAGGGCTTGACATGCTGGGTCGGGCAAAGCGTGTCCAGGTCGAGAAGGAGAACACGACCATCATCGATGGTGCCGGTAAGAAGAAGGATATCGAGGGACGTATTCAGCAAATCAAGACTCAAATCGAGGAGACAACATCCGACTACGACAAGGAGAAATTGCAGGAGCGGCTCGCGAAGCTGTCGGGCGGTGTAGCAGTCATTAAAGTCGGCGGATCTACTGAGGTGGAGGTCAAAGAGAGGAAGGACCGCGTTGAAGACGCTCTCCACGCCACACGTGCGGCCGTGGAAGAAGGGATCGTTCCAGGTGGCGGTGTGGCATTACTCAGGGCCGCCAAAGCACTCGAGGAGCTCAAGGCCGAGAACGAGGACCAAAAGACTGGCATCAACATCGTGCGCAAGGCGCTCTCCTGGCCGGCTCGCCTCATTGCGATTAACGCCGGCGAGGACGGCTCCATAGTGGTTGGAAAGATCCTCGACCGAGCAACGTACAACTTCGGGTACAACGCGCAGACAGGCGAGTACGGCGATCTCACCAGCCAAGGCGTGATCGACCCTGCCAAGGTCGTCCGCTGCGCCCTGCAGGACGCATCATCGATCGCGGGGCTCTTGATCACGACGGAGGCGATGGTCGCAGAGCGGCCAAAGAAGGAAGCGGCGCATGCACCGATGCCTCATGGTGCCATGGACTATTGAGAAACTGACCGGTAGAATGCGAAGGGCCGCCGGGCTCGACTTGGCGGCCTTTTGCTTATAGCAAGGGCGGCTGCAGCCGCCGCGGCCTCAAGCAAGTACTTGTTGAGGAGGTTTAAGCGATCTCCGGTCAATGTCGGCAAAAAAGTGAGCGTCTACGTAGCCACTGATCGTTGCAACAGTCTCGGCATCCATCGGCAAGAAATCGAATAGGCGGGGCGTTTGGACCGGCGTACCAGACAAGGGTACTGCAAGCGACACCACCGCTTCATCCAGTTGAACACTGAATTTTCTTGCTGCTTCCTGTAATCCGGCCTCGTTGCCGCGGAGCTGGGTCCAATGTGAGCTCATAGCCGAAAGCCGGTGAGCAGATCGCGCGGGAGGCCGCGTAAGTCTTCCGGGTCTTCGACCACCATGATGCGCTTGGTCATCAAAAGCTTGCGGACATCGATATCCTATTGCGCTGCCGCTCGCCTACCCAGAACGGCACCATCAGAGGATGGCGACTAAGACCGGTAGTCCGCATCGCGGAAAAGCGCCAGTGTGTGCGCGGCCGATGCAGCGCTTCTCGACCGAGGGTGGCGGAGTTCGAACGGGGCCATTGCTTGCCAGCGTTGGGCTAAAGGTACAAAGTCGGACTCCCACGCGTGGTGGAACGAATGCTGATCCACGCAACTGCCGGTTGTCGCGCTCTGGCCCGCCGCCCGCGAGCATTCGGACATACAGTCTAAACAGATCGTCGAGAAGCAACGAGGAATTCATGAACATCTACGTTGGGAATCTCCCGTTCACAATCACCGAGGACAAACTGATGGATCTGTTCGTCGGCTTTGGCGAGGTCTCCAGAGTCAACATCATCATGGATAAGGCTACTGGCGAGCCGCGAGGGTTTGGCTTTGTGGAGATGCCGACTCAATCGGAGGCTGAAGCCGCCATAAAAGCGCTCAATGGAAGCACCCTCGGCGGAAGGGCAATCCAGGTGACTATCGCACGTGCGAAACGACGGTGATCATCTATCTCGCCCTTGACACCGGTCATCCAGTTTGGAAAGAGGTCGACTGGCAGTGGTGTGGAAATCGGTCTTCGCTAGGCAACAAGCAAGTCGTTCGCGGCGCGATCGTGATGCGCGTTTCCTAACCCAGCGTAAGAAGGCCGCCTGCAAAAACACGCGGTCCTCCTCGTCGGAGACGCATCGGGTGATGGTTTCTATGTCTGGCATATAGCGTCACCGGTAGCCAATTATTGCAGGCGCTGACCTGGCGCGTCCATGAAGTGACTCTGCCGCGGGCTTTAGTCAATCAATCCAAGGTCACCGGCGTGTACAATCACTGCTCCTGTCATCTCTACCTGCCCACGCTTGTGCTTGCTGCTCGCGATCTGTTCGAACTTGGCCCTGTACCTTTCGAAGCGCCCCAAATAGCCGTTATTCTCCGGTGGCGGCGCCTCGATTTCTTCTAGCGCAGCATACGT
>Ga0306920_100003744_pt1 | contig 19387 bp, 20 predicted proteins | sample flu12Cox44000170_FD_204666 | JGI IMG/M metagenome (GOLD analysis project Ga0306920, IMG submission 204666) | Lab enrichment of tropical soil microbial communities from Luquillo Experimental Forest, Puerto Rico - flux4day.12C.oxic.44.000.170 (v2)... | ecosystem: Environmental > Terrestrial >... | reverse complement strand
TCGGGCCCTCGACCGATACGCAGGCGGACTACGGCCCGCTCGTGACCAGGGCGCATCTGGACAAGGTCAAGAGCTATGTCGATCTCGGCATCAAGGAAGGCGCGAAGCTCAAGGTCGACGGGCGCAACTTCAAGCTACAGGGGTATGAGAACGGCTTCTTCATGGGCGGCTGCCTCTTCGACGAGGTCACGCCCGACATGCGCATCTACAAGGAGGAAATCTTCGGCCCCGTGCTCTCGGTCGTGCGCGCAAGGGACTACGAGGAAGCACTGCGGCTGCCGTCCGAGAACGAGTACGGCAATGGAGTCGCCATCTTCACCCGCGACGGCGACACCGCACGCGATTTCACGACCCGCGTCAATGTCGGCATGGTTGGCGTCAATTTCGCCATCCCGGTGCCGCTTGCGTATCACACGTTCGGCGGCTGGAAGCGCTCGGGATTCGGCGATCTCAACCAGCACGGCCCCGACGCAGTGCGTTTCTACACCAAGACCAAGACGGTGACCTCGCGCTGGCCTTCCGGCATCAAGGAAGGCGCTGAGTTCGTCATCCCGACCATGAAATGAAGGTGGCCGGCATGTCGGAATACACGCTCTACTGCTTCGCCCAGTCCGGCAACGCGTACCGCGCGGCGCTGATGCTCAATCTGATCGGAGCCGACTGGAAGCCGGTATGGGTCGATTTCTTCGGCAAGGCCGAGCAGCGCACCAGCGAGTATCGCGCGAATGTCAACGAGATGGGCGAGGTTCCGGTGCTTGAGCACGGAACGCGCAGATTGAGCCAATCCGGCGTGATCCTCACCTATCTGGCAGAACGGTCCAGCAAATTCCGCCCGGCGAGCGAGGACGAGCGGCTTGAAGCGTTGCGCTGGATCATTTTCGACAATCAGAAGGTCAACGGCTTTCTCGGCCCTTACCGGTTCCTGCGCACCCTCGCCAGGCCGCCCGGAGACCCGGCGGTGCTCGCCTTCCTCAAGGGCCGCATCGACAACAACATTGCCATTGTGGACAAGCGCCTTTCGACCCGACCGTTCATACTCGGGGAACGGCCGACCATCGCCGACCTGTCGCTTGTCGCCTATCTCTATTATCCCGCTGCCGAGTTCGGCTTCGACATCGCCGCCGAGCACAAGCATATCGCGGCATGGCTCGATCGCATCAAGACGCTCCCAGGGTGGAAGCATCCCTATGATCTGATGCCGGGCCATCCTTTGCCGAACCGATAGACCATTTGCCCGACGCCCCGACCGGTGCGGGCGCGGGAAGCGGCACAGGCCCGGGTCAGTTGAGGCGTGCCGGCCTTTCCGGATCCTGCGGGTGCTCGGGATGGCTCGGGGAGAGCGAGGGAGAGTCGCTTGCCAAGGCGGCATGCGGGGCAGGACGCGAGGCGACCAGTGCCGTCGCAGCGTCCCTTCTCTGATAGTCGCGATAGGCAATCCAGCCGATCGGAAGGCTCGCGAGATACGCGATCGTGCCGAGCGTAAGCACCTCCCACGGATAGGCGACCAGCAGCGCAAAGAAGAGAACCACCGCGACGAAGACGGGGAGCACCATCTCCGGAGCCACCCGCTTGCCAACCCGCTTGCCGGAAAATACCGGCAGCCGCGATACCATGAGGAACGCGATGGCCAGTGTGTAGACCAGCGTCACCGGAGCCATGAAGGCGAACCGCGGCATGCCAAGGAAATTGACGTAGATTGGCAGCAGTACGGTGATAGCGCCGGCCGGCGCCGGCATGCCAACGAAAAAGTTTGCTGCCCAGACAGGCTTGTTGGGCTCGTCGACCATGACATTGAAACGCGCAAGGCGCAGTCCGGTGCTGATGGCAAATACCATGGCAGCAATCCAGCCTGCCGATTTGAGCTCGTGCAGGCTCCAGAAATAAACCATGAGCGCCGGGGCAACGCCGAAGTTGACGAAATCGGCGAGGCTGTCGAGTTCGGCACCGAATCGGGAGGTGCCCTTGAGCAGGCGGGCGATACGCCCGTCGATGCCATCAAGCAGTGCCGCGAACACGATGGCTGCCACCGCCCATTCGAGCTTCTCCTCCACCGCCAGCCGGATGGCCGTGAGGCCGGCGCATAGTGCAAGCAGCGTGATGAGGTTGGGCAGCAGCATGCGTACCGGGATCAGCCGAAAACGCCGCCGCTTGGCCGCCGCATGGGATGGCTCGAACCGTGAGAAGGGCATGACCGCAATATAGCGCTGCGCACCCGCTCTCGCCACGGTCCTGCCGCGCCAGACCTGTCATTGGGGTAAAGACGCGCGCGTCAGCTCACGCGGAAGGTGCGCTGCGGATCGCCAGCACGCAGGTCGGCAATGATCGTCTCGCCCGCGATCGCGGTCTGCCCCTCGGCGACCAGCGCGCGCACGCCATCAGGCAGATAGACATCGACCCGCGACCCGAAACGGATCATCCCGATCCGCTCACCGGCGCCGAGCGTTGCCCCCTCGCGCACAAAGCAGACGATCCGGCGCGCGATCAACCCCGCGATCTGCACGACCGCAATGCGACCCTGGGCGGTCGCGATCACAAAGGAATTGCGCTCGTTGCTCTCGCTCGCTTTGTCAAGGTCGGCGTTCACGAACGCGCCGGGATGATGAATGATGCGCTCGATCCTGCCGGCGGAAGGGCTGCGATTGACGTGACAGTCGAACACGCTCATGAAGATCGAGATGCGCAAGAGCGGCCGCTCGCCCAGCGCCAGCTCGGCCGGCGGAACGGCATTGACGATCCGGCTTACGCGGCCGTCGGCGGGAGCCACGATCATGCCGTCGCGAATCGGCGTGATTCGCTGCGGATCGCGGAAGAAGTACCCGCACCACAGGGTAGCCATGATCGCCAGCCAGCCGAGCGGCGACCACAGCCAGAACAGGACCAGACTGGCAAGCGCGAAGGCACCGATGAAGGGCAAGCCCTCACGATGCACCGGCGCGAGCTGCGCGCGGATGGACGCAAGAACGGACATGATCACTCCGCCGCGGCGGCCCGCTCCACGGGCGGCTCGGGCTTCATCTCGTCCTGCTCCTCAATGACGGGCGGATCGCGATTGGGCGCGACCGCCTCGTCATCGACTAGCGCCAGCTTCTCGCGCGCAGCCTCGGCCTCGCGTTGCCGATTCCACATGCTGGCATAGAGGCCATTGCGAGCGAGCAATTGGTGATGGGGGCCGCGCTCGACGATGCTGCCCTGGTCGAGCACGATGATTTCGTCGGCACCGATAATGGTCGAGAGCCGGTGCGCAATCACCAGGGTGGTGCGGTTGCGCGATACCCGATCGAGCGCGTCCTGGATCTCCTGCTCGGTATGGCTGTCGAGCGCCGAGGTCGCCTCATCGAGCAGCAGGATGGGAGGCGCCTTCAGGATAGTGCGCGCGATCGCCACCCGCTGCTTCTCGCCGCCGGAAAGCTTGAGACCGCGCTCGCCCACTTCCGTGTCGTATCCCTTCGGCGACATACGGATGAAATCATCGATCTGGGCAAGCCGGGCCGCGTCCTCGACCTCGGCATCGCTGGCGTCCCAGCGACCATAACGGATGTTGTAGCGGATAGTGTCGTTGAACAGCACCGTATCCTGTGGGACCATGCCGATCGCCGCACGCAGCGATTTCTGCGTCACGTCACGAATGTCCTGCCCATCGATGGAGATGCGGCCTCCGGTCACCTCGTAGAACCTGAACAGCAGGCGCGAGATGGTCGACTTGCCCGCCCCCGACGGCCCCACGACTGCCACGGTGTGCCCGGCCGGTACCTCGAAGCTGAGCCCTTTGAGAATCTGCCGGTCCGGCTCGTAGTCAAACCAGACGTTTTCGAAGCGGATTGCGCCACGCACAACCTGAAGCGGCCGGGCGCCGGCCCGGTCCTTGATCTCCGGCTCGCAGGCGAGAATGTCGAACATTGCCTCGATGTCGATCACCGCCTGCTTGATCTCGCGATACACCATTCCCATGAAATTGAGTGGTTGATAGAGCTGGATCATCATCGTGTTGATCATCACCAGATCGCCGATGCTGTGGGTGCCGCGCTGGATGCCGTACGCGCACATCACCATCACGGCGGCGAGCCCGAGGGTGAAGATGGTGGCCTGGCCGGCATTGAGCACCGCGAGCGAGACATAGGCGCGGACGCTTGCCTCCTCGTAGCGGCCCATCGAGCGATCGTACCGCCGCGCCTCGCGCTCCTCGGCGCCGAAATATTTCACCGTCTCGTAGTTGAGCAGCGAATCGATCGCCTTGACATTGGCCTCGGTGTCGCTGTCGTTCATGCGCCGACGAATGCCGATGCGCCATTCCGTGGCGTAGTAGGTGAACACGATATAGCAGGTCACGGTGGCCAGAATCGCCGCGACATACCGCCAGTCGAACTGCCAGAGCAGCACGCCAGTCACCAGCCCGAGCTCGATGATCGTCGGCACCAGCTGCATGATCACCATGCGCACGATGGTCTCGATGGCATTGCGCCCGCGCTCGAGCACGCGCGTGAGCCCTCCAGTCTTGCGTTCGAGGTGGAAACGCAGCGAAAGCTGGTGCATGTGCTCGAAAGACCGATAGGCCAGACGCCGCACCGCGTTCATGGCGACCTTGGCAAAGATGCCGTCGCGCAGCTGCGTGAGCAGTGCCATCACGATCCGCATGGCGCCATAGGCAAGCGTCAGCACGATCGGCGCCGCGAGACCCCAGACGAGCCAAGAGGACGCCAGCACCGGCGCGCTCCCCTCGCCGGTGAGCGCATCGGTTGCCCATTTGAAGGTGAAGGGCACTGCAATGGTCGCCAGCTTCGCCGCCAGCAGAAGAACCATCGACAGTGCCACGCGAAGCTTCAGGTCGCGGCGGCGCGCATCCCAGATATACGGCCACAGGCCGCGCATGATAGCGGGCAGCGAGCCGCCCTCGCCGGACACCTCGCGCTTCAATGCAGCTGTCGTTCGCGGATGGAAATCGGTCATGAGCAAGGGGCTCGCAGGGACGGCCGCGGCAGCAGGAGACCGTCGAGTCCTCCTCATATAGAGATTTTCAGCGCCAACAAGCACCCCGGCCCCGCATATCGGCGACGCACAACGAGAGCTACGCAAGCGTCCCTTGCATCGGCTTGACGGCTCATGCCGGCAAGGCCACATGTGAGGCCGATGAGTGGAATCAAATCAATTTGCGTCTATTGCGGCTCCGGTCCCGGCACAATCCCAGCTTTCATGGATGCGGCGAGGGCTTTCGGGAGAATCCTGGCCGAGAACGGTATGCGCCTGGTTTACGGCGGCGGGTCGGTCGGACTGATGGGTGCGCTTGCCGATTCCGTCCTCGACCATGGCGGCAGCGTGACCGGCGTCATTCCGGATTTCCTGGTCAACCGCGAGCACCTGCTGGTGCGCGTGCAGGAACGCATCATCACGCGCGACATGCATGAGCGCAAACGGGTGATGTTCGAGCGTGCCGATGCGTTCGTGGCCCTGCCCGGCGGCATCGGCACGCTGGAGGAGCTGGTCGAGCAGCTCACCTGGGCGCAGCTCGGCCGGCACAGAAAGCCGATCCTGATTCTCAACATCGACCGCTTCTGGGATCCATTGTGCGCGCTGATCGATCACATGCGAAAGCTGGAATTCATTCGCGCGGGACTCTCGTTCAATCTCTTGGTGGTAGCGACGGTCGAGCAGGTGCTGCCGACATTGATCGAGGCCGCGCGCGCACTGCCGGAGCGCGAGACGGATATGGCCCCCATCGTCGCCGAGCGTATGTGATTATCAGGGATCAGGTAATCAGGGATCAGGAACATCAGGAATTCAGGAACCAGGGATGAGGGATTGTGCCGATCCTTGATACCTGATCCCTGATAGCTGATACCTGCCTGCTATGCGCCGGACCTGACGAGCTTGAAGACGATCGAATCCATCAGCGCCTGGAACGACGCATCGATGATGTTGGGCGAAACCCCGACCGTAGTCCAGCGTTCGCCCGTCTCATCCTTGCTCTCGATCAGCACCCTGGTCACCGCCTGGGTACCTGTGTTGAGGATGCGGACGCGATAATCAATAAGCTCGAGTCCGCTGATATAGCCCTGATATTTGCCGAGATCCTTGCGCAGCGCGAGATCGAGCGCATTGACTGGGCCGTTGCCTTCCGCCGCCGAGATCAGGGATTCCCCGTCGATCCTGACCTTGACGACCGCCAGCGATACCGTAACCCGTTGACCGAGCGCGTTGTGGCGCTGCTCGACATTGACGTCGAATTTCTCCACATCGAAATAATTGGGAACCTTCTGCAGGATTCGGCGTGCAAGCAGCTCGAACGATGCATCCGCCGCCTCGTACGCGTAGCCTGCTGCTTCGCGCCGCTTGACCTCCTCAAGCAGCGTGCCGATGCGCTCGTCGCCCCGCTCTACGGCGACCCCGATGCGCTCAAGCTCGGCGAGCACATTCGACTTGCCGCCCTGATCCGAGATCAGCAATTTGCGCCGGTTGCCGACCATGTCCGGGGCCACATGCTCGTAGGTGGCCGGCTCCTTGAGGATGGCAGAGGCATGGATCCCGGCCTTGGTCGCGAACGCACTTTCGCCGACGTACGGCGCGTGGCGGTTCGGCGCGCGGTTGAGCATTTCGTCCAACGCGTGGGACGCATGGGCAAGCTTCTTGAGCTGCGCGTCGGACAGGGCGATCTCGAACCGCTCGGCGAACTCCGGTTTGAGCTTCAAGGTCGGGATGATCGAGACCAGGTTGGCATTGCCGCAGCGCTCGCCCAGCCCGTTGAGCGTTCCCTGGATCTGGCGCGCTCCGGCGCGCACCGCGGCGAGCGAATTGGCCACTGCCTGCTCGGTATCGTTGTGGGCGTGGATCCCCACACGATCGCCGGGAATGACGCGCACCACCTCGGCGACGATGCGCTCCACCTCGTGCGGCAGCGTGCCGCCATTGGTATCGCACAGCACGATCCAGCGCGCCCCCTCCTCGCAGGCGGCGCGAGCGCAGGCCAACGCAAATGGCGCATTCGCCTTGTAGCCGTCGAAGAAATGCTCGCAGTCGAGCAGCACCTCGCGGCCGCGGCTTCTCGCCGCCCGCACGCTGTCGCGGATGGAGGCGAGATTCTCCTCGGGCGTGGTCTCAAGCGCGACGCGCACGTGATAATCCCATGCCTTGGCGACAAAGCAGATGGCGTCCGCCTTGGCCTCAAGCAGGGCCGCAAGCCCGGGATCGTTGGATGCGGAGCGGCCCGGACGCCGGGTCATTCCGAACGCGGTGAAAGCTGTGGCAAGCTTCCGATGCTCGGAAAAAAGCTCGGTGTCGATAGGATTGGCGCCGGGATAGCCGCCTTCGACATAGTCGATGCCGAGCGCGTCAAGCATTTTCGCGATCGCGAGCTTGTCGGCAAGCGTGAAATCGACGCCATTGGTCTGCGCCCCATCGCGCAGCGTCGTATCGAAAAGAAAGAGACGTTTGCGGGCCATTTTCAGCTCACGGCAGGCGACAGCAGACGAAAGGCGACATAAATCGCGATCAGCGCCGCGACGACAATCACCGCGTATTTCAGCACGATGTAGTACAGCCAATGGCGCGGGAAAGGCGTATCGGGCTTGTCAATCATCGCGCAATCTCCCACGTGGTGCCGTCCTTCGTATCCTTGAGCACGACTCCCATACCTGCGAGCTCGTCTCGGATGCTGTCCGCCTGCTTGAAATTCCTGGCTCTTCGGGCCTGCGCCCTGGCATCGATCAGGGTCTTTACTTTTGCTTCGTCGATTGCCGGTCGGCGTGGATCGCCTGTGAGGTATTTTCCCCTCGTTTGCTCCAGAATGCCGAGCAAGGCACCGCACGCCTTGACCCTGCGCTGCAGCTCGATCTGTTGCGACCCCGCCGAGGCCCTGGTTTGGGCAATCAGAGCATGCATGCGAGTAACAACGCTCGGCGTGTTGAGGTCGTCGCAGAGAGAATCGAACACCTCCTCGTCAGCAACAGCATCCGCCGTGATCGTCGTATCGCCAACCGCTTCATACCAGTCGTCCAGCGTCCTCTGGCTCTCATGCAGTCCCTTCATCGTCCAGTCGATCGGCTGCCGGTAATGCGTGCGCAGCATGTTCAGACGGAGCACCTCGCCAGGCCAGTCAGCGAGCAGCTGTCGAATGGTGACGAAATTTCCCAGGCTCTTCGACATTTTCTCGCCCTCGACCTGCAGGAATCCGTTGTGCATCCAGAAATTTGCCATCACCGGTGAGCGGAATGCGCAGCGCGTCTGCGCGATCTCGTTCTCATGGTGAGGGAACACGAGATCGATACCGCCGCCGTGGATGTCGAAGACCTCGCCCAGGTGCTTCCAGCTCATGGCCGAGCATTCGATATGCCACCCCGGACGACCGGGCACGGTTATGCCGGAAGGCGACGGCCACGCCGGCTCGCCCGGTTTGGACGGCTTCCAGAGGACGAAATCCATCGGGTCGCGCTTGTAGGGGGCGATATCGACGCGCGCGCCGGCGATCATTTCATCCAGTGGGCGCTTCGAGAGCCGGCCGTAGTCAGGCATTGAAGGAACGCTGAACAGCACGTGGTTTTCGGCGACATAGGCGTGCCCTTGCGCGACGAGGCGCTCGATCAGGACCTGCATTGGCTCGATGTGCTCGGTCGCACGCGGCTCAACGGTGGGTCGCAGACAGCCGAGCGCATCCGCATCCTCGTGGAACTGGCGCTCGGTCGTTGCAGTGACCGTGCGGATGGCCTCGTTGAGGGGAAGGCCGGGATATTCCTCGGCCGCGCGCGCGTTGATCTTGTCATCGACATCGGTGATGTTGCGCACGTAGTCGACATGATCGCCGCCGTAGAGGTGGCGCAGGAGCCGAAACAGCACATCGAAGACTATGAGGGGCCGCGCGTTGCCGATATGGGCGAAATCATAGACCGTTGGGCCGCATACATAGATGCGCACGCGCGCGCGATCGAGCGGCTCGAACAGCCGCTTATGGCGGCTAAGGGTATCATAAAGCTTCAGTTCCATGCACGTTCCACTCGGCCCAGCCTGGCAAGCAGCACCCGGTGGCCGGGCGTCCATGCATCTCACTGAGGAAAGACGGCCTCGGCCAGCGTCGGGCGCTAGCGAATGATAGTGCGGCAAATGCCGCAAATTGGCTTAAGGCCGTTCATCGCGATCGAGTAATGGGCAAGGATGCAAGGCGGGTCAAGGCTTTTCAGGCCGATCCGCAGGCCTACGGGAAATATCGGCGGTGTGTCTTTCATGCTCTAGGCAGGGCCGGCTGGTGGCGCTAACACGCCGTTAGGCATGGCCTGGAGGGCGCGCCGACTGGTTAAGGGCGCCTTAAGATTTGGCCGCGCATTGTGTGCGTTGGCTTGCGATCTCTTTAAGGCCATGGGGGGGCTGTACGATGCGGACCGTTTTCGCCGCACTTTGCTGCGCGAGCGTCGTCTTCAGCACTGCCGCTTGCGCCGAAAAGCGCATCTTCATCATCCCCAATAACGCCGATGGCTACGGCGTGGACCGTTGCCTGGCAGCCGGGGCAAGCTGCGGCGTTCCGGTGGCAACGGCCTATTGCCAGTCGCGCAGCTACATTCGTGCGGCTTCGTTTCGCAGGGTCGATCGTGGCGAGATCACCGGCGCCGTTCCCGCAACCAACGGCAGCTCCGCCCCCGACGAGTTCATTGCCATCGAGTGCATGCGCTAGCCCCTGCTCGAAATCATCATTGCCAGGTCTTGCGCGTTTCGCCATTTGGGCGCGCAGTACCAATCGACCATGACGTATTCTTGAAGCGGTTGCAGCGCCTGCGATCTTCCGCCAATCTCCGGCGCGCGGTTACAGTCTGCGAGAGGCCGCTCTCGGTGCGGTTTGATGATCAAGTCGGCCACCAACATTCATGCTCCGACGCCTTCTGCTGACGCGCCGGCGCGAGACCCGTTGCTCAAGCTCGAGGAATTTCTTCCGCACCGGCTTAATGTGCTGTCCAGCCTCGTGTCGCAGGCCCTCACCCAGGTCTACGGGTCCTTTCGCATCGGCATCCCGGAATGGCGGGTGCTGGTGATCCTGGGCGAGAATGGCGCCATGACCGGCAAGGGCATAGGGACGCAAACCCACATGCATAAGACGAAGGTATCGCGGGCGGTGGCGCAGCTCGAGCAGCGCAAATTAATCACGCGTCGCGTGAACCGCGCCGACCTGCGGGAAGCGTTTCTCATGCTCACGCCGGCGGGCCGTTCCGTGTACGAAGAGCTCGCCCCGCGCGCGCTCGATTTCATGAACCGGCTCTCGGCGGTGGTCGATGCGGCCGACCGGGCAGCCTTCGACCGAGCTATGACGCAGCTCACGCGCCGCTCAGCCGAGCTCGTCGCACAAGGCGAGGAGAGATCGTGACGCTCTACACTTATTTTCGGTCGTCCGCGGCCTATCGGGTTCGAATCGCGCTCAACCTCAAGGGTCTGACGCCCGATATGGTATCGATTCACCTTCAGAAGCAAGGCGGGCTCAACCGCAAGCCGGAATTTCGTGCCATCAATCCGCAGATGCGGATCCCCGCCCTCAAGCTCGACAGCGGCGACGTTCTCATTCAATCACTCGCAATCATCGAATATCTCGACGAGGTGCATCCCCAACCCCCGCTGCTTCCGCGCGACGGCCTCGAGCGCGCGAAGGTGCGCGCGCTTGCACAGGTGATCGCGTGCGATATCCACCCGCTCAATAACACGTCGCCGCTGCGCTATCTCAAGAACGAGCTCGGCCAGCCGCAGGAAAGGATTGATGCCTGGTACCGCCACTGGGTTGTCGAGGGATTTGAGGCTGTCGAGGCGCTGATCGGCCTCGGACGCTATGCCTTCGGCAACGAGGTCACGCTCGCGGACGTTTGTCTGGTGCCGCAGGTCTACAATGCGCGTCGCTTCAACGTGTCGCTCGAGCGGTTTCCCAGGATCGTTGCTGTCGATGCCGCCTGCCGGGAGCTTCCAGCTTTCGAACAGGCGCGGCCGGAGAACCAGGCCGACGCAGAGTGACGACTGATCGCCGCGCCGCTATGACGGCGCCGCGCAGCGGAAATGACAGTGTCTGCCACCCGCCAGATTTTCCGCGTGGTCGTCTGGATGACCGGCGCGCTCCTTGCTTTTTCGGCGATGGCAGTCTCGGTGCGCGCGCTCGCGGCGAGCCTGACGATTATGGAAATCCTTGCGCTGCGCGCCTCGCTCGGGCTTGCGGTCATGGCGGTGCTGGCGGCGACCAACGCTGAGCTGCGCACGACCATCAATCGCCGCCATCTCGGGCTGCACCTCGTCCGCAATACCGTTCACCTGGGAGCACAATATCTTTGGACGCTGAGCCTGGTGCTGCTGCCGCTGGCCACGGTGTTCGCCCTCGAGTTCACGACCCCGGCATGGACCTTGCTGCTGGCGGTGCCCGTGCTGGGCGAGCGCATGACCGCAAGCAGGATCGGTGCCGTTGCGCTTGGCCTGCTCGGGGTGCTGGTGATCCTGCGTCCGGGCCTGCAGACCTTTCGGTCGGCGGCCCTGCTGGTGCTCGCTGCGGCAGTCGGCCTTGCCATCGCGCTCATCGCCACCAAGAAGCTGACCCGGACCGACAGCTCCTTTGCGATCATCTTCTGGATGAACCTCATCCAGGCGCCGCTTGCGCTCCTCGCCTCGCAGCCGCTGTTCGTTGCGAAGCTGGCCGCCTGGCAGATTCCGGCCGTCGCGGGAATCGGCGGCGCCGGACTGATCTCCCACTATTGCCTGGCCAATGCCTTTCGCGCCGGCGAGGCAAGCGTGGTCGTGCCGCTCGATTTCATGCGCATCCCGCTCATCGCGATCGTCGGGTGGTGGCTTTACGGGGAAAGGCTCGATGTGTTCGTTTTCGCCGGGGCCGGACTGATCATTGCGGGCATTTTGTGGAATCTGCGCGCGGAAGCGGCGCGGTCGGCAATCGAGGCGGATGCGGGAAAATAGTGCGGGCGTCCTCTCGCTTTCACACTTTGGACACCATCCCGGCGCTTGCTTCAGCGGTCGGAGCGGGCACCTTCTCATGGCTGGGACGGTCATTGCGGGAGTTTTGCGCACAGGGGCGCTTGCGTTGCCCTTTGCGGCCGTTCTTGCACCAGCCGCCCTTGGACAAGCCAATTATCCGCCGCCCTCCTCGCCCCCTGCCGCGAGCGCGCCCGTGCCCCAGAGCATGCCGGTTGCGCGCAATCCCGTTTGCCTGCGCCTGGAAGGCCAGCTCGCCGCAATGGATCGCGGTGCATACGATCCTGCGAAAGCCGAACAAATCCGCCGCAACGAGGAAACAACGGCAAAGCAGCAGGCCGAGCTCGATCGTCTGACGCAGCAGGCGCAGCGCCAAGGGTGCCAGAACGCCGGATTCTTTTCCATGTTCAGCGGGCAGTCGCCGCAATGCATCCCATTGAACAGCCAGATTCAGCAGGTTCGCTCGAATCTCAACTATTACCTCGGCGAGCGAGAGCGCCTGCAAGGCAGCAGCGGCGAGCGGGAAGGCGAGCGCCGCGGCGTGCTCGCAGCCCTTGCCCAGAACGACTGTGGGCCGCAGTACCGTCAATTCGCGAACGCTGGTCCCGGCGGATTCTTCGAGTCCCTGTTCGGCATCAATCCGGTCCCCGCGCCACCATCAGGGATGCCACTTGGCGGCACATTCCGGACGCTCTGCGTGCGTACCTGCGACGGTTACTATTTTCCGATCTCCTATTCGACGGTGCCGGGCAAGTTCGCAGATGATGAGGCGCTGTGCCGGCGACTGTGCCCGGCGACCGAGGTCAATCTTTACAGCCATCGCAATCCGGGCGAGGACGTGAACCGCGCAGTCTCGCTGAGCGGCAGAATTTACACCGACCTGCCCAACGCATTCGCATACCGCAAGGCGTTCAATCCATCTTGCAGCTGCCGGGCGCCGGGCCAGTCTTGGGAGGAGGCCTTGCGGCAAGGCGACGATCAGACACTCGAGCGTGGCGATATCGTCGTGACCGAGGAACGCGCGCGCCAGCTGTCGCTGCCTCGCTTCGATGCCCAGGGCAAGCCGATCAATGTTGATGCCGGCGCGGCCCGCCAGATGCCCGCAGGCGGCAACGCGAAAGCGGGTGTACCCGCTGCTGTTGCTGCCCCAGCCGCTGCCGCCCCCTCCCCCGGCGAGGAGAATGCCGAGACCGACCCGGCCAAACGCAAGGTACGCGCGGTCGGGCCGGCTTTCTATCCGGCGCGCTGAATTAACGCTGGCCCAGCAAGTCAACAGCCACTACGCGCTCGTGGTCAGCGAGTATCGCCCATCAGCGGCGAGGCATTCCGCTTCCGGCAGACCCAACTCCCGGCGCACGATGTTGGTGCCCAGCACCATCGCCACCATCTTGTAGGCTGCGTGGCGCCGGCCCATGCCCTCGCGCCCCATGCCGCAGTCCGACGAGATGATCAGCCGCTCCGCCGGAATATGCTTGAGTGCCTGGCGGATCAGCGCGGCGACCTGGTCGGGCTGCTCGACCTGCAAGGTGTGGTGATCGATGACGCCGATCACGACCTTTTTGTCCTTGATCGCCTCGCCGATCGCCTTGAGATCGCCGGGCCCTGATGAGCAGGTCTCGAATGTCAAAGCGTCGGCATCGACGCCGTTGAGCGCCTCAAGTGTGGGCTGATAGCTCTGCACGTCGCGGAATATCCGCTGCTGGGACGGGTTGCCCCAACAGGTATGACACCAGACCTCGGTCCTGCCGCGCAGACCCTTTACCGTGTTGTTGAAGATTTCAACGAGGTCGTCGCCATCGAGTTTGCCGAACGCCTTCCCGCGCGCTGGCACCATATGGATCTGCGGCTCCTCCAGCTGGATCACGGGGCAACCGGCGGAGGCCAGATCATCGAGCTCCTCGTTGAGCGCCTCGCTCAGGGCCCAAGTGCGCTCGACCGGATCCTTGTAATGGTCGTCCTCGACCGATGCTGCGAGCAGCTCCGGCACGATGGTTCCAAACTTGACCGGCCGCTTGGTCATGCGTTGCGCCGCCTTCCACATCGCGGTGTACTGCAGGCGCCCGCGACCGACCGGACCCACGATCTTGGGGAATACCCGCCCTTCCAGGAAATCGTGAAGGATATGGCCGCGCGGGTAGCCAACCGCGCCGATCTTGTAGGCCGTCGGTTGGGGCTTGGCCGCAAAGCCATCCATATGCGTCAGCGGATAGCTTTGCCAGCTCATGCCGGCGACCTGCTCGTCGTAGTGCGCATCGCCGTCGGTCACGATATCGAGACCGGCAATCTCCTGCGCCCGCAGAAAGCAGGAGACCGCATCCTCGTACTGCTCGCGAAAGCGCGAGCTGCTCATCGCCTCGAGAAAGCTCTGCGAGCCCAGCACCGCGTTGTACCAGGACGGACGCGGCAGCGATCCGATAATGGAAGTCGGCAACGTGATATTGGCCGATGCTTTGTACATCTTCTCTCCCTGGCTGCGTCGGCGTGGCCAGCCCCACGCGGCGGCTCTTCTGCCGCCAGTTTTGCGATATCCAAGTGGAGCGCAAGCCCGGCAGATCGGCAGGATCACGGCCGCCGGACGCCTTCAATGTTGGCCGTGTATCGCGCGTCGAAAGCGTTCTCCCGTGCAATATTGGACTGCCGACAGTTTGCGCTTGCTCAAGGAGGGTCCGCAATGCCACCCGCTCTCACCGAGCTCGAGCATGCCTGGCATGACTTCTATCTGCTGGTAGGGACCGCATCGGCGACGCTGGTCGGCCTGATGTTCGTTGCCGCCAGTATCGGCGCGCAGGTGTTTACCGAGCGCAATCGTGAAGCCATGCGCGCCTTCATCAGCCCGACGGTCGTGCATTTTTCCGCCGTGCTCTTTATCTGCATGGCGGCGACGATCCCATCGCAGACATGGCAGATGTCAGGCATTGCGCTGCTGCTTGGCGGGGTGGCAGGCGCGATCTATTCGGCGCGCGTCTGGGTTCAGCTCTTCATCCGCCGCAGCTTCACGGTGGACGTGATCGATCGCCTGTTCTATGCGCTCCTCCCCGTCCTCGGCTATGGGCTGGTCATGGGCTCGGCCGTCCTGCTGCTCGAACGGTCATCCTGGAGCCTTGAGGCGCTTGCTGCCGCCCTGATCACGCTTCTCTTGGCTGGAATCCGCAATGCGTGGGACATGACAATGTGGATCGTCATCCGGGTTCCGGTCGCCGTGGCCGAAACTGACGGGAGGGCGCAACGCCCGGACGGGCAGGCGGAAAATTCGACCGGAAATCCGGCTTAGAGCGAATAGCCTCCATCCACAACAAGAGTCTGAGCCGTGACCATGGTCGCATCGGCACACAGGAACACGATGGCCGTGGCAATATCGGCCGGTGTGCAGGGACGCTTGAGCAAGGTGCGCTCGACCGACGCCTGCCTGCGGCTCGCGGGCCAGCTGCGCGTCCAGTCGGTATCCACGAAGCCCGGCGCAACAGCGTTGACACGCGCTTCGGGAGCGAGCGCCCGCGCCAGGTTCTTGGTGAGATTGATGAGCGCGGCCTTGCTCGCGCCATAGGCCATGCTGGAGCCGGGCATGTTGCGGCCCGCAACGGAAGCGGTGTTGCAGACGGCGCCATGCGCGGCCTTGAGAGCAGCGGCGGCAGCGCGCGTGCAGCGAAATGGGCCAAGCAGGTTGGTGGCAAGAATCGCCCCCCAGAACCCGTCATCGAGCCGATCGAGATCGGCCGGGGCGATGGGTGCGGCCGTCGCGGATGTGCCGGCGTTGTTCACGAGGAAATCGAGGCGGCCGAGCGCGTTGATGGCTTTGCGAACCATGTCTTCCGCGGCACCAGCCTCGGATACATCCCCCGGCGCAGCGACGACGTCGTGACCTTGGGATCGCAATCGCTCGACTGCGGCAACTCCTCGCGCATCATGGGGAAGGTGATTGAGTGCGACCCTGGCCTTGCGCCGGGCAAACAGCTCAACGGTTGCGAGCCCGATGCCGGAGGCTGCCCCTGTCACCAGCGCGGTCTTGCCCGCAAGGTCCTCCATCGGGCTCTCTCCCAAAACGGATGCCCCCGGGTCAAGCCCGAGGGCATACCCCCGGGTCAGGCCCGAGGCCGTGCTTTTCGGAATTTCGCCTCAGCGCCGCATCTCGCTGAACAGAACCCCGCCTTTGGCTTTCAGCGTGGGCTCGGACTCGACGATCTCAACCGTGACCACGTCGGCAGGAACGGAGAAGTTCTTGACCACGGCATCGGTGATATCCTTCACCAGAGCTCTTTTCTGCTCGTGCGTACGTCCCTTGACGGCATGGATATAGACCTCAGGCATCTGGTTCTCCTGTGTGATGCTGTGCCTCGGCAACTATAACGATATCGAGGCGCATAGAAAGGCGACTCGCGGCCCGCGCGACGAGGCTGCTGCTTGAACTCGGTCTTGAAGCGATTTCCCGGCGGAGGCTATGGCCGACGGTGCCTACCACAAACCGGCCCAGCCGCCTGGCCCGGGGGCTCTGCCGGCCGACCTTCCAGAGGAATAGCTTTCCCTTCCGGAGGAGTAGCCTGCCCTTCTGGAAGAATTGCTTTCCCGTCGGGCAGGACGAGCGCGGGTGCTGACCGGCTTCGCAACCGAGGCGGCGGGAGCGGTCGGCGCGGCAGCGGCGGGAGCTTCGCCGGCATCAGTCGGCGCGGCGGTGACCTCCGGCAGCGCGGGAATGGCAGCAATGGTTGCAGGCGCCGGGAGCACGGATGGGTCGTCCCGATGTCCGATCGGAACTGCGGCAATTGCCGGCCTCTCGTTGAGAGAGGGCGCCGAGCGCGGCTTATGGATTCTAATGGAGCTGCAATCGTCACCGAACCGCTCGAAAACGTAATCACGGCACGGCGGGCGACTTGCGCCCGCAGGGCTCGCTTGTCCTTCGACCACTCTCGCCTGGGCAGGAGTTGCCACGTCGGGTGAGGGCGCGGTCAAGGCCTCCGCCGACGCCAGGGCCATCGCATTCATGGGATCCGGATCTGATCCGGCCATGAATACCGCGACGCCACTCGCGCCCGCGACCAACCCGAATGCGACGAAGACGGATACGAGACCGAGCCTGCGGTACAGCCGGGGTGCGGAGCCGACATACCCGAACTCGGGATGCAGATCGCGCGCTAGGGGCACAGCACTCTCCTCTGTCCCCCCGGACCCCGCACGACTATAGCTGCCACGGCCACGCAAAGGAAGGTGCGAATGCGACGCCAGCTGCAGGCATGCAAAAATGACAACCACGAGTAAAGAACTGGGTTAATCGGGGCACCCCGGATAACGCGAGGCTGATTTGGCCTACCACAGCACCGTCAGGGCCATGCTGCCGCAAATCCTGCGACCGTGGCTTTAGGTCAGGGCTGCTGCTTCATTGCCTTGCGAATTGCGCTACACTGCGTCCGGGCGAGGGGAGAAGCGTGACGGAGAATACGTCATGGAGCTCCGAACGGCGAGCGCCCGAAGACATACGCGCCCCGCCAGGCTGCAGAACCACTGTGCCCAATGCGGCGAGGCAATATTCCTTCCGGAATGGTCCGAGTACGTAGACCGCTATCGCGTACGCCACCTCTGGGAATGCGAATCGTGCGGCTACAAGTTCGAGACGTTGGTCTCGTTTCCCGAGCCGCAAGCCGCATGAGCTGAGATTCAGGAGGGTGAGGGACTAAAAGAGCCACCGGCGAATGCCGGTGGCCTTTGTTGTGCGGCCCGCATCCATCAAGTGGAATGCAGGGGCTCACTGACCTCCTGCGCGGCCGTGCCGGATGGGGCGCGGTCAGGCCGGGAAGCAGCCGGCAGCTGCAGTACCGTTGCCCGCTGGCCTTCGCAGAGGCGGGTCAGCAGGACGACCTGACCGTCCGGGAATTCCAGCGCGTCGTGATGCGTCACGGCGTTGTCCATATTGATCTGCCGAAAGCGCGCCAGACGCTGCCCGATTTTCTTGTTCGGGAGAATCCCAATGCCGAACGAGGGCTCACACTCGACATTCGCCTCGAATGCGATCTCCGTGCCGGGAAGCAGGCAAACCGCGACATGCGGCTCGCCGACAGCGGCAAAACCGCGCGTAATGGAGTTGCTGAACTTGGTCACGACCAGCTTGTCTTCGACCCTCGCGGGCCGGGTCGCAACATGATGCAGGCTGTAGTCACACATCGATGGAGCTCCTTCGTGTGAATGAATCGAAGACCGTTGTCCTTGGCGAATCCTCCGGAGTCATGACACGCCAATTGAGCCAAGAACGCAGGAACGAACGACCGGTTCCTCCCGCGACGGCGATCGTGCCTGCCGCATGCGCGCGCAGGTGCAACTGTCATGAACCCGACGGTCACAGCGAACGCATTCGTTCGCATCGCTATTTTTGTCCGGGAACGACAGATCCCTCGCGGCACCATTGAGGATTCGCATGCGCAATCAATGTTTGAGAGAAAGGTATCGCGCTGTGCCAAGCCAGCGCAGCGATCGATTGCGATCCTTGCGGGTGCAGAAGGGCAGAGTTCGCCCGCGGCGAGGCGGCCGGGGCAAGCGCGATATGCTATGATCGATGAGGTGGCAGTCACTAAATAATGGTGCTTGCGGGCAGTTCGCCAGGTACGGCACCATGATCGCCCGCTTGATCGCCCCGGCCCCGGCCCAACGCTACTCGGCGGCACACTCGCCGCCACAACCCCGCAACGGAGGAGAGTGCATGAACTTCCACGCAAAGGTTGCGTCCGACATCGAAGGACTTTCACACCAGGTCGATCCGCTGTCGCGGCGCGGCTTCTTCCTGGCCGCCTCGGCTGCCGCGGCGGCCGGCTATACGCTCGCCGCAGGGCCGGTGCGCGCCGATGCCATCCACACCGAGACGAGCGGGCTTACCGTCGGCGATGCCAAGGTGAAGGTCGCGGACGGGGAGATGCCGCTCTATTATGCGCGCCCCGCCAATGTGCAGAACCCACCCGTCATCCTGGTGGCGATGGAGATTTTCGGGCTGCACGAATACATCAAGGACGTGACCCGGCGCCTGGGCAAGCTCGGCGCCTTTGCGGCCGCGCCCGATTACTACTTCCGCACCGGCGAGGACCTGACCAAGATCACCGAGATCCCCAAGCTTATGCCGTTCGTCAACAAGAAACCGGATGCGGAGCTGTTCTCGGACCTCGACGCTACGGTTGCGTGGGCAAAATCGCAGGGCGGCGACACCAATCGTCTCGGCATTATTGGCTTCTGCCGCGGCGGGCGTACGGTGTGGGAATATGCCGCGCACAACCCCGGCCTCAAGGCCGGCGTGGCATTCTATGGCTCGCTGGTCGACCCTGAGACGCAGAAATCAATCTGGCCCAAGAACCCGATCGAGCGGGCGGGCGAGATGAAGGCGGCGGTGCTCGGCCTCTATGGGGAGGCGGACCAGGGCATTCCGGTCTCCCAGGTCGAGACGATGAAGACCGCGCTCAAGGATGCGGGAAAGACCTTCGAGATCAAGATCTAT
>Ga0306920_100003743_pt1 | contig 19392 bp, 12 predicted proteins | sample flu12Cox44000170_FD_204666 | JGI IMG/M metagenome (GOLD analysis project Ga0306920, IMG submission 204666) | Lab enrichment of tropical soil microbial communities from Luquillo Experimental Forest, Puerto Rico - flux4day.12C.oxic.44.000.170 (v2)... | ecosystem: Environmental > Terrestrial >... | reverse complement strand
CCGTGGGCCGGCCTTGCTCGCCATGGACGCGGCGACCTGCGCGGGCCTGGCCCCTGGCCGGTTCGTGCTTGGCATCGGCACCTCCTCACCGGTGATCGTGGAGGACTGGAACGGGCTGAAGCTGGACCGGCCCTACCAACGGGCCAGGGACACGCTGAAGTTCCTGCGGCCCGCGCTCGCCGGGGAGAAGGTGAGCGGGGAGTTCGAAACGTTCACGGTCCGCGGATTCCGCCTCGATCCGCCGCCGGCGCAGCCGCCGGGTCTCGTGCTCGCCGCCCTGCGGCCGGGCATGGTGCGGCTCGCGGCCACCCTGGCGGACGGGGCGATCACCAACTGGCTCGCTCCCGCTGATGTGCCCAAGGTGCGCGCGGTGGCCGGGCCGGATTGCGAGCTGATCGCCCGGATCTTCGTCGTCCCCATCGACGACGCCGCCACTGCGAGGGCCATCGGCCGCCGCATGATCGCCGCCTACCTGACCGTGCCGGTCTACGCCGCGTTCCATGTCTGGCTGGGCCGGGGCGAGGTGCTGCGGCCGATGCAGGACGCGTGGGCGGCCGGGGACCGCAAGAAGGCACTCGAGTTGATCCCCGATGAGGTGGTGGACGAGCTTGTGGTGCACGGGTCCGCGCAGGCCTGCCGGGAGCGGGTGGCCGAGTACCACGCGACCGGGCTGGACACCTCGGTCATCATGATCGTTCCCGCACCGGGCGTGGACGAGGCGGCGGCGGTCCGCCAGCTCGCCCCGCCCGCATAGCCGGGTGCGCGCCCTCTGGCAGGCAGGGCGGGATCACCGGGAGCCGGGCAGCGGAGCGCCGTACCAGGATTCGATGATCCGGTGCGCGATGGACACCGGCGGCGGCAGCAGCACCTCCCCCGTGGCTACCGCCGCCGCCAGTTGCTCCCGGGTGAACCACCGCGCCTCGGCGATCTCGTCCCCGTCCACCACGATCTCCTGCTCGCCGGGGGCGCGGGCCACGAAGCCGAGCATCAGGCTGCGCGGCATCGGCCAGGGCTGGCTCGCGACGTAACGCAGTCCGCTGACCCGCAGCCCGGTCTCCTCAGTGACCTCGCGGATCACCGTCTGTTCCAGGGACTCTCCCGGCTCCACGAAGCCGGCCAGGATGGACACCCGCCGCGGCGGCCAGGCACGGTTGCGCGCCAGCAGGCACCGGTCGCTGTCGTCGCGGACCAGCATGATCACCGCTGGATCCACGCGGGGGAAGTGCTCGCTACCGTCCACCGGGCAGCGCCGGGCATGGCCGGCCTGCATCGGCTCGGTGACCGCCCCGCACCGCGGGCAGTGGGTGTGCGTCGCGTGCCAGTTGGCGAGCGCCACCGCCTCGGTGAGCAGCCCGGCATCCCGGTCGCCGAGCAGCGGCCCGGCCTGGCGCAGCCCGGCCACGTGGACACCGGGTTCCGGCGGCACCGCGGGCGCTGAGCCCGGGGGCGGAAGCGGGCCCGCGCCCAGGCCGCCACGGGGGCCGTCCACCCCGAAATACGCGACTCCGGCGCCGTCCACTCCGAGCAGGTACCGGATGCCCTCGGGCGCATCCTCCGGCGAGCTCAGCTCGAGCTCTGCGCCGTCGCCGGCGAAGCGGATCCGGGCCTGGCCGTGGTCGAGCACCAGTACCCGGGTGCCCTCATCCGCCCAGGCAGCCGCGAGCCAGGCCTGGTCGGTGCGGTGGTGGCTGGCCCGGTCCACGGCGCTGCGGGCGAGGCTGAGCCCGTTGAGCACCCAGGCGGGTTCCCCCACCGGCTCGCCGGGATCGGGGGAAGGTGTGCCGTCCGGCATCACCGGGCGCCCGTGCTGAGGCTGACCTCCGCTAGCTCGTCCCACATGTAGGCCACTGCTTCCGCTCCGCGCACCAGCATGGCCATGTCGACCTTCTCGTTCGGCGCGTGGATCCGGTCGGAGTTCAGCCCGGCGGCGATGAAGACCAGCGGCGCGCCCAGGATCTCGGTGAGGTCGGCCTCGGGCCCGCTGCCGCCCTCGCGGGTGAACATGGCCTCGGTGCCGAATGCGCGCTCCACGGCCCGCTTGCCCGCGAGCACCGCGGGCGAGTCGATCGGCGCGACCGTGGGCCGGACGCCGGGGCCTTCGGGCTTGACGACCGCCTCGATCCCCGCCGGGGTATGCGCCGCCACGTACTCATTGAGCGCGGCGAGCATCTCGGCGGGTTCCTGGTTGGCGACCAGGCGGAAGGTGACCTTGGCGTGCGCCTGGCGCGGCACGATGGTCTTCGGGCCGGGACCGGTGTACCCGCCCCACATGCCGTTGACCTCGGCGGTGGGCCTTGCCCAGACCCGCTCCAGGGTGGAATACCCTTCCTCGCCGTAGGTGACCTGGCTGTGGCCGGCGTCGGCCAGCCACGCCTTCTCTTCGAACGGCAGCCGCCCGAACAGTTCCCGCTCCTGCGGAGTCAGGCTCACCACCTTGTCGTAGAACCCGGGGAGCGTGACCCGGCCACTGGCGTCGTGCAGGCCCGCGATCAGCCCGGCCATCGCATGCAACGGGTTGGGCACGCCACCGCCGAAGGAGCCCGAGTGCAGGTCGACTTCTGGCCCGCGCAGCGTGATCTCCGCGGCGGCAAGTCCGCGCATCCCGGTGCACAGGGACGGCACGTCGGACGCCCACATCGTGGTGTCGGAGACCACGATGACGTCGCAGGCGAGCCGGTCGGCCCGGTCCCTCAGCAGCGCGGCGAAATGCGGTGAGCCCGACTCCTCCTCGCCTTCGACCAGCACCTTCAGGTTGACCGGGGGCGCGGTGGCCCCGGCCGCGGCCAGGCAGGCCCGCAGCCCGAGCGTGTGCAGCATCACCTGGCCCTTGTCGTCGGACGCACCACGGCCGAACAGCACGCCGCCCCGCTCGGCAGGCTCGAACGGCGGGGAGTCCCATTCGCCGAGCGGTTCCACCGGCTGGACGTCATGGTGCCCGTAGACACAGACCGTCGGCGCGGCAGGATTCGCCGCTGGCCAGTACGCGAATACCGACGGCAGCCCCGGCGACTCCGGTGTGCCGGTTTCCCAGATCTCCACCTCGGGGAAGCCGGTCGCACCCAGGTGCGCCGCGAGCCAGTCCGCGGACGCGCGCACGTCGGGGTGGCGGGCGGGATCCGCGGAAATCGATGGGATCCTCAGCCATTGCTTCAGATCATCGAAGAAACCTCCGGCGTTCTGCGCGATATAGCTACGGACATCCATGTCTGTGATCGCCTCCCACCTGACCGCCCTCGGCACTCTAGACCACCGGCCGCGCCCCCTGCCGGACCCCTCGGCTACGTGGCGATGAACAGATACTCGCGAGCTGTGCGCCGGTGGGCCGCCTGATGCGTACCGAACGCGTAGGTGTGGTCGATCGCCCGCACCTCCACGTGCCGCTTGACCTCGCGCAGGAGTCCTTCGATGGTGGCGGCGTCCGGCACAGCGTTGGAGGAGTAGGAAAGCACGAGGGCGGAGCCGGCAAACTGCCTGACCATGCGGCACAGGGCGTCGGTGACCGTGCGGGTGTAGGAGAACGGCGTGTAGCGCTTGGGCAGCTTCCTGGTGCGCGTGTTCTCCAGCAGCGCCTGGCCGCGCCAGTAGCCCGACAGCCCTTCCAGGAAGTGGTACCGCTTGATGTAGCAGTTGTCGTCGCGCGGCGGCGCGTAGGGCGGGTCCAGGTAGACCACGTCGTAGCCACCCGGAGGCAGGTCGAACACATCAGACGAGGTGGCGGCGCAGGACCGGCCGCTGTCAAACACCACGGCGTTGTACTCGGCGGCCCGTTCGGTGAAGTGTTCGCGCAGCGAAAGGCGCAGGTCGCGGCGGCCGTCGTCGTAGCGGTGGCCGGTGACGGTGAAGACGCCCCTGGGCTGGCGGCGGGCCGCGGACAGGACCAGCGCGGAGATGGCCAGCGCCTGCCGGTGCCCGCTCATCCGGTCGATATGCGACCAGGCGGAGTCGAGGAAGCGCAGGTCTGCGCCGGTGTAGTAGATCCCGTCGAAGGTGCGCTGGATGAAGTCGCGGTCGTCGGCAGGCGGGCCGCAGATCCCGGCGATGTCGTCCGCTCCGAGCGTCACATCCTGGTTGACCACGCTGGCCCGCGCGATGACCGCGGGGAACGCGAGGAAGTCGTTCGCGGTGACCTGGTAGCCGCAGGCCTTGAGCAGGTAGGACACCACGCCGCTGCCGGAGAAGGCGTCGAGCGCGGTCGTGCCGCCGAGTTCGGTGAAGGCGCGCGCCAGGTGCGGGATCAGCCGGTACTTGGAACCCATGTACCGCAGCCGGGGAAACAGGCCAGCCTTGCGGACCACCTCCGGCAGCCCGGGTGCCCCGCTCGCGCCGGGCGACGTCAGCGCACCGGGCGAGACAGGCCCGCCGTCCGGGGAGGGCTCGCCGTCCCGGGAAGGCAGCGCGCCCGCCGAGGATGCGGGCGGCGACTGCCCGATCATGGTGGCCACGGAGGCCATTTTCGCACCGCCCGGCTCCCCCCGCGGGCGGGCTCGCTGTCAGCCCCGGGTATGAGTACGCCGGGATCCTCCTGAGGGCTAGCTCAAGATCAGTCCCGGGGATGACGATTTCACCCCTGCCGACACTTTAGCGTCGAGACCCGTGACGCCGCCACCGGCCCAGGTGCTTGAGCACACGAGCGCCCCGGCCACCATCGGAGAGCCCGGGCCAGGCCGCCCGGGCCGACCGCAATGGCCGCCCGGCTGGTTTCCGCATGGCGACCGCGTCAGGGCGGCGTTCGCGCTGATGCGCCGGGAATGGGTGGCCGGAGCATTCGCCGTATCCGCTGTCTTCGCTCTCGTCACGGCGCTGACCAGCTTCAACGCACCGGAACGGGTGTGGGGCACCTTCGCCGCGGTCAGCTATGCGGTCTCCGCCGTCACGGCGGCCGTGGTGCGCCGCCGGGGCGTCAGCCTCGCGGTGCTGATCAGCCTCGCCGGCGCCGTCGCTGCCCCGCTGGCCTGGATGGCCGTCACCAGCATGGCGCAGCCAGAGGTCGCGGTGATCATCCGCTCCGCCGCGATGTTCGTGCACCAGGGCACGCCGTATGCGAGCCCGGCGGCACTCGCCGCGGCGCATAGCTGGCATGCGTACGACCCCTACCTGCCCGCGCTGATCGTGTTCGGCGTGCCGCGGGCCTTCGCCGGCGGGCCGTTCAGCGACCCCCGGATCTGGTTCGGGGCCGTGTTTGTGGCCACGTTCGGTGCCGCCGTCCGGATCGCGCGCGTCCCGCGGCCGGTGTGGTGGACCATGCTGGTCGCCGCCTCCCCCGTTGTCGCCCTGCCACTGGCGGTCGGCGGCGACGACCTGCCGGTGCTTGGACTGATGTGCCTCGGCCTGGCGCTGGCCAGCCGGGGCTCGAGGAGCCAGTGGCGCTGGGCGGCCGCGGCCGGGCTGGCACTGGGGCTGGCCACGGCCATGAAGGCGACCGCCTGGCCTGCCGTGGCGGTAGTGGCGGTGCTGCTCATCGCCCGCCAGGGCTGGCGCGCCACCACCTGGTTCGCCGCGGCGGTACTCGGCGTGGCCCTGGCCATCGGCGGTCCCGCCGTGGCCGCCCATCCCGCCGCCGCGCTGGCCAACACCGTGCTCTACCCGCTGGGCCTGGCCAACGTCGCGAGCCCGGCCGCGAGCCTGCTGCCCGGTCACCTGCTCGCGAGCACCGGGGCCATGGGCCACGGGGCCGCGCTGGTGCTGATGCTCCTGGCCGGGGCGGGAGTCGGCGCGTGGATGATCGTCCGCCCGCCCAGGGATGCCTACGGGGCAGGCTGGCGGCTGGCACTCGGGCTGGCTTTGCTGTTCGTGCTGGCGCCCGCCAGCCGGGTCGGCTATTTCGTGTACCCGCTGGGGCTGGCCGCCTGGCTGTTGCTGTCCCGCTGGCCGGACCGGCCCGGTGATCGGTCAGTCGATCCAGAACCGCAGCACCGGTGGCTTGCCATCCAGGGTCACCGCTGAATCCAGCACCCCGCCGCACGCCTCGATGACGGCCCGCGAGCCGGCGTTGTCCTCGTCACAGGTCACCAGCACCCGGCCGACTCCGGCCGCCCGCGCGATGATCAGGCTCTGCCGGAGGATCTCGGTGGCATAGCCGCGGCGGCGGTGCTGCGGCAGCACGCCGTAACCGATGTGGCCGCCGCGCTCAGCGAGGAACTCGTTGAGCATGAACCGGACGGACGTCCGGCCGACGATCTCCAGGCCCACGGTGGCCACAAGGAAGGTCCCCGGCACGTGGCGCGCGGGCAGGTCGCGCCCGTGCCGGTGGTCTTCCAGTTCCTTGAGGTAGGTCGCCCACGGCCTGCCGGGCTCGTACCCGAGGCCGAACGTGAAGCCCTCGGCGGCCATGGCCCGGTGACCGGCCGCGAATGCTGCCTCGTCCTCCGGGCCCGGCGGCCGCAGCCGCAGTTCCCGTGCCACCCGCTCCGCGCTACCTGCGCTCCGCGCCGCGCTACCTGCAGCCCGCGCTGGCCGTTCTGCGCTACCTGCGCCCCGCGCCGCCCGCTCCGAGCCCCACGCCCCATACCGTCCGCTCCGAACCGCCAACCCCGCCCGTTCGTCGCGCCATTCGCCCGGCGCCCTGGGCCCGTCGCGCGGCTCGTTCCGAGCCGCCGATTCCGCCGAGCCCCAAGACCGCTCGCTCCGAGCCGCCCACGCCGCTTGCCCGTACCCCTCCGTTCGGCACCATGTCCGCGCCAACCCCCGTTCGTACTATGACCCCCGTCATCGGGTCAGGTTAGCCCGGCTGCCCCGGCAAACTCATCTGAGTTTTCGCAGGAACCGCCAGGCCTCCGCGCCAATCCCGCCATTGACAGCGCTTACATCGGCTATTAGCGTGCCATTCGGCGGCCATTTGTAACCGCTTACAACCATCCAGCGCCGTGGGCAACACTGGCGGCTGGTCCTCCTGGCGCACCCGTTCCGGCGAACATCACGAGGGTCACCGGAACCCATACCGTGTACCTGGAGTTCTCGTCGGCGCGGCAGGCGGCCCGCCGTATGTGAGCCTCCACTACTTCAATTTCCCGGTTTCCTGACCGGTGCCGGGGGCTGGGCCGAAACCCCGCTCCCGGCCCGGCCCGCGGCACCCAGGAGGAGCCATGCTCGTCGCGTTCTCGGTCACCCCGCTCGGCGTAGGAGAGGCTGTCGGAGAGTACGTCGCGGAGGCGGTGCGTGTGGTCCGCGAGAGCGGGCTGCCGAACCACACCGACGCGATGTTCACCACGATCGAGGGCGACTGGGACGAGACGATGGCCGTGGTCAAGCTGGCCATCGACGCGGTCGCCGCGCACGCACCCCGGGTCAGCGTGGTTCTCAAGGCCGACATCCGCCCCGGCGCGGCCGGTGCGCTCACCGCCAAGATGGAGAGCCTGGAGCGCCACCTGGCCGACTGACTTGCGCTGCCTCGCTGACCCGGCTGCCGCTCTTCGCGTGCCGAATTGGAGCATGCCAGCCCGCGCGTGTCCGAACGCGGGCCGGAGCGCCGTCCGGTTAATCGCCTCGGCCCTTAAGAGCAGGGACCGCGCGGGAAAATGCCGATGCTTGGGCAACTGTTTGCCTTTGCCTGGGGGTGTAGGTCGGTGAGGGGGATGCGCGGATCTGCCGCGCAGGTGACCTGGACGATCGGGCAGCGGGGTGAGCCGGCCATCACCAGGCCGGCTGGCATTGGCCTTAAGGGGAGAACAAGATGAACCGATCACGTTGGCTGCCTCGCAGGCTGCCAGGTATACATACGGTCGCCGCGCTGGCGATGGCCGGCTGCGCCACGGCTTCGCTCGTGGTAGCGGGCACAGGGGTAGCGGCCGGGTCCGCAGGGGCGCCGGCCAGATCCGTTGCGGCGCTGGCCCGCCCCGCCCCGGGTATCTCAGGGCTGCTCCTCCCGCACCAGGCCAGGGAGGCGGCCCGGTCGGCCGTCGCCCTGCGGCCGACGGCGGAGGCACCGGGCACCTTTGCCGTACCGGGCGGCCCCGCGGTCTTTGCCAGTAACCCGTGGACCAAGACGCTCTACGTCATGACGTTCGGCGCGACCATCGCCGTGGTGGGCACCGCGCACTGCAACCGACTGGACCGCAGCGGCTGCCACGTGGTGGCGAACGTGCCCGGCCAGGCCGGTGGTTTCCAGTTCGTGATCGTTGACCCCGCCACCGACACTGTGTATGCGCTTTTCGCCGGTCCTACCGGCGCTAGCCGCACCGTCCAGGTGATCAACGGGGCAACCTGCAACGCCGGAAACGCCTCGAACTGCCACCCGGTGGCAATCGCACCCGTCGGGAAATTCCCCATCGCGGAGTCACTCGACGCTGCGGAACACACACTCTACGTTTCGAACAACTTGGGCAACACGGTCTCGATGATCAACACCGCGACGTGTAATGCGACCCGGGCCGACGGCTGCGGTCAGACGCCACCGGCCGTCGCGGTGGGCAAGGGACCCAACGTCTCGGCGCTCGACCAGGCCAAGCACACGCTGTACGTGCCCAACGACGGACCAGGCGGATCGGGCACGAACCCCGGCAGCGGCGGCACGACCGTTTCGCTGATAAACACGGCGACCTGCAACGCGGCGCGCCAGGACGGCTGCCGCTCGCCGGCGCCGACCGCAACCGTGGGCGACACCCCGTTCGGCGTGACGATCGCGGCCGGCACGGTGTACGCCTGGAACAGCGATGGCACGGTTTCGCTGATCAACGCCGCCACGTGTAACGCGGTCAAGCGCGCGAGCTGCCACAAGGCGAAGCCCACCGTGACGACGGGCGCAGGTGACGAGGGCCTAGGCGCCAGCAACCCGCGGACGCACACCGTGTACCGGGCGAACCCGGGAGACGACACCGTCTCGGCGTTCGACAGCGCGGCCTGCAACGCTCACCACACTGCGGGCTGTCCCGCCGTCGCCCCCACGTTCGTGTCCGGCGCTAATCCGCAGAGGTCCTGTCCGACCCGGTGACCGGCACGGTCTACGTCACCAACAACACCGACAACACGGTCTCTGTGCTCAACGGCGCCGCCTGCGACGCCACTCATCACGCTGGCTGCCGCCGCCCGGCGCCCAGCGTGCCCGACCATGAGTTCCTCATCGCCGCCGACCCGGCGACCGACACCCTCTACGGTGGGAGCCTCACCGAGCCGCAGATCGACGTGATCAGCACCGCCACCTGCCATGCCGACAACCTCTCCGGCTGCGCGCCGGTCGCGAAGATCCCGACCCCAGATCCCGGCTCCAACCTCGGGGCGCTCGACGACGCCACGCACACCTTGTACGCCTCCGACGAGGCAGAGGCCGGCACGGTCATGGTGATCAACACCGCCACCTGCAACGCCCAGCAAACCGATGGCTGCGCGGCCGCCCCGGCGACTATCGCCGTCGGCGCGTTCCCGGACGTGCCGGTCCTCAACCCCGCCACGCACACCGTGTACGTGGGCTACGGCGACAACGCCAACCGGATTGCCGTGATCAACGCCGCTACCTGCAACGCCGCCGACACCTCCGGCTGTGGCCAGGCTCCCGGCGTGATCAAGGTCCCGCCGTTCACGTTCAACTATTCGGTGAGCGTCAAGACCGACACTCTCTACGCAGCGACCACCGGCTTCCCCGCCCCCGGGCACACAGTCGCGGTCATTAACGGGGCCACCTGCAACGGGACCAACCACACCGGGTGCGGCCATCTCGCGGCGACCGCCATGGTCGGGCTGTTCCCCCAGGGCTCCGCCGTGAACGACCGGACCAACACGCTCTACGTCGCCAACAACTTCAACGGAGACGCGCCCGGCACCCTGTCGATCATCAATACCGCCACCTGCAACGGCACCCACACCGCCGGCTGCCACCGGCACTTCCCTGCCGTGGTGATCGGCCGGGCACCGGTGCTGGTGGATATGGACGCCCGCACGGGCGTGATCTACGCGACCGATTTCGGCAGCGCCGCGGTGAGCATCCTGAACGGGGCACAATGCAACGCGACGGCTACCACAGGCTGCCAGACCCGCGAGCAAGCAGTCGGGTCGAGCCCGCTGGGCCTGGCCATCGGTCCGGGCGCCCGGACCGTCTACGTGACGGATCTCTTCCACAGCGGCTCGGTGAGCGTGTTCCGGACCGCCGCACCCTGACGGGCGGGTCAGGCCTCCCGGCCTGCCAGCGGGACCTCCTCGATGAGCGCCGCCAGCCCGGCCTCGTCGAGGAGGTCCGCTGGCCGGAGTGTCTGGTCATGGCGCACGTAATAGAACGCCGCCCGGACCTGGTCAAGCGGCACCCTGGCCAGCGTCGCCCAGGCCACCCGGTAGGCGGCGAGCTGGACGGAGGCGGCGCGCAGATCGGCGGCCGAGGCCGGCGGCTCCCCGGTCTTCCAGTCCACAACGTCGTACCCGCCGCCGACCGGGTCGGCGAACACGGCGTCGATCCGCCCGCGGACCGTGCGGCCCGCGACGAGCGTCTCGAACGGCACCTCCGCGTCCACCGGCCACCGGTTGCTCCACTCCCCCGCCTCGAACCGTTCCCTGAGCAGGGCGAGGTCGGCGTCGTCGGGATCGTCTGCCGGGTCGTCCGCCGCTCCCAGCAGGTCGGTGGGGTCGATCAGCCGCTGCTGCCCGAACCGCTGCTCGAGCCAGCGGTGGAAGGCGGTGCCCCGGCGTGCCTGCGGCACCGGTGGGCGAGGCATCGGGCGGCGGATCTGCTGGGCCAGCCTGCCCGGGTCGGCCGCCATCGTGACCAGCGAGGAGACCGACAGCTGCGCGGGAAGCGGTACCGCCGCCCCGGCACCGGCGCGCCGCTCGGAAAGCTCCCGCAGCAGCAGGCCCGCGTCCCTGGACCAGGCGCGGGCGAGCGCCCGGTCCGCCTCGCTCAGCTCACCGCCGGCACCATCGGCCTCGTCCTCCTCCGCCTCGTCAAGCAGGGCAAGCTCGCGCTCGACCAGCGCGGCCGCCTCCCGCACGGCCGCGTGCCGCGGCCCTTCCCCGGCTGGTGGCCATGACACGACGGCGGGCTCGGCCAGCGCCGGGTTCTGCGCGCCGTCCTCCGGCGGCGGCTCCCAGTGCGCCACGGTGCCCGGGCCATCCGCGCACGCGGCGCGGACCTCCTCCAGGAACAGCGAGGGCCCCAGCGGCGACGCAGCCTCGCCCCACCAGTAGCCGGAGCAGGCGACCCAGTACGCGGCCCGGGTCACCGCCACGTAGGCGAGCCGTCGCTCCTCGGCCAGCTCGCGTGCCGAGCAGGTGCCGGTGAACTTATCCCGCGACGCTTCCTCCAGGTCCCGCAGCACCGGCAGGTCCTCCGCATCGCCGCGCAGGGAGAACGGCAGCAACCGGGGGTTCTCCGTCCACCGCGTGGTGACCCTTGGCTTGGCGGGGAACACCGAAGCCCTCGGGCCGGCCGCCAGGCCCGGCACCACCACGGCAGCCCATTGCAGGCCCTTGGCGGCATGCACGGTGGTGAGCGTGACCGCGTTGGCCCCGCTTGGCTGGCCCGATTCCAGGCCGAACTCCTCCGCCTCCGCGGCGGTCAGGTACGCGAGGAACGCGCCGAGCGTGGGCTCCTCCTCGTCGTCGGCGAACGCGGCCGCCGCGTCGGCGAACGCGTCCAGGTCGGCGCGGGCGGCGGCCGGGTCCCGCCATGGCTGCGCCGCCACCTCGACGTCCAGGCCCAGCGTCCGCTCGACCTCCCCGACCAGGTCCGGCAGCGGCCGGCTGACGTGCGCGCGCAGCACCCGCAACTCGCCGGCCAGCGCGGCAAACCGCTGGTAGCCCCGTGCCGAATACGCGCCACGGTCCCCCAGGTCGTCCAGTGCCTCCACCAGGCTGCCGGGCATGGCGGTCAGATCCGTGACCGCTTGCGCCAGCGCATCATTGGGCGGGGTGGCGGGGCCGGGGCTAGCAGAGTGCGGGGTGGCGGGGCCGGGGCTAGCAGAGTGCGGGGTGGCGGGGCCAGGGCTAGCAGAGTGCGGGGTGGCGGGGCCAGGGCTAGCAGAGTGCGGGGTGGCGGGGCCAGGGCTAGCAGAGTGCGGGGTGGCGGGGCCGGGGCTAGCAGAGTCATGCGCTACGCCGCTGCCCCCATCCCCGGTCCCAGCCGTGTCCCCGCCGCCGGGGCCGTACTGGAGATCGGCTGCGCCGGGCCGGGGCGGGCTGCCCCCGGGCGCAGGTTCCGTGGGGCGATGCGCGCCGGGGCCGGCCGGGTCGCGGGGCTCGCGGGCCAGCTCCCTGGCGCGCCTGCCCAGGGCGACCAGGTCGCGGGGACCGATCCGCCACCGTGGCCCGGTGAGCAGCCGGGCCAGCGCGGCGGACTCCGCCGGGTCGTGCAGCACCCGCAGGGTGGCCACAATGTCGGCGACCTCGGGGACGGTGAGGAGCCCGCCGAGGCCGACCACCTCGACCGGGACCCCTTGCGCCTCGATCGCCGCGCGCAGCAGGGCGAACTGGGACCGCTTGCGGCAGAGCACGGCGATGTCGGACGGCTGGACGCCGACCCGGTCCCAGGGCTCGCCGTCGGGCGCGATGCCCGCGGGCAGCCGGAGCAGCCCCGCGACCCGTTCGCCCACCCAGCGGGCTTCGGCGGCGGCCGTGTCGAGCAGCGCGCAGACCACGGCGCCGCGCCCGGCCCGCCCCGGCGGCGCCACCAGCCGGGGAACCTGGGACACCTGGTCCCGCAGGTCCCGCTGGATCACCGCGGCGGCGTCGAGCACCTTGCCGGTGTTGCGGAAGCTGGTAGCAAGCTGGGCGACCCTGGCCGGGTGCGTGCCTGCGGGGAACTCACGGGCGAACCGGGCCAGGTTGCCCGCGCTGGCCCCGCGCCAGCCGTAGATCGACTGGCAGGGGTCACCCACGGCGGTCACCGGGTGCCCGCCGCCGAACAGCGCCCGCAACAGGACGAGCTGTGCGTGGCTGGTGTCCTGGAACTCATCCAGCAGGACCACCTGGTACCGGGCACGCTCGATCGCGCCCACCTCGCGGTGCCTGGTCGCGATCCGGGCGGCCAGCGTCACCTGGTCGCCGTAGTCGATGACCTCCCTGGCCCGCTTGGCCGCGGCGTAACCGGCCACCAGCGGCAGCAGCTGCTCCCTGGTGCGCTGGCAATCCAGGATCTTGCGGACGGCGCTGGGCAGCCGGGGCAGCGCCCGTGACGCCGCCTCCAGCCAGTCGCCGATCTGGTAGACGTCGCCGGGGTTGGCCAGATGCTCGGCTAGCTCGCCGGCGAGGTCAAGCACGGCCGCGGTCACCGTTTGGGGGGACCAGTGGACCGCATCCATCGGCCCGGCGTAGGCGGCCACCACCCGCGCCGCCATCTGCCACGCCACGGCCGGGGTGATCAGGCGCACGGTGGGTTCCAGGGCCTCGCGTAGCGCATGGTCGGCGACGAGCCGGGCCGCGTAGGAGTGGTAGGTGGACACGATGGGCTCGCCGTCCAGCAGGTCATCGCCGGGCGGCTCGCCGGCTGCGAGCCCGCTAGCAACGCCCCACGCCGCGGCTCCGCCGGACAGGCCGGCCGGCACCCGGCCGTCCAGGGCGCCGAGCACGGCCGGACTGGCCAGATCGGCTCCCACTCGGCTGCCCAGCCGCCCGCTCGCCGGGCCGCCGCCCACCTCGTGCGGGCCGCCGGGCAAGCCGTCCCCCAGCCCGCCGCCCGCGAACCCAGGGTCCGCGAACCCGCCATCGGCAAGCCTGCCGTCCGCGAGCAAGCCGGCTCCCGCGCCGCCCGGCAGGCCGCCCGCTTCCGGGCCACCCGGCGGACCAGCCGCCGGATCGCCGCCCGTGACGTCCAGGCCCGCCCGGCGCAGGCCCGCGAGCCGGGCGCGCACCCGCTGCCCCAGCTCGGCGGCTGCCTTGCGGGTGAAGGTGAGGCCGAGGACCCGTTCCGGCCGCACCATCCCGTTGGCGACCAGCCAGACCAGCCGGGCGGCCATCGTCTCGCTCTTGCCAGAGCCCGCCCCGGCGATGACCGCGAGCGGCTCCAGTGGCGCGGCGATCACCTCGGCCTGCTCCGCGGTGGGCTCGGGCAGCCCGAGCAGCCGGGCCAGGTGCCCGGGCTCGTACCGGACTGTGCTCATGGCCTCCCCCACGGGCCATGGCGCCAGAGGCGCCCAGACAGCGCGGGCCACAGGCACACCGGGCAGCACCGCGCACCGCCGTTCCTAAGGGCCGGGCTCACCGGGTCACCTGCTCGCCGTCGGGGTGCACGGGGCAGCAGGACCGGACCGGGCAGTTCCGGCACCCCGGGTTCACCCGCGCCTCGAACAGCGGGCCCGCCATGCCCGCGGCCACGGTCTCGACCAGGTCCCGCGCCCAGTCCGGTTCCGGGTCGTCGGTCAGCGACTGCTGCGGCTGCACCCGGACCCGGGCGGACAGGCTCGCGTTGCCCACCTGGATCAGCTCCGCGCCGCCCGGCTCGGTCAGGCCGAACCGCTCGAACGCCCCGAGCAGGACGGCGAGCTGGTACACACCGAGCTGGGGGTGCCGGTCCAGGTCCGTGGACGGCACCGGGGTGGACCCGGTCTTCAGGTCAACGACGATGGCCCGGCCGTCGGGGTCCCGCTCCAGCCGGTCCACCCGGCCGGTGATCTCCACGGCGCCGACCTGGGCCTTCAGCTGCTGCTCGACCGCGACCAGTTCCCTCGGGTTGTCCCGGTGCCAGGCGAGGAACTTGTTCACCATGACCGTGGCCCGCTCCCGCTCCTTCTCGCTGTACCAGGGGCTGCCGAAGTCCAGGTGATGCCAGATCTCGTCGATCCGGTCGCTGATCATGGCCTTGTCGGCGCCGGTGGCGGCGAGCACGGCGGCCGCGTGGATGAGGATCCCGAAGTGCCGGATCACGTCCGAGGACCCGGCGCCCGCAGCGACCTCGAGCAGCCAGCGCAGCCCGCACCGGTGGAACGACTCGACCTGGGACGGCGACAGGCGGACCAGCAGGCCGTCCGCCGCGGCGGGGATCGGCCCGGGATCGGAGAGCTCGGTGAGCTGGTACCACTGCCCCGGGTGGGCGCCACGGACCCCGGCAGCGGCCAGCCGGGCAAGCTGGGCGGCGGCGGCCCGGCGCAGCGCGGGCGGGCGGTCCGGGTCGACGGCGGCCCGGCGCAGGTCGGCGGTGAGCGCAGGCAGCGAAAGCCACCGCGGCGTGCCCCCGGCGACGTCCTCGATCTCGATCTCGTCACCGGCCAGCTCAGCCAGGAACCGGGACGGCCGTTCCTGGCTGTCGTCGCTACCGGACGCGGTGACCACCAGCTGACGGCGGGCGCGGGTGACCGCGACGTAGAACAGCCGGCGCTCCTCGTTGAGCAGCTTGGCCGCCAGCGCCGCGGCCATGGCGTCGGTCCCGGTGCCCGGCACAAGCACGCCCGCGGCCGCGTCCATGAGCTCGTCCATGCCGAGCAGCGACGAGCGCATCCGCAGGTCCGGCCAGTTGCCCTCCTGGACCCCGGCCACCACGACGACATCCCACTCCAGGCCCTTGGCCCGGTGCGCGGTCAGGATCCGGACGGCATCGCCGTCCGGTGCATGGTCGGCGAGGGTGTCCCCCGCGATCTCCTGGCCGGACATGCTGTCCAGGAACAGCGAGGCCGAGCCCGGCGGCAACCGGACGGCGAACCTGGCCGCGGCGTCGAACAGCGCGCACACCGCGTCCAGGTCACGGTCGGCGGCAGCACCGCGGGAGCCACCCGAAGCGGACACCGCCTGCCACGCGGAGGCCAGGCCGGACGCGTCCCACACGGCCCAGAGCACGTCGTGCGCGTTGCCGTCGGCGGCGGTCTGCCGCGCCAGCGCCAGCAGCTCAGCCAACCGGCGGGCGGCGGCCGCGGCGGGGGCCCGGATCAGGGTCAGCTCGCGCAGGTCGTTCAGAACGGCGGCCAGCGGCTGCGGCGGGCCGTCCTCGCCCGCATCCCTGGCCGCCGCGCGCAACGCCCGGCGGAGCCGGCGCAGTCCCAGGGCGTCGGTGCCCCCGAGCGGCCCGGCGAGTAGTTCGATCGCCGCCTCCTCGTCGAGGGTCTCGGGGTGCAGCGCGCAGCGCAGCAGCAGGAGCAGCGGGCGTACCCCGGGCTCGGCCTCCAACGGCAACTCGTCGCCGGCGATCACCGAGGGCACCCCGGTCGCGGCGAGCGCCCTGCGCAGCAGCGGCACCTGGCCGATCACCGATCTGACCAGAATCGCCATGGACGACCAGGGCACCCCGTCGTGCAGGTGCGCCCGGCGGAGCGCATCGGCCACCACCGTGGCTTCCTGGCTCGCGCTGGAGGCGACCACAACCCGGAGCGAGCCGGGTGGCGCGGACGGCACCGGCCGCAGATCGCGGTGACCGCCTGGCGGCTGGGTGCCCCGGGTCTGCCCACCGCCCGGCTGGCCGCCGGGGGACTGCCCGTCGGAGTGCTGGCCGTCATCCGGCCCACCGGCGCGGTGGCCGTTGGCTGGCCGGGTCGCCGGTGCCACGGCGGGCGGCGCAGGGAGCCTGGCCGCGATCCGGCGCGACGCGGCGAGCAGGGCGGGCCCGCTGCGCCGGCAGGTACCCAGGGCGACGACCCGGGCTGGGCTGTCGTCCGGCGTGCGGAACCGGTCGGGGAACCGCATGATCGCGCTGACGTCCGCGCCGCGGAACGCGTAGATGGCCTGGTCCGGGTCCCCGACCACGATCAGTTCCCGGCCGTCTCCGGCCAGGGCGTGCAGCATCGCCTCCTGGGCCGGATCGGTGTCCTGGTATTCGTCCACCAGGACCACGTCGTAGGCCTTCCGCTCCCGCTCGCGGACCGCACCACGGGACAGCAGCGCCGCGGCGATCCTGATGATCTCGGCGTAGTCGTAGGCCGGAACCGGCGCCAGGTCGAACCGTGCGTCGTAGCGGGCGAGGAACGCACCAGCGGCAACCCAGTCGTCCCGGTCCCGCTGCCTGCCCAGCCGGGCGAGGCCCCGCCCGTCGAACCCGCGTTCCGCGCCCCGCAGCAGGAAGTCCCGCAGTTCCGTGGCGAAACCCCGGGTGCCCAGGGCCGGCCGCAGCCGTTCCGGCCAGCGGCTTCCACCGTCCTCGGCCTCGCCGCGCAGCAGCCGCCGCACCTCCAGCAACTGTTCCGGACCGGACAACAGGGTCGGCGGCTCGTCACCGGCCAGCGTGAACTCGCGGCGCACCAGCGCGTAGGCGTAGCTATGGAACGTCAGTGCCAGGGGCTCGCGGGTGGTTCGGCCCAGGCGGGCGGTGATCCGCTGGCGCAACTCCTCCGCGGCCTTGCGGCTGAACGTGAGCACGAGGACCCGTTCCGGGTCGATGCCACGCTTGGTGATGCGCTCCACCACGGTCTCGACGATCGCGGTTGTCTTCCCCGTGCCGGGTCCGGCCAGAACGAGCAATGGCAGGCCTTCGTGGCCCACGACGGCCTGCTGCGCCGCGTCGAGGGCCGGGGCCCCGGGCGCCCGGGCTGGCGGGCGGACGAGGTGATAGGCCGGGGAATGTTCGCTCATCTCAATTAGGCAGGGACGGACCGTCCGGGGCGGTCCAGGGCATCCAAGCCGCTCGTCTTTAGCAGTAGCACGCGGCCACGACAGTCCGCGCTTGTCCACGCCAATCCGGGGCGGTTGGCTCCCGGAATTAGCACCCAGCACTTGCGAAGGCGGCCCGCCGCGGCCGCCGTCGTGGCGTACCGGGTGCGCCAGCGGCGGGCAATCGGCTCCGCCCGCGTGTCACGGCTCCGGCCGGCGGCCTGGCAGCGCGCAGAGCCGCTCCAAGCGCCGCAGCGCCCGGCGATCGAGCCGACGCGGCACGGCGACCGCCTTCGCCTTGTATCAATCGGCGGCGGCACGCCCTCTACGTAATCAGAGGGCCGCGATCCTGGGTAACCAGCCCCGGGGTCGCGGCCGGCAAATGTCTGCTGAAGCGGCCATGTCTGACACGCGGAAGGTCAAGCATGGCCCGTTGTCTTAGGAGGAATCCGATGATGAAATCTGCTCGCTGGGCCGGTGGCGCGCTCGCCGGGGTTACCGCGATCGCCGCGGTGCTGGCCCTCACCGCGGGCGCCGGGGCCGCGACGTCGTCCGGGAAGGGGCACGTGGCCGCGGCAGCGTCCGCGACCCTGCCGCACTGCGCCGCGTCTGAGCTCGGCGTCTGGGTGGCCTACGATTACAAGCAAGGGGCGCTTGGAAGCACCTTCGTTCCGCTGGAGTTCACGAACGTAGGTAACCGGACCTGTACGCTGACGGGCTATCCGGCGGCCGCCGCCCTCGACAGCAACGGGAACCAGCTCGGTCCCGCCGCGGTCCACAATCCCCTCATCACGCCGAGCACCATCACGCTCGGGCCGGGCCAGACCGCCCACGCGGTGCTCCAGTACATCCAGGCGGTGGCAACCAACTGCCCGCCCGCCCAGCAGGTTCCCGCGTTCGATCTGCAGGTCAACCCGCCGAACCGGACCAACGCAGATCACGCCCTGTTCGACCTCGAGACCTGCCCCGGCAATACCGTGTACCTGGAAGTGACGGCCATCCGCGGAGGCACCCAAGGCACCTGACCGAAAGGTCAGCGTCAGTTTCCAGTCGGTGTTGCTGGTAGGAGTAGCACCACTGCCTAGCCCGGACGGTGACGGCAAAGCGGGTCCGTCACCGCCCGGGCCATTTCACGTTCCGGGCTCATGCGGTGGGCTGTACCCACACCGGCCGGCAGCCTGGCTTCCGTCCTTACTGTGGGCTTGGTGGTTAGCAGGCCGGGGCGAGCCAGCGGGCGCGGCGCATGTCGACGCCGCGAACCTCGCCGTCGGGGGCACGGCGCAGCGGCGTGCCCTCTTCCAGGTAGTGGGACAGCGCTTCCCGCTCGTGTCCAGCCAGGAACGACCCGTCGGCGTGGATCACCCGCCACCAGGCCACGCCGCCGCCCCATTGCGACATCACCCGGCCGACCTGGCGCGGGCCAGCCTGGCCCAGGTATTCGGCGATGTCCCCGTAGGACATAACGCGCCCTCGCGGGATGCTCTCGGTGACCCCAAGCACCCGTTCGGCGAACTCGGGCGGCTGCGCGGTCACCATTGGCCGGACGAGGGCCAGGTGTCATCGTCGACGGCGGGCGGGTCTGCCGCCCGGTTGTCCAGCAGGTTCTGCGGCTCCGCGGATTCTCCGAACCCGGTGACCGGGCCGGTAGCCGCATCCGGGGAGCCGCTGGCCCGGGTCTCGAACGTCCCGGGGGCGCCTGGCATGCCCGGCAGCGCGGAACCGGTGGATCGCCCGTAACCGGTGGATCGCCCGTCACCGGTGGCCAGCCCGTCGCCGGTGGGTGGTGCATAACCGGTGGATCGCCCGTAACCGGTGGATCGCCCGTCACCGGTGGCCAGCCCGTCGCCGGTGGGTGGTCCGTAACCGGCGGGTGGTCCGTAACCGGCGGGTGGGCTCTGCTTACGCGACAGCCCATAGCCTGCATGCGGCCCGGAGTCCGTCGGCGGCCCGGAGCCGGCCGAGGGCTGGTTA
>Ga0306920_100003742_pt1 | contig 19392 bp, 16 predicted proteins | sample flu12Cox44000170_FD_204666 | JGI IMG/M metagenome (GOLD analysis project Ga0306920, IMG submission 204666) | Lab enrichment of tropical soil microbial communities from Luquillo Experimental Forest, Puerto Rico - flux4day.12C.oxic.44.000.170 (v2)... | ecosystem: Environmental > Terrestrial >... | reverse complement strand
ACCTCCTCCTCCGCTACCGCCTTCCAATTACGGTGATCTAGCCGTTGCCTTGGAAGGCGGTAGCGGAGGAGGAGGTGGAGCTAATCATGGTTCCCCTAGCAGTGGAGGTGGCGGCGGGGGAGGGATCGAGATCGGCGCACTCGGGGGGATTCTCATCGGGGGCAACGGTATCCAGGCGATGGGGGGAATCGGCGCTGACAGTATTCATTTTCGTTCATATTACTCCTCTGGCGGGGGGGGTGGCAGCGGCGGCGGCATCTTCCTTCATGGTGAATCCGTTGAGCTTGAAGGGCTCTTGAACGCTATGGGCGGCCGCGGCGGTCGCCGCTCTGACGTTGCCCCTGGGGGTGGGGGGGGCGGCGGCGGACAGGTGCTCATCCTAACCGGACAGGGGGGCTTCTTGAACAACGGCGAAATCGACGTCTCCGGTGGTATCGGCGACGGTGGCAACGGCGAAGACGGCACGATCACCATCGGAGATTTAGGCCCCGAGCCTGTTACGCTTGGTATGGGGGTCCTCGGCGCTCTCGCTTTGTTGGATTTTGCCCACCGGCGCAGAAAACGAGCTTTGGCAGCCGCCAGCTCGGGAGACTTCGAAAGGACTCGTGTCGGGTAATTTTAATGCCCTTCGTTTGGCACAAATGGTTGTTAACTTTCCACCTACCCCCCGGCGCCCGACAGGCCATGGAGCGTTGGTCGCTCAGGCTGGCTTGGGTAATTCTGTTCCTGCTGTTGTTCACAGGCGTGCCGCTCTTTCTTTGCATGCCCCTATATGCGGATGTCACCGCGTTTGACCTCTGTGCGCGCAACCTCTTCCGTGGCGGGATTCACTATCGCGATGCTTTCGATTACGGTTTGCCCGGCATGGTTTGGCTCCATGCCGGGATTCGCGCAGCGCTGGGCTGGCGCCCGGAAGTAATGCGCCTGGTGGATTTCCTGGTCGTAGCTATTTGCACCGGACTACTGGTCTTATGGCTGCAGTCGCAGGGTTTGAAGCGGCCGGCACTTGCATGGACCGCAGTGGTATTATTCACCTTCTACCTTGCGACTCCAGAGGTGTGCCACTCTCAGCGCGACATGTGGATGCTGTTACCGGCCCTGGCTGCCCTGCACATGCGTTGCCGGCGAGTGTCGGCTGTACTGGGCTCGAGCATGGCATCGTGGCGCGTGGCCGTCCTGGCGGGGATCGAGGGACTTTTTTGGGGAATAGCCTTTTGGATCAAACCATTCGTTGCTATCCCAGGTTTGGTCTGCTGGCTGCTCACGGTCGTGCAAATTTGGCGGGGTTCTGCACAGGCAGGCCGGGTACTTGCAGCAGATTTGGCTGGCCTATTCGCTGGCGGACTCCTCGCCGCTTTGTCGGGGATCGCTTGGCTATGGTCGGCGGGGAGTTGGCCCTTCTTTTTGGATACGCTTTTCAACTGGGACTACGATTATTATCGATTTGCCACCAACGGGCCTCTATGGCGTGCGGGGTTTCTCCTAAAGCAATTTCCGCCCTGGGGCTGGATCCACTTGCCGGCCTTCGTAATCGCGGTCTGGGCGATCGGGCGCGCCTTGGTCCGGCCGGCATTCCCGAAAGCAGCAGTTCATTCCGGGCTGTGGCAAGAGGCGCTCTTGGCCGGTTTTTACCTGGGGTGGTTGGTACAGGCCAACTACCTTCAGTATGGCTTCTTGTATCACCTTGCGCCGGCGTGCATTCTAGCGCTGGCGGTCGTGGCCGGCAGGCGCTGGCTGCCGGGAGATTCTCCGCTGGGGTGGATCATTCTTGCCGGCTTTCTGACCATTGCGGTTGTTCGGCACCCGTTGATCGATTTCGAGCGCACGGCCCTATGGGCCCGTTGCTGTCGGGAAGGAAGCTCGCCAGATGTCCAGAACCGGTTGACCTTGAGCACTGAACCCCGGAGGCCGGACTGGGTGGCGCTGGCCCGAGTGGCTGTTTTTCTACAAGAACTAGGTTTGCGCGATGGCGAGTTGACGTGTTACAGTTTCGGCACAATCCCTCTTTACCTGCAACTCGACCTGAAACCTTCGACCCGGTTCGTTTATGCCATCGAGGAAATGATCACGTTAAACCCCTTACGGCAGGACATAATCCGTGCCGAGTTGGCTGCGAGCCAGCAACGGTACGTGGTGACAGATCTGCAGTTTTTGGCGGCCGACCTCCAAGTCGCCGGTGTTCTTCAACCCAGGGCCCAGGAGTCAGGGAGTGGGCTAAAGCTCTGAACAGACTTTCCGCAAGCGCTCAGGAGACGATATCCCTGGTCGGAGCCGATAGTCTTTCGGTCCGGCCCCTACCTCGTCCACCAAGACACAGGCTCGCTGCGGCGTTGAGACCCACGCCGCGCGGACAAGTTATCAAAGCTTCTTTCATTCGATTTTCCAAGATTACAATGGCAAGGACTCCGACCCATAAAGAAAAGTTGATCTTTGGTCCTTACGATCCTGGACCACTTCGAAAAGGTGACCGGTGAAGGTGGCTCGCCATGCGAAATAACGCATCACGTGGGAAAATCAGCCTTTGGTGTTCTTGCATCGGCATCGTTCTGTTGGTGGGCCTCGCTGTTCTACTTCTGGTGGACATCCTTTACCTGGAACCGTACACCCGCATGGGTACGGGGCCGCCGACACCGGCAACCAAAGCGGCGGGCGTGACGCTTGCTATTGGCGGCGTTCTCTTCGTGGTCATCGAGTTGGTAGCCTTCGGCTGCGGTATTGTGGCCAGGCGCACAGCAGCCGGAAAGGCGGGGCTGGTCATATCAGGCGTGTTGCTCCCGCTCGTCCTCGGCCTAGTGGGTTTCACCTTTCACATAGTTAAATGGTCATGGTGATATTGTGACACCGACACCAAGCCTCGACCTGCCCTCGGCACTGCTAATTGTCGATCATGACCTCTATGGACTTGATGATCGCCGTGACCGTATCTCCGGCTTTCTGCAAGACCTGGGGGCCGGTAAGCTGGTGGGGACGTCGGCGAGGCTTTCCACCGAACGACAAGCTTTTGAAACTGACCGTAGCGGCCTACAACGCGATTCATTCGCTTACGGTTGAGCAGCATTACATGGGATGCGAGAGCGGGGTTGGTCGGGAAACAATACGGTAGCCGGCGCATGCACATTTCCTGGGATGTATGCACGAACGGACCACCTAACCGTCAACTCGGGAGGGAAAAATTCGGTAAATTCGGCGACAAATTTGACAAATCTGGCAGCTCCGGCGGCGATGCATTCGCTTGCCGTCGAGCACTGCATAATCGGCCACGCACATCTTGGTGACTCGAAAACTCTCCTACTTGGGTGTTGCGCGCTTTCCAACCCTACGCCGGAGGAACGCGAGCCGGGGCAATGGGACACGATTGCCCCTGGAAGAACTGACCATTCAAACTGTCACAGTCGGAACGAGTCATATTGTCCGCACAGACGCCTTGCCCATCAACGACGTAAACACATGCCCCAGTTGTAGTTGAATCGGCGGACGAAAGCACGTTCAAAGCCTTGGCCGCGATGGCCCAAGAACCTCCCGGGGGTACAGCGTTAGCGATTGCCGTCTGGATAAGAGCGCTCCATTTTTGGATAGCATCCCGCCAAGTCAACCCTTTACCCGCATCGTTGATTTTTTTCACGGCACCATCAAAATCGTTTTCGGAAATGGTGGACATCGTTCGACTCCGTGTGATTTTTTCGGACCCAATTGCCGGCTATACCCCGGAGGTCCGTGAGGCCGAGGTTGGCTCAAACACCAAAATCAACGTCATTCCAGAAGATGGGACAATCGACCGGTCACTGGCGGACCACCCCGGTCTTTAAGCCGTTGGCGCCGGCGGTCCCAACTTTGGGCATCGAGAACATGAACAACGCCGTTTTCATCCAATTCCATCCCCGTACTCATCTCGATCCAGGAATTGATTTGCTCCACGTCTCCTTTCACGGCAGTAGCCACTTTCCACAACCGGGCCGTACCATCGTCGCTTCCCGTCAAGACGCGGTCCCCGGCCGGATTGAACCGCGCGGACCAGATGGCCGCTTGATGAACAAGGGGTGGACCGAGAGGTTTTCCCGAAGCCGCATCCCAAAGCCGGGCCGTAGAGTCCATGCTCGCCGTCAGGACGATGTGACCGTCGGGACTGTAAGCGACGGCCATCACCTCATCCTGATGTTGCAAAGCTGGGGCAAGCTGCTTGCCGGTCGCCACGTCCCAAAGGCAGGCCGTATAGTCCCGGCTTCCGGTCAGGACGGTCTGGCCATTGGGACTCAAGGCCACAGCCAGGACAGCCTCTTCATGCGCCAGCGGTGGACCGAGGGGATCGCCCGTTTCCACGCTCCAGACCCGGGCCGTTTTATCGGCACTGCCGGTCACGATGGTCCGGCTATCCAGGCTAAAGGCGACGGCCAAAATACGGTCTTGGTGCGGAAAATGGCGAAGGAGCCGCCCCGTCGCCACGCTCCAGAGTTGGGCGGGCCCCGCGCCGCCTGCCGTCAGGACCATCTGGCTGTCGGGACTAAACAGGGCCATCCGGACTCCAGTCGGAGCCAACAGTGGAAGGTCGAGCGGTAACCCCGTTTTGGTCATCCAAAGCCGGACCCCGTTAAAACTATTCGCCGTAAGCCCAAGCCGGCCATCCGGGCTAATCGCCACGTGAATGGCCATCAAGGTGTTGTTGCCTGGGTGCGACAGGACTGGGCCTATTCGTTTGCCCGCGGCGACATCCCAGAACTGGGCTTTTTTGTCCCAGTCTCCAATCAAGGCCACTTGTCCATCGCAGCTATAGGCCACGCTGGCAATCTGTTTATCGTGCCAGATGATAGGGCCCCTCGGCTTGCCCGTGGCAGCGTCCCAGAAGCGGACCGAGTTGTCAAAGCTCCCGGTCATGACCTCGACGCCGTCCGCCCGAAAGGCCAGGGCCCGGACAGGGCCGCCGTGCGGCAGGATTATGGCATCCCCTTTTGCCGCCGTGGTTTCCCAGAGGCGGGCCGTTTTGTCTTTGCTCGCAGTCAGAACGAATCGGCCGCCAGGCCCAAAAGCCACGACATGGACTTCGTCCCGATGTGGCAGCGGTTGGCCCACCGCTCTTCCGGTCGCGATTTCCCAAAGGCGGGCCGTCCTGTTGCGGCCACCAATGAGCAGGTACTTGCCGTCCGGGCTGAATGCTAGGGCGGTGATCCAGCCCCTGTTCGGCAGAATGAGGCCGAGTGCTTGGCCGGTGGCCATGTCCCAGAATCGCGGCGAATTCGGGCCTCCGGTGACGGCGGTCCGACCGTCGGGGCTAAAAGCCACGGGCTGAAGACCCTGAATCGGCGGGCCTGTCGGCGCTCCGTCGGCGGCCACGGACCGGAACGCCTGAGACTGAATCGGCCGACCCGCCAGTGCTCCCGCCGCTGTCCAAGATCGAAGGGTCGTACCTTCCGCGGTCAAGACGATTTGCCCATTCGAACTGAAGCTCACCACTCTTACCTCCTTGGCGTGCTGAAGGGGAGGACCTAAACGTTCTCTGTTATCTACCTTCCAAAGCTGGGCGGTTTTGTCGCTGCTCCCGGTCACTACGGTCCGGCCGTCGGGGCCAAAGGCGACGGCCAGGATCGCGCCGGTGTGGCGAAGCGGCGGGTCGAGGACCTTTCCCGTGGCAACATCCCAGAAATAGGCGGCGCCATCGGCACAGCCGGTCAACACCGTCGCTCCGTCGGGACTAAAGGCCACGTCACGAACTTCGGCCGGATGGACCAACGGAAAGCCGAGAGGTTCGCCTGTCTCGGTGCGCCACAGCCGGGCGGTATGATCCGTGCTACCCGTCACGAAGCTCTGCCCATCGGGGCTCAAAGCTAGGGCCACGACTTCGCACTGATGCCCGAAGATCCCGGCGAGGGAATGAACGCGGCCATTTGCGGCGGCCAGATTGGTCCGGATCACCCGGTGAAGGTCGGGCTCATCGGTCGGCGCATTTTTCAATGCCAGGCCGAAGTGGAGCATGCCCAGGCCAATTCCATCCTGCTCGCAGTCGGTAATCCCCTGGTTCAGGAGATTTACAGCCAGCTGGTATTGCGCCTCACCCAGAGCGCTCTGGAGGGCCTGCGAATTCTGGAACTCCTGAATGCCGAAAAGCACCGGAACGACCAGGGCCGTCACCAAAAGGACCACGACCAAGCCGCCGGCCGTAGCGAGGGCCGGCTTGCGCCGGCACCAGCGAGACAATTGCCCGAGGAGACCCACCGGGCGCGAACGCACCGGCTTGCCGTCGAGGAAGTGCCGGAGGTCGTCGGCCATTGCCTCGGCGCTCGGGAAGCGCCGGTCCGGCGTCTTCTCCAGGCATCTCAGCGCAATGGTCTCGAGGTCCCGCGGCACTTTCGGCTGCAACCGGCGGGGCGGCACCGGCTCCTCGGCCACTACCTGCAGCATCGTGTCGAGGGGCGTCGCCGCCTTGAAGGGGGGCCGGCCCGTGAGCAGTTCATACAGAACCGCGCCCAGGGCATATACGTCCGCCGCCGGGCTGATCTCGTTGGTCGGCCTGTCGGCCTGTTCCGGAGCCATGTAGCTTGGCGTTCCCACAATGGCTCCACTTTGGATCGCTTCTTCCGTCTGATCGAGCAGCTTGGCCAGACCGAAGTCGGTGATCTTGGGCGTGTTATTCGCGGTCAACAATATGTTCGCCGGCTTCAGATCTCGATGCACGATGTTACACCGATGGGCGACGTGCATGGCCCGGGCCAAGGTCTCGATCAATTCGGCCGCCCGGCGCGGGACTAGCGGCGTGCCGTCCAGTTTATCCGCCAGGCTACCGCCTTCCACGAGCTCCAGGCAAAGGAAGGGTTTACCGTCGGCCTCGCCCACCTCATGGATCTGGACAATATGGGGGTGTTGCAACCGGGCCAAGGCCTCCGCATCATTGCGCAAACGCAAACGATCCTTATCCCCGGAGTACCGGCCTGCCAGAATCATTTTCAAGGCGACCAGACGTTTCGGCCTCAGCTGCCGGGCCTTGTAGACGACGCCCATCCCGCCCCGTCCCAACTCCCCAAGCAATTCGTAGCCTGGCACGACTGGCCAATCTTCGATGATGGCTTCGGCGGATGGTTTGCCATCGGGTGGGGTATCGGCCCGTGCGTCTCCGAAATCCGCTTCGGCCCGATCATCGGCCGCATCGCCTCGGGTTGCTTTCATGGGCGTTTCTTCAGGAAGCACATCGCGGAACTGCTCCAGTTTCGCAATCTTCCGCTCCACATCCGCGATCAACTCGGGACACTCCGCGCACAGCTCCTCGGCGGAGATGTTGATCCCCCTTTGCCGGCCTTCCTCCCAACGCTCCAGGATCTCAATGAGGCGGTCATCGTTGAGGGGCATGGAATCAGCCTCGGTTGGGGAAAATCTCTTCGACTCCGGGCATCCACTCCACCAACTTCACCCGGGCCTTGAGCCAGAGCCGGCTGACGGCTTTCGGAGTCTTCCCGAGGAGTTCGGCGGTTTCGCTCTGAGCCAACCCTTGATACCAGTGGAGATCAACCACCTCCCGCTCCTCCGGCGGCAGTGTTTCGACCCGACGGTGGAACTCGGCCCAAAGGGCGCACACCGGCGGCCCATCGGCCGAGTCGACAAATGGAGTCGGACGCCGGCCGTCGGTCTCATGTCCTTCGACCGAGTTCGCTTCGTGGGCGCGGCGGACCTTCTGGCGGCGGGCCAGGTCCACCAACACGTGGCGCATCAGCGCCGCCGAGAATGTGAAGAACTCACGGACGCTGGGCGGCTGGCATTCCCGCAGCGCTTTGAAAAGGCGTAGAACGGTTTCGTCCAGGATGGTGTCGGTGTCATGCCTGAGGCGGGGGAAATCGTGGTGGAGAAGCTTTCGCGCCAGCAGGCGAAGTCGTTCGTAAGCGGCGCCGATCAACTCGTTGCGGGCCGCGTCGTCTCCCTGCTTCAGGCGGTCGAGCAAGCGTTGGAGGTGAATGCTATTATTGCTCGCCACGTCCATTTCCTCCCGGAAGCTACGTTGCGTCGACCGGTACGGGTCTCTTGAAATTGGCCGCAAACGACGGCTGCCGGCAGGCGTAAACTTTACCATAAGGACACCCCGAAAACCACGCAAATTGCCCCGCGAATTCGGGATTTCTTTCGCGACCTACTTAGCCTAGCGTTTCAGGGTAGCGTTTCGGACAACCATGTGCTGAATTTTTTGTTCTTGAAACCCGCTTCTATTTCCCAGGGGCCGAGCGGTCTAATCGGAAACGGCTATTCCGAAAACCGAGTTTTTTTGGAAATGGTCGTCCAAAATACCTCCTTGGCACGCTTAGCTAAAGGAGAAGTGAAATCGGAGGCATCTACCAGAAAATCCGCAATGGCAGGGTGCTGATCCGACTTCCACGCAGCTTCGAAACGCAGGCATACGGCATCCACATGTCGTTTCTTTGATAAAGATAAGGAGTCTGGAATCGAAACATGGCTGCGGCTCATTTGACTCATTGCTCGTGCGAGCCTCTTCGCCATGCCCCATTTCCAGCACCTACGATTTTAGGTTTATAAGTGGTCAATTGCAAAAGGATTCGGGATATTCGGGCAATAGCTACCGTCTCATGGCGTGTTTTTCCCGGACTCTTGGAATGGTTAACAGGAGCACTCCTATGTTGATTGCGTATTTCACCACGGATGAAGTCAATGAGGAATTGGCCAACCGGATGGCCGAAGCGGCCGGGGTGAAGCTGTATCCAATGTCGGCGCGCGACGAACTTCCCAATGGGCGGTTCGACGCGGTGGTCTACGACTTGGATTTTGTACCTTGGAAACGGCGAAAAGAACTACTGGCGAGACTTCTGGCAAAACCGTCGCGCAATCCGGTGGCCTTGCACAGTTACAACCTGGATGACCAAGAAATGGAGGATTTAAGGAGCAAGAATGTGGCCGTGTTTCATCGCCTGCAGCCAGAGGTATTTAAGCTCGTAAGGCTAATGGCGGGACTGTAACAGCGAGCACTCCAGGTCATTAATTAGCTCGGCCGGTGCGCCATTGCGAATCAAGCATGGTCCAGCGAAGTCGCCCATTCCGTTTGCGCCTTCTCGGCCACCCCCTGGCGGGTTGTTGTCGGTGAGCCGGTCCACTGTACAAACCGACAAAAGAGTACGGTCTTCGAGAATTTCCAATCGGGGACGGAAGGAACGGCCAGAGCGCTTACAACTTTCGGCACCTGGCGAACCCACGACCCTTACTTCCAAATTTTGCTATCCGCAAGGACTGTCGGCGGCAAATCACGGCGCCCAGGGTTCGCCGAGTCTTTTTCGAAATCTCTTTATTTGGAATCCGCCCGAGCATTCCATCTTCTCGTTTTGTCCAAGGCCGGCCAGCATTGGGAGGGCGGGTTCCAAGACGCCGGTGGGTCAAACTGATATTCCTTCGGTGTTCGACAGAAAGCTTCTTACCAAGATTAGCAGCCCGTAGGGCCGCTATAACATGAGCTGGCCTCGACTTGCCGATTTTTGTGGCAGCAATCTTCGCCCTGACTACGGGGCGGCCATGCGCATCCCATGCACGTTGGCGGACTTCATCGGTTAATCGCTCGGGCGCGTAGTCTCGGTACAACCGGGCAGTTCCGTCGTTGACAGCGGGTACATCCAATGCATTTCGCCACTTCCAAACTGTTTGGGTTCCTACTCCCCACTAGTAGCAAACTGCGATTTCGGATTCGCGTTTCACGGCTTTGACCAAGTCGCCGCAGAGTATGTAACCGCGGGCTCTCCTCTTGACGGCGGTCATCGGCCACGGGATACGTCCGCGATAGATTTTGACTACCGGCACGCAACCCCGCAGTTCACACCAGAGTTTTTGACCCAACCGACATTTTGGGGGATGGTAGGGACCATGCAAAAGTTTGAACAGTTGATGACGGTACAACCGGGTCACTAACATGGACAATTCCCGCCATCTTCCAGCAGTCGCAGTCCGATTCCGCACACTTGGATGTGCGGGGCAGCGCAGCACCGCTTCAGCCAATTGACAGGACAGCGAGGGCTGTGTGATCAAGAGTGGGTTCCTGTGAGGTCACTTCGTCATTTTTTGTGTCCCGGGCATTTTTTGGCTCAGCGGGTATCCCTTTTGCTTCACACACAGAAAATGGTTTTTTTCCCTCCGGGAGTGAAGTGGAGGAAAGCGGTATTTTCCAAACCCTTTGTTGGAGGGAGTCGAATACGGCTCGCCTGCCTTTGCGTCCCTGGCTGAAAAGCACAGCCCATTCTTTAAGGAGTGGTTGGGCGTTGGCTGACCCTACGAACCGACACCGTACTCGGTTGGTCCTTGAGGGACTGGAGGATCGCTGTTTGTTGAGTGTCGATTTGCTTGTTACCAGTTCTAACAGCAACAGTGTTCTCCGTTATGACAGCACGACCGGGGCATTTATCGACGCCTTTGTCCCCGAAGGTAGTGGTGGATTGGACTCCCCAATTGGATTGACTTTTGGGCCGGACCATAACCTGTATGTTTCCAGTGAAAACAATAGCAGTGTCAAACGATACGACGGGCAGACGGGGGCCTTCATAGACGCTTTCGTTTCTTCCGAGAGCGGTGGCTTGGATCATCCGACTACCGACGTGTTCGGCCCCGATCAGAACCTCTATGTTGCAAGTGCCTTTAACAACCGGGTTCTACGATATAACGGAACGACCGGGGCGTTCATCGACAACTTCGTTCCCCCCGGAAGCGGCGGACTCGTACATCCTGCAACAGCGATTTTTGGACCGGATGGCAACCTTTATGTAACCAGTCAAATCGGAAATAGCATTCTACGCTACAACGGCCAGACAGGTACGTTCATTGACGCCTTCATTCCGCCTGGCTCAGGTGGATTAAGTAGCCCCATTGATATGGTGTTCGGGGCCAACGGAAATCTGTACGTCACCAGTCTAGACAACAACAGCGTCCTGCGCTATAACGGCCAGACCGGGGCGTTCATTGATGCGTTCGTCACGCCCGGAAGTGGCGGCTTGGATTTCCCTCTCGGATTGGCTTTTGGACCAGATCGTAACCTCTACGTCAGCAGCGCAGGCAATGACAGTGTGCTACGCTATGACGGTACGACAGGGGATTTTATCGACACGTTTGTTTTGCCCGAAAGCGGAGGGCTGCTCCGGCCTGAAAGACTGCTGTTCTACACAGTGGCTACTGCTCCGACAGTGACTTGCTCGGTGGCTCAAGCGCTGCTCTGGCCGCCCAATCACCGCCTGGTGAACGTAGGGCTGGGCGTTACCATCGATCCCCCCGACGCCAATCTGCACATCCTGGTCTTTGCCGACGATAACGCCGGTCCTGCCGATGCCGCCGACATCGGCCCTGGAACCCTCCAACTGCGTGCGGAACGCCAAGGTGGTGGCAACGGGCGAGTGTACCTGATCGTGGCGACAGCCGCCAACCCAGGTGGAACCAGTTTCGATGTCTGCGACGTCGCCGTGCCGCATGACCACAGCCCCCGGTCCATCGCCTCGGTGCGGCAGCAGGCAGCTGATGCCGCGGCGTATTACCAGGAGTTCCAGACGGCCCCGCCGGGTTATCACTTGCTTGGCGAAGGGCTGGAAGGCGGTGGCGCACCATCTTCGGGCCGATCCGGCCGCAGCGCCCTTCCCGGCGACATCTTCCAGCTCAATGCCCCTGCATTGGCTACGCTTTTAGCCTCCCCGAAGCAAAGTTTCCTTTGGAGCATCGGCGATGCCGCCGTACCCGCCGAGACTTTACTTTCCCCTTCGGCCCTCCTGCCGGTGGATAGGTATTTTGCTGCCACCCACACGGAAGGCTTCCGTGTGACGACACCGCGTTTAGATCGGGCGGAGTGGAACGAAGGAAATGGTCTGGGCTTTAATCTGGTGCTCATGGATGACAGACTGGTGGGTTGAGAAAACCTGTTTTCCGCCACGAGAGGTGTCCGCTTGTTCCGATCTACCAGCCGTTTGCAGCGGAAGTCTGGGCCGTACACACTGGTTAACTAGAGCTCTGAGATTTTCCTAAGTCTGTTGGGTTCGATTCAGGTCTTTGGTGTTTGGCTCATTCCGGCAGAGATTGCAACAGATACGCCGATCATTGTGAACGGGAACCAATAAAAAACCCGGCGACAATTTGTCGCCGGGTCATTTCCTGCTACCGCACTACTTCTTGTCTCCCGATTTTCTCGCGGGTAATTCGATTTGCTTCACCTTTTTCCCGTCCATCGTTACCTTGATTTCCGCTCCAACCGTCAACCGATCATCCTTGAGGCGGTCTTTGCTGATCCCTCCGCGCGGTCCGACAATTTTGGTATCGTCGGTCACGGTCAAATCCATTTTCTTGCCATCGTCCGTGGTGACCGAAACGGTGTTTTTTGTCGCATCGACTTTCGTTACCTTGCCGGCAATTGTTTTGGACGTGTCCTTGTCATCTTTCTTTGCCTTGTCTTGAGCCGCCACAAGGCCGGCCGCAAGGAGCAATCCCAACACTACCAACACAGGTTTGCGCAACATAGGTGCGTACTCCAAAAGAAGTCTTGGTCCTTTGATTTCCCGGACCAATAAGGGATCAACTTCTTTGTTACCGGAAAGCTTTGGCGATGGTAGGCAGGAATAGTCTATGACAAACAAAAACGCCGGCCAGCGAGGATCTGTTTGGACCACCGGAAACTCGCCAAGACAGTGCCAGAATGGGTAGCGCGTACACTTAGGGATGGACTCCCAGGTGCCGAAGTTCGGATTTTTCTTGACTTCGCCGAGTCTGGCCTTCATACTGGCCGTTCGGTGCCCCAGTCTCGGAGGAGTGGTCTGCCAGGCGTACGGCACGTCATTTCTCCGTCTTGTGGAGGATTTCATCCATGAAACGACTTCTCTGCGGCGTGGCGGTTTGGACCTTGCTCGTGGGCCTTACAGTGCCGGCGAAGGCCCAGTACATGTACACCACGCTCGACCCACCCGACTCGACTTTCACTCAAGCCTTTAAAATCAACACCTTCGGCCAGATCGTGGGAACGTACTATGACGCTGGCAACGGTGCTCACGGCTACCTGCTGGACGTAGATGGCAGCTACACGACGTTGGACGTGCCCGGCCCGTTCCTGACCCATGCAAGTGGGATCAACAACTCCGGCCAGATCGTAGGGGGTTACCAGGACTTTGACTCCGCATTCCACGGCTTCCTGCTGGACGTGGATGGCACCTACTCGACGTTCGACGTGCCCGGCTCGACCTCTGGCGGAGCCCAAGGGATCAACGACATCGGGCAGATCGTGGGACAGTACAATGACGCTCGCGGCACCCACGGCTTCCTGTTGAGCGGGGGCAACTACACCCCTCTCGACGTGCCCGGCGCGTCCGAGACCAGTGCCTGGGGGATCAACGGCAGCGGCCAGATCGTGGCATGGTACTTTGTCTCTGTTACTGTGCTCCACGGCTACTTGCGGGACGTGGATGGCAGTTACACCACGCTCGATTTTCCGGGCTCGACCAACACCTTGGCCTATGGGATCAACGACGCTGGCCAGATTGTGGGAGAATACGACGATGGGCACACACACCACGGCTTCCTGCGGGACATGGATGGCAGCTATACCACGCTCGATTTTCCGGGCGCGACCTATACCTATGCCTTTGGGATCAACGACGCTGGCCAGGTTGTGGGACATTACTATGATGGGCGCACATTGCACGGCTTCCTCGCCACGCCTAAATAAGTTGCCTGAGTTTGCCCACCCGGGGGCTAAGGTCTAGTTTGGTACGGTTTCGAGCAGCGCCAGGATTGCCCGGCGAATGGCCTCGGGCGTACGAGACCATCGGTTGATGATTGCCTGCAAATCCGGTGGAAATTGGTCCAAAATGCGCTGTCTGGCGCGCTGTTCTTCGGCCGGTCCGATGTTTACACCCGGTTTTTCAGAGTTGTTCGAATCCCTCCAGACGTACTAATAACTAATCATTGCAACGGCGGCCCCGCCTCCCGAATCAGCGCCCCATGCTCCTCGCCCTCGATTGCGACGTTGTGATAACGTCCTGGACCGATGCGCCGCTCTCCTGGCCCAAGTGCCGAGCCGTGGGTACTCGTGGGGGATGCAGCGGGGCCACTCGGGCCGACCCGTGTCGCAGAATGGCGGTGAACGTCCGCAAGGGCGCGCGAGAAACACGGGCGGGGGCGAGTGGGCAAATCAGGAACTCGCTCCCGGAGCCTGGGTCAGGGCTCCTTTTAAGATCCAAGATTGTTTGTGATGTATTGTGCCGGCTCACGCCAGTTTGCATCGGCTGTCAAGATGGCTGGCCGGGCTGCTGGTTGTCCACGGGCATAGCTCGTTAACCGCCCCAAAACTTTACGCGCTTGCGAAAAATGTTCCTCTATGGCTTCGGCCATGCCTTTGACTGTGAAACGGCGATCCTTCGTAATGCGCACGATTCTATCACTTCTGACTGTGTGCGACAGGGCGGCAAGCAGGTTAACGGAGCAATAGCCAGGCCGTGCTAATGTTCGATAATGCGAGTAAGACAGCCGGGCCGAGCCATTCCCATTGCTTCGGGCCAACGGTTCGAGGAATTCGTACAGTTGGAGTGGAGCTTTCGGGCTCACCGCCAGGTGATGGGAAGGCTCGAACTTTCCGATCCATTCGGAGAAATTTTCTCCACAAAGCTTTCGCGCGTTTTTCTACTGTGTTGTCGGTCTCTTTAACCACAAATGGCTCCGAGTAGGAAAATATGAAAAGGCCGACCGCGCCGCCGAGCGCGGAACTGACCAATTCACAAAACACAAGGTTAATGCTCCCATGAAAGCTGAAACCGAGTTGGTATACCAACAGTGAGCCCAAGACTGCGGTTCCGAGAGTGCCGACTACTACGCCCGTGGAATAAGCGCCCAAGCGGAAGCAAGCGCCAAACATTCCTTTCGCCATGCCCAGTTTCGATACAGTAGCAGCCACCGCGACCAGGACGGTTCCTGCAACGACAGCTCCCCACAATGACCATTCCGCAGCGATCCAGTCTGACGAGCTGAAGTCCGGGCTCCGATGTACAAGGGACGTGGCCAGCACGACCATCATCATCAGAAGTGCCGTCCGAATTGTGTGAGCCCGTCCGGTCAGTACGTCAAATATCTGTGATATTGCCTCATACAAGCCACCAATTATGGCTCCGACCAACCCAACAATAATGGGTATTGCCTTGTCTTCGTGCTCGGGTTGGGATGTTAGAACTCCGAACCCAATGTAGAAACTGAACATGAACCCGCCCCAATACGAGCCGTCGACGACCCTAATATGAAGAATGGCGCTGAGTACGCCCCCGACAAGGATTCCGGGAAGCATGCATACACAAAAAAAAGTAAGCACGAATCCAAACAACGACTGGCGCCCCGCCAGAAGTCCGGTAGGGTGCCAGCCCTGCACTGTCATGATTATGAGCAGCACTATTGGCATCACTAGGCCGGTAAGAGCCCATGCCCCCATGTCATCGATAACTTTTGCACCAAAGGTCTTTGGCCGTTGATCGCGACTTTTGGGTGGGTCGTCGCCAACCCATTTCCCCAATGACGAATTCCAGGTTTTTGGCCGACCTTGAGCAAGGCTTTGAGGGTGGTCGGCGGAAACCCGTTGCTGCTCCTTAACGGCTCTTACCAAGGCTGACCGATGGAAGACGTATAAAAAAATGCTGAACCAAATACAGCCCAACAGCAAGACGACGGCAACCTTACTCGCACCCAGGACCGCCACCACCGCGAGAAGCGATGCGAGTGCACTAAAGGCCCAGAGGCCCGCGACGGTTTTTTGCCGCTTCACCAGTTTCACGATGCGCTGCAAGGGGGTGCTTGGCCGAGCCTGAATGGGTTCATCGCGCAGCCAGCGCTCCAGGTCGTCTGCAAGCGCCGCGGCCGAGTCATATCGCCGCTCCGGGACTTTCTCCAGGCACTTCATGCAGATCGTATCCAGGTCGCGGTCGATCTTTGGGTTGAGGCTGCGCGGCCGGTCAGGCTCCTTTTCCATCACCTGCAGGAGCGTATCCAGAGGAGTGGCCGCCCGAAATGGCGGCTGGCCGGTCAAGCACTCGTACAGAATGGCGCCAAGCGCGTAGACATCCACCGCCGTCGTCAGGGCTTTCTCGGAGCGGGCTTGTTCGGGAGCCATGTAGCTCGGCGTACCGACGATAGCCCCGGATTGGGTCAGACTCACATCTGCTGTGGTCCGTTTGGCGAGGCCAAAGTCGGTAATGCACGGGACTCCTTGGCTATCCACCAGGATGTTGCCGGGTTTCAAATCGCGGTGCAGGATGCCGCGTTGATGGGCATGGTGCACCGCTCGGGCGACGGTGGCCAAGAGTTGCGCGCAAAGGCGCGGAGAGCGCAAAGTAGATTCCCGTGTCTGCGCATCCTGGTGCAACTCTTTGGCGAGGCTGCCTCCCTCGATCAACTTCATGCTGAAATAGTGCTCGCCCCGGTGTTCGCCGACCTCATAGATGGGGACGATATTGGGATGGTCCAAATTGGCAGCGGCTTCCGCCTCGGTCCGGAAGCGCTGGACATCGGCCAGGGAAGCCAACTGGCCCGCAAGGATCATTTTGAGAGCCACGATTCGATTGAGGCTGCGCTGCTTAGCCTTGTAGATAACGCCCATGCCGCCGCGGGCGATTTCTTCTAGCAGCTCGTAATCCCCGAAGTAGCGGACCTTGGTTCCCGGTGACAGGTCGGCGGGTGGCTGCGCAGCGAGCGCTACAGTCTCCGGTTCCGTGGCCGGCGCTGGATGCTCCGACTGCGAGCCCGGCTTTTCCAGGGTCCCGGCGGCCGGGTCATCGCATTCCAGGATCGGACGGTCGAGAAGGCTGCCTGGGTCATCGTGCGCCTGCAGTAGCACTTCCACTCGCCGGCGCAGCGCGGTGTCGCCGGCACAGGCTTGGTCCAGGAAAGCGGCGCGCTCGCCAGATGGCCTCTCCCGGGCGAGGTGAAACAAGGTCTCTTCGTTCATGCCAATTCTCCACGAGGTAGGTATCTACCTATATAGCGCAAAACGTCGCCGGAAAGCACCAGCGGTGCAGCGGATTTTTTTTGGACGAGGCTTCAATGGCCGAGGACTTCGGCCCTTAGCCAGGCACGGGCATAGGCCCAGTGGCGGTCGGCGGTGGTCGGGGAGATGCCCAAAACTTCCGCAGCCTGTTCGCCGGTCAGACCGGCGAAGTAGCGCAGTTCGACGAGTTTCGCTTTGTCCGGGTCTTTGGCAGCCAGCTTTTCCAGGGCTTCGTCGAGGGCCAGCACATCCTCGTCTGGTTCCGGGGCCACCACAGCTTCCAGCTCCCGCCGTTGCCGGCCGCCGCCGCGTTTCTGCGCCCGCTTGCGCCTGGCTTTGTCAATCAGGATACGGCGCATGGCCGCGGCTGCCGCGGCGAAGAAGCGGCTCCGGTCCTTGAACGGACGAGGTTTTGGTTTTTCGCCCACCAGCCGCAGGTAGGCTTCATGGACCAAGCCGGTGGCGTCGAACGTCTGGCCAGGCTTTTCGCCCGCCAATTTGTGGGCAGCCAGCCGGCGCAATTCCTGGTACACGAGCGGCAGTAGCTGGCTGGCTGCTTGCAGGTCGCCTTGCTCTATGGCGTTCAGAATCTGGGTGACATCGCTCACTGTCTTTCAACATAAGTACCGGCGAGAAAGCTGGCAATCCAATAACGAACGCAAGTAGGATCGAACCGGCACGCGTTGCTAACGCACTCCGCCGGGCACAGGTGGAGTGCGCGCTCCTCACTCGGGCTCAGGCATGGGTCCCACGCGCGTGGCCTAGCACAGACGCCAGAACTAATGCCCAAGGCCTTTGTCGGGACAAGCTTCCGTGGTCTTTTGCGTGTCCCTATGATTGAGTTATGAAGAGCCAGTCTTTGGAAATACGGTTGACCGCAGACGAGAAGAACTATCTCCAACAACAAGCCAGGACGGAGGGAACCACTGTTTCGAGCTGGGTGCGATCGCGACTATTTCCGCCGGAACCTGTAACCAGTCCCCCGGCTCGACGGTATCGCTGCTACCGGTGCTTTAGTCTGGGAACCAGCTGGTGTGAGGACTGCAGGGTAGATGACCCACCAGTTTCCAGGCACTGAAATGGTTGTCCGGACACAAATTAGCGATTGTAAATTCTTGAAAAAATAGACGGCAGGAATGTCACCTTGAATCTCGCGGCTTGGGGGCCTAACCGGGGCCTCTGTAAACGTAAATCATTGCAGCATAATGACTTGACTTAGCTTTCGTGCAAGCATACGCGTTCTACTACCTAGGTAGTAGTTCCGGTGTTGCATTTGCCCGAGGCGCGGAGGTGCAGGGGGAAACAGACCGGGAACAGGGTCGAAGGAAGGGTGAAACAGGGGGCAAACAAGGGCCAAACAACCGCCGCGTTCTCCCGGCAATTGGCTCACGATGGATCCGGATTCCGCGCCCGCGCGATCGGCAACAGCAGCCGGCAACGGCGCACGCTTTGCAGCCTGTATGGCATGAACAGTAGGAACCTTGTCATCCGGTTATCGCGCGAGGCATTGGCCGCGCTTCATAAACTGGCCGCGCGCGAAAACACTACAGTTTCCCGGCTAATTCGGAGATCAATTGCTGCGTTACTAAACTGGTCGGAAGAGGATTTGACGGAGTCCACAACCGGCGGCCGTCCACGAAAAGCCGAGCGAACCAAACCAAAGCGCTAACCTATTTACAATTCAAATCATTAACTGCAATGCACTTATAACCTGTTAGCTTACAGTCTGTAAATAGTGCGTTATACTTTCTCATTCTCAGATGACTAATCCCAGTATCGCCAAGTCATTTTAACTCAGCTGACAGCAATAACTTAAAGCTACTTTAAAACTGCAACGCACTTTTGGCATTAACATTGCATTTCTTTTTACAGTCCCTTGCACTTTATTTGGAAAGGAAAACCCCATGTCGTCGTTACAAGAGCAATACCGCCCGCAAACCTGGTCCGACGTCATTGGTCAAAACAAGGTTGTATCTCAGCTCCAGCGTTTGGCTTCAACCCGCGGTTTCGCTGGCCGCGCCTATTGGCTGTCGGGCTCTAGTGGTACAGGCAAAACCACCATAGCCCGGTTGATTGCTCAAGACGTCGCCGATTCATGGGCAATCAATGAAATCGACGCGCAGGATTTAACTCTGGACTATCTCCGCGGCATGGAACAGGAGTTCCAATACCGGGCTCTTGGCCAAAAGACCGGTAAGGCATGGATCATTAACGAAGCGCATGGCATGCGGAGTCCGATCATTTCCCGGTTGCTCACGTTACTGGAGAAAATCCCGGAATACGTCGCTATCGTCTTCACAACCACCATTGAGGGGCAGGAGTCCTTGTTTGAAGACAATTTGGACGCTAATTCGCTGCTATCTCGGTGCTGTTTACTCCCTCTTTCCCGTAGGGATTTGAGTAAGGCATTTGCGACCAGAGCAAAGGAAATTGCCGGGAAA
>Ga0306920_100003740_pt1 | contig 19394 bp, 17 predicted proteins | sample flu12Cox44000170_FD_204666 | JGI IMG/M metagenome (GOLD analysis project Ga0306920, IMG submission 204666) | Lab enrichment of tropical soil microbial communities from Luquillo Experimental Forest, Puerto Rico - flux4day.12C.oxic.44.000.170 (v2)... | ecosystem: Environmental > Terrestrial >... | reverse complement strand
GTTTGACCTGTTGGCAATGGGCACATCGCTGACCCTGCATTGCTTTGATTTCCTGCCACTGTTCTGTGGTCAAGTCGCAGATTGTCATACTCATTCGCGCCCTGCGCTTGTGAACTCCGCGCAATAAACTCTCCCGGCCCTTGTCCGTTTTCTGGTAACGATCTGTCGCCTTGCGCCCCTTGCCGCTCTGATAATACTTCCTGAGAACGGCCTTGCGGCGATCTGACTTGCGATACTTCTTCATCGAAACCTTCCCCGAAACCGATTTGCGCCAACGTTCTTGTATCGCTTTGTTCGCAGCACTCCCTGTGTAGGCTGCTCGTTTGGCTCTCCCGTTTGGACTGTTTCGGTACTTGCGACACGCTTCTCTCCGCGATTGCAATGCTGTCATAAAAGTATCTCGCACTTTTGGTTAGTAAGAATAAGTATTCGTGACTGCGGGTGCAACGGTCTTGCACTGATTCGGGCATGGGATTGTCTTTGCTCCAAATTATATCTTGCCGCAACCACCACCCGTCCGCCTGCAACGCGAACGCTAAACGCCACGATATGCCTACAAGGTCTTTGGGTTTTAGCGTGCTTGAATTTCTTTGTTCGCCTTCGCCGGTGCTTGAATTGTTGCCCGAATAGGAGTCCCCTAAATTCAGCCAAAGCGTCCCATCGTCCCGCAGCACCCGGCGCACCTCACGAAACACTTCCACCATCTTCGCCACGTATTCCTCAGGCGTGCGTTCAAGGCCGAGCTGGGAGTCGATGCGCTTTGCACCGCACTTGCCGCAAACTTCTCGGTATGGCGTTCCAGCATCCTTCGCGTAATTGGTTGTCATTGACCCGTGGAACGTATCGCTTGTTGCTCGGCTTCGTTCCGGTCGCATTGAGCTATGCGGACTAGCCACGTGGTCGCACTCCTCATCCCCGCCTTCCCAGCTTGCCGTGCCGTAGTCGCGTAAGCCCCAATACGGAGGACTCGTCACGCAGCAGTGGACGCTTTCAGAGGGCAAGTTCCGTAACTCCGTGAGCGCGTCGCCCGCGATAACTCTAAGGCTGTTCACGCCGCCCTCCTGCCCGCACTGCTCGGAAATTCCCCTTTTGGCCACACCGTCCGCCGCAGTTGGTACGCTTCAATGTCCGCCAGTCGTACCCCGTGCACCTTTGGGCTGTGAATGATCACAGGCAGATTGCCCCTTACCCAGGCCCGTGATTTATTCAGCAGCCTGGCCGCATCTGGGACGGCGAGCAGTTCCAGCCGCCTGACGCGATCCACTATCTGGTTAAACTCCCGCTGCAACTGGCATAGTTGGGGACCAATCATTGCCATTTTCGCTCGGTGTCCCGTGATCTCTTCGCGCTTAAGAAGTCATCCACCGCGAGCCGGATCAGTTCCGTAAATTTCCGGCGCCGTTTGATCGCTTCTTGTTTGAGTGCCGCAATCTGTTCCGCAGAAAGTCTGACGGTCTTGCTTACAAGTGATGTGTCCATCTTCGGAAACTACGTTGCACCTCATTGTGGTGCAATGCAACCCAAAAATAAAGGAATTTTTAAGGGCGCTAAAATTTTGATTGCCACCGTGTCGCATCGTGCTACGTTGCGGGACAGTGAAGGCGAGTAAGCGTACCCGCGAGACCGGTATTCGGTCGCGGCCGTCATAAGCGTGCAACGCCAAACTCATCAATGACCGGTTCCACCTGTTTATTGGCATCGTTAACAGTTACACAGGGTGGAAATTCTTTTTTTATTCCATGGTAGGACTGCATTTTGAAAAGATTTCCACCCTCTATATCTGTCACCCGGGCCATCAACGACTTGCACTCGTCGCTTCCAAACCAGGCAAACTGCGTTGCCAGGTTGATCTGAGTCTCAGGCCGTCCTGGCTCGTCTTGATCTTCAGGAGTCTTATCCACGACGCCCAGGACCGATAACGCTTCCATTTCTTTACGCGCAGTTGGCGGCGAGCAGCGTAGCAGTTTTACCACGTCGGACGTGCAGAGAGTACCGCCCGCTTCGATCAATCCGCGAAAGACCTTCGCCCGAATGGTTGGCGGAGTGTCAAAGGCCACATCCAGCACCGGCCATAGATCCTCAGCCGTGACCTGCCGTCGTCCGCATATCAGCGCGTGCGCTCGCGCAAGGTTATAGAAAAGGCAGTTAATCCGGCGGGGCTTTTCTATCACCGGCGCGGTGTGCAAAAGTTTCTCGCCGCCTTCGCCTTCACTGTGCCAAACGTTGATTGCGCCACGCAACCGCGCGAGCAGCCGCGCACAACGTGCGATTACTCGCAGACAGTCGTCGGGATCGTCTTCCTTTTTCCACGTAACGCCCTCTTGATTTTCCGCCCAGAGCGTGCGTAGAAAGTTCTCAGTCGCTTTCCTGCATTTGCTCTCTTTCAGCTTCCAGGCTGGGCCTTTGTTCTGTGCGATCAGTTCGTCGTCATCGTCGTCCGCCGTATGCAAGCGACGAAAAAACAGCCGACTGCCGAAGTTACCCATGATCTTAAATACGCGAGGTTGTATCGGCGTCGTTCCCGCCAGCAAGTTAAACACGTAATCGCCCTTGTAGCCACGTCTGCCGTGAACGCCGCTGTCTGTTTCCAGTCCTTCGCCATCAAGTACCCGCGTCAGGATACCGAGGGACTTTTTGAGGTCGTCATCGTTTGCGCCGAAAATGGAGCCAAGTTCACGGACAATCAGGGTGCGGTAGCGAATGCGCGGGAGCAAATCGACATTGCCCAATTCCTCGCGCTTCACGTTGCTTGCGTGAGACACAAAAGACGCCGGAGTAAAGTTATCGGTGGTGTAGGTCAACTCCGTTGGCCCATCGAAAAAATTGAGGATGATCGTCTTGCTGCTTGACGGCACGTCCTCCAGTGCTAGCGCGAACGGATTGGACACATCATTAAGTAAAATTTGAGCCACGACACTGAGACAGGTCTCTGCCGGTCTCACCAGAGCAGGAAAGTTCGCTCCAATAACGCCTCGCCATTGCTCAAGATTCACTGACTCTTCCGGCTTTTTCAGTTTCGCAATGCGTGGCCGCGTAGTTGACGCTTCGCGCTTCGCGACGTCTACGCTCTTAATCTCTGCCTGAAATTCCCTCGCTGCTTCAGCGTTGCGCCAAGGGTAAGAGGGTTGTTCGTCTTTTCCTTCTCTAGCCGGGGGTGTGTTGGCACACTCGGCCTTGCCGATCTGGGAACGCAATTCGTGGTTAATGCTTTCGAGGATCTCTCGACAGTGGTTGTGGAAACAGTGAACCGTGGGCGCACCATCCAGATGAATCTCACAATCGCGCTCCGCGTCGCCGGTCGTGTGCAAGTGTTTCCCGGGACAAGTACAAAAGCCGTGGGTCTCGGAGTCCCATCGGATCGCTCCTAACAATTCCACTGTGATGCGCTGACGCTCGTTTAGATTAACAGCCGCGTTGCTCTCTCGGCGCGCAGGTTTCTCGGGAAGGGGTAATGGCTCAATCTCCTGCGCGTTCGGATTGATGTAGAGGTCAGGATCATAAGAAACAAAACAAAGCCGCGCCAAGTCCTTACCGCTTTCGTCGATCTTGACGCCAGTGAGCTCGAGTATGTGCTGCTTTACGGCGCGGAAACTCTGCTCGTGCTTTTCCTTGTCAGCAGACACGAGGACGATCGGCTTGAGTCCATGGCCGGTGGGTGAAAGAAAAACCGCCTCCACATAAGGACTTGTTTGCAGCGTGGCACGAATCTCTTTCGGGTCCTTACCGTCTAAGGCGTCAACGTCCATGTCTGCACAGAGACTGCCGGAATGCGTGATGAGCTTGTCCTTTACCGGTTGCTGACGATTTCGAAACGTTCCGGACACCATCATCCCTTGTAGGTTCTTTTTCAGGTGTTCGACGGCTTGCCGTGCCTTCTCGTGGGAGCCCGTTTTCTTTAGCGTCTCATTGTAACGGTGGCGTATTCGCGTGACTGGTTCTCTCCATCGGCCCTGCTTAATGGCTTGCAAGATCACCAGCAGAGCGACCGGGGTAGTGATGGTAGAATGAGCACCGCTAACCAGCGAGATTTGAATGTGGTTGAGATTCATCGCAGTCCTCCTGGGGGTCGCAGCGACGGAGGGAAACCGTCGGCGCACGAGTAGCACCAGAACTTTCCGGTCATCGCGTTTCTGCCGTCGTAGCCGCCAACGTTTGAGTTATCGACCAGCACTGAACAGGCAACGCAGCAGCGAATGTCCTCTTGGTGAAAGGGGTCGCGGAATTTCACTTCGCCGTTGGTTCCGTTGCTGAGAGGTTGCAGGGAAGGCGGAAACTGATAGGCTCCGGTCAGTTGAAGCTTTGGGACGGGCGCGTGTAGCAGCGCGCCTGTTTCGTTACGTGGCTTCATTACTATTCTCCATTTGGCTTTTGACGAAGCGCGCGACTGCATCGAACGGCACAAGTGTTATGCCGCGCTGTTTGCCGCGTTCGCGAATGCGAATAAGCCGCCAATAGCCGCGCTGCTCGCCGAGGTAGTAAAAGCTGCGGGTGAAATGGAAGAACGGATCGCCGCCGCTGTTAGTCTTGGGCAGTCTGAATGTCTCCGGACGCGAAGCACTCAACGCCGCTTCGCCTGGCGCGGTTAGGGAAACCAGGACATTAGGAATTGAGTTTGTTATTTTCTTGGATGCTCTCTTTAACATGAGAGAGCATACTCAAACGCCAACTCATCCGGGTTACCTTTAAGACAGGCAGCTCTTAAAGGTAACTTTTCTCCCTTGCTCTAACACTCAATAATTCGACGGCTTTCCCCACGGAAACCACCACCCAAACAAACTCAGAGCGCGATGACGCGCTTTGCTAATCCGCGACTTGGCCTTACCGCTCATCCACTCTGTTGCGTGTCCTCTTTTGCCCCGCTCTTTGTACGCTTCCGCCTCTTTTTTACAGAGCTTGTAACGGCAGACCTCAGCCACCAGTTTCAACCGTTCCCACGGGTTATGCTTTTGCAATTTCTGGATTCGCAGCACCGAGAGTGCCTTTAGGTCAGAGCGAACTCTCTTTTTCTTTGGCTCTTTTGCACCTTTGGGCCGCGCATCGCGAGCGAGTCTTTCCATCTCCTCGCCAATCTGCCCGTTGTCGTAGAGTCGCCAGTTAATCCGAATTAACACGTCTTGCGATCCCGGATATAGCTGTTGTGTCGATGATCCGGGTAACTCAACCGCGTTTGGATAGAAAGAGTAGGTGTCAACCTTATCGAGTGATTTCAGCACCCGACTTGAGTTGGCCCTAAACACTTTTTCGAAGCTCTTATTGGCGATCAAGTCTAACGCAAACTTATCAAGCCACCTTCCCCAGCCGCTCATGAAAAGATGATTATGGCCCGCGTTGCGGACGCTGCCGTCGCTGTTTCGCTCAAATTCTAACCCTATCAAACGCGGCAACCAGAAGCGGTCTCGTGTTGGCGCGCGACGGAGCACGAGCCAGCAACGGTATTTGTGCGACTCGCGAGCGTATTCGTAAAGACAGCCGGCGTTCAGTAAGTCGTTGCTTGCGCCCTTCGTCCACTTGCAAGACTTGAAAAAGTCGTAGTCATAATTCTGCGGCCTGCCCCACGAAGTCAGCTGTGTGTCCGCCCAACGCCATGCTTCGCGCTCCTCAGGATCAGTTTCGACGTGCGGCGTTTCACTCATACCCTTTTTCATTTCTAAGTTCCAGCTGAGACAAATCCATGATGGCAGTCGGTCCGTCGAAGGGCGTCGAACTCCCCCCGCCGCCACCCCCGGCCAGCCAACCTTAAAGCGCGAAAGATGCGTCAGCAAACAACGCCAAACAGCAGTGAACCTGGGCAGCGTTGTTACGCAGAACTGTTATGCAAATCACCTCTCACGCTTGTTATACGAGGGAAGCGGAGGGGGTGAGATTCGAACTCACGAGGCCTTTCGGCCTTCCGGTTTTCAAGACCGGCGCGATCAACCGCTCTGCCACCCCTCCGGAAAACTGATGATGGTAAACGGTTCGGAAGTATAGCAGGAAGTGAAAGATTTGCTCGACACCGCAATATGTTCATGTGAACTTATGCTGTGCCGGCTAACAAAAAATTCACGCCCGTGATCCCCGAAAGGCCGCAGAGCCGCGCGGCGATTCGCGGACGCGGCGCGTCCTGGAGCCCAGCGAACCGATTCGAGAGACTGCACGTCGATTTAACCGACACGGACGTAGTCGACGTCAGCACAGAGCCTGAAGAGATGCCGCCGCGTGCGACGCATTATTTTCGCGACGGAACGAGAACGATCATTACCCGCAACACCAGTCCGGATGTCGGCTTTGAAACGAGCTTGAATCCGTATCGGGGATGCGAGCACGGGTGCATCTATTGTTACGCGCGACCGACGCACGAGTATCTCGGGTTTTCGGCTGGCCTCGATTTCGAAAGCAAAATAATGGTGAAGACCAATGCTCCCGAGTTGTTGCGCGCCGAACTGGAATCAGTGCGATGGCAACCGCAAACGCTCGTGCTGAGCGGGGTGACCGATCCGTATCAACCTGTGGAGCGAAAATTGCAGATCACCCGCAGCTGCCTCGAAGTGCTGGCGCAGTTCCGCAATCCTGTGGCGATCATTACAAAGAACCGACTCGTTACGCGCGATATCGATATTTTGCGTGAGCTCGCAGCGTGCAATGCTGCCGCGGTGAATGTGTCAGTGACGTCTCTCGATCCAACGTTGCAGCGAGTGCTCGAACCGCGCACGACTTCCCCGCAAGGTCGACTTGATACAATCGGACAACTTCGTGCAGCGAAAATTCCAGTGGGCGTAATGGTCGCACCCATAATTCCAGGGCTAACCGATCACGAAGTACCGAAGATCCTGGACGCTTGTGCGAAAGCAGGCGCGCAGTTTGCCGGCTACACGATTATCCGCCTGCCATGGGCCGTTGCGCCACTGTTCGAACATTGGCTTGGGGAACATTTTCCAGATCGCAAAGAGAAGGTGCTGCGGCGGATCCGGCATCTACGGGGAGACCGGCTGAACAATTCTGAGTGGCATAGGCGTATGACGGGCGAAGGAATTTTCGCCGAGCAAATCGCGTCGCTATTCAAAATCGCTTGTCGTCGCGCAGGCGTCGGCTCTCGGCCGACCCTGTCGTGCAAATCGTTTCGCCGATCAACACCTCAGCTGAGCCTCTTTGGCTAAACGTTGTCGTCGGCGCAGATAGACGCCGCCTGACGCGCGTGCTCGGTTTCGCGGTACAGTAAACTTCAAAAACACCGATGAGCGCGCGACTGAGCGATTACGATTACGTTCTGCCACGGGAACTGATTGCGCAGCGCCCCCTTGAGCGGCGCCAAGATTCCCGGATGATGGTTTTACGTCGCGCCGAGCAGAAGATTGAGCATCGGCAGTTTTGTGAGTTGAAAACGTTTTTACAGCCAGGCGACCTCCTCGTGCTAAACGATACGCGAGTGCTGGCAGCGCGGCGATTCTCCGATGACGGTGCAGTCGAATTTTTGTTTCTCGAACGTCTGGGGCCGACGCGTTGGAAGTGTATGGTTAAGCCCGGCCGCAAAATGCGCGTGGGCGCGACGGCATCGATCGATGATGTGTGTCTGCGCGTCCAGAAAATCACCGCAGCGGGCGAGCGGATCATCAGGTTCGACAAGCATGTTGATGTTTACGCCGGTGGTTCCATGCCGTTACCGCCGTATGTCAATCGGCCCAGCGATGAAACGGACGCGGCGCGTTACCAAACGATTTTTGCTCGTAAGCCTGGCGCCGTCGCTGCGCCTACGGCTGGTCTGCATTTCACCTCCGACATCTTGAATGAGATTCCACACACGTTCGTGACGTTGCATGTCGGACCGGGAACATTTCTCCCTGTACGCTCTGAGGACATCACCGAACATCGAATGCATGCGGAGCGTTTCTCCATTTCCCCGGAAGCCGCGGATAAGATTAACACCGCGCAGCGGATTGTAGCTGTGGGAACCACAGCAATGCGCGTTCTCGAAACAGCAACCCGTAAAACCAAAGTGCTTGGCCGACAGGTTGAACCGCAATCGGGCGAGACCGAACTTTTCATTTATCCACCGTTTACGTTTCGAGTTGTGGATGCGCTGTTGACGAATTTCCACTTACCGCGCTCGACTTTGCTGATGTTGGTGAGTGCGTTTGCTGGACGCGAATTCATTCTCCATGCGTACAAGGAAGCGGTCCGTGAGCAGTATCGCTTCTACAGTTACGGCGATTGCATGCTGATCCTCTAATCTTCCGCTTCCGCTGAATCTTCTCAGTCAGGAAGAAGAGGAAGATTGCGACGTCGAGCGTTGTGCTATTATGCGGGCCACATGAGCCAAAAACCAAAAGGCGAGCTGGTTATCCAAACCATCGCGATGCCCCAGGACACAAATCCGAATGGCGACATTTTTGGCGGATGGGTCATCTCACAAATGGACTTGGGCAGCGGGATTCTCGCGGCGAAGACGGCGCAAGCGCGCGTCGTCACGGCGGCAATGGAAGGCATGTCGTTCCTGCAGCCGGTGAGGGTGGGGGATACCGTCAGGTGTTATGCCCACGTGGAGAAAATCGGGCGGACTTCTATGACCATCCCCGTGGAGGTTTGGGTGACGCGTTATATGACTGGCGAAGAACTTCGCGTTACGCATGGCGTCTTTACGCTGGTTGCGGTCGATGAGTCGGGAAAACCGATTCCGGTCACGCGCGGCAGCGCGTGATCGCTACTGCATTCCCGAATGCCGATGACGCGTTTCGCTTACCTGTTTGAGCGGTTCCCATCATTTGGGCAAACGTTTTGCTATCGGGAAGTGGCGGAGATGGATCGCCAAGACATCGCGGCGCCAATCTTTTCAATCCGGAACCCGAAAGGCGAACCACCACAAGATTGGGACAGGCGCATTGTCGAACGGGTGCATTATCTTCCGGAGGAGAAGGAGCTGCTGGAAGAAGTTCGTCGAGCCGCAAAAAAAGGGAAGATCGGCACAGACATCGTCGCGGCCCTGGATGAATGGGGGCGCCGCACGGATTTCCTGCGCCTCCACCAAGCGGTCTATGTTGGATTGCGCATGCGCGAAATGGGGATCAATCATGTACACGCCCATTTCGCAGGCATGGCTGCGCGCACTGCTTTCTGGATCAATAAATTTTTTTCTGTCAGTTTCAGTTTTACCGCGCACGCGAACGACATTTTCTCCCCGCGAGAATTCGAAATCGGACTGGATAAACTTGTCGATACAGCACGCGCGATCGTTACCGAAACAGATTACGCTGCGCGCTTTTTGCGCCAGCGATTCTCTCATCGCGCTGATCGCATCCACCGCATCTACAATGGACTTGATCTCGCGGAATTTGAGCGGACCGATTTTTCTTCGACGCCGCCGTTGATCATTGCAGTCGGCCGTTTGATTCCCAAAAAAGGATTCAGCGATTTGATTCGCGCGTGCGCTTTACTCGTGAAACGTGGCAAATCATTCTGTTGTGAAATCATCGGTCAGGGTGCGCTTGAGAACGAACTACGCAGACAAATCGATGAACTGCGTTTGCAAAATAATGTTGTACTGACCGGCGCAAAGCCACAGACGCAACTCCGCAGGTGCCTCGCCGCGGCAAATGTTTTTGTGCTCCCGAGTGTGATGGATCCCGACGGCGGCATGGACAATCTGCCTACAGTCATAATGGAAGCCATGGCCACCGGGCTACCTGTAGTGTCCACGAACATCGGCGGAATTCCGGAAATGGTCATCGAAAACGAAACCGGATTTCTCGTGCAACCTGGCGATACCGCAGCAATGGCGGACGCGATTGAAAGAGTGATTAAGGATTGTTCTTTGGCGGCGAGGCTTGGTCAGTCCGGTTACGAACGCGCGCGAGCGCTTTTCTCGATTGAAAAGAATGTCCGCGAATTGTGCTCGCTGCTGACATTGTAGCCACGGGCTTGTGGCCCGTCGAAACTTACGCCAAAAAGGACCGCCCACAGGGCGGTGGCTACAGTAAATCCCGAACGCAGTTGAGCGCGTTCAAATAAACGCGATGTGGGCCGCCGCGAATCAGTTCCTCGCTGATCAGGCCTACAGGATCGTTGTTTCCAGCGGGCATTAGCTGCGGAACGCGCTTTTCGTCGTTTTGCGTGCGTGAGACCTCCAGAAGATCGCCGCAATTCGCATATGTGACTCGAAATTCCACGTCACCGCTGGTCAAAGCGATTTCGTGAACCGGCTGGCCGTCCTGTTCAAACAGTTCGACGTCGATAGGTCGCGCTGACGCTCCAATGAATCGCAACTCACAGGTAGATTTCACCTCATCAATGTGCCAATTCAATTGCGCTCCCAGCCAGCCCACAAACAAGATAGCAGTCGATCTGAACCCGCGTGCAAAATGGATCCGCACGTTGGCGATCTTGGCGAGGCGATGATGCGAAGCGGGATGATCGAAGAATTGCGCGAGCGCAAAGCGAAGGTTGTCCAGCCGCGTCCAATTTAAGTCGCAAAGCACGATACGCTGCTTGGCCTCTTCCTGCATCAGCTCGAGTAAACGGGTCTGCGAGCGAAAATCGCTCCAGCCGTAGCTGTCGTAGATCACTCGATCGACCCATGTCCAAAGTTGCGGGTCAATCGGCTCACGAAATTCTTCCTGCCACCAAAGATAGAGCGGCAGATCCGAATCAAGATTGGAAAGGACGATGCTCGGCAGTTGTGTGGCGCATCCGCCTTTGAGCAGGAATGAAATCTGCTCGGAGCAAACCTGCTTGCTGGCAACGCTGCTTACGTGGCAGTGTGCACTGATCCACGCGCTAAGGCGGTCCTCGTCTGCGTCGCAATGGGCTTCAATGACGAGCGCGCGACAAGCGTGGTTCTCGGTGATTCGCGCCATCAATTGCGTGTTGTTTTGTAATGAGCCCGGCTCTTCGCTGTAAACGGCAAGGTTCATAAGCGATGCGCGGGTCATCGCGCCTTCGCTGTCCCGCCAAAGTCTTTTCAGCTCCTGCTCAATTTTTCCGATTTCGACCGGAGTGCCTAACGAGTATGTTTCAGCAGCCGCAGGCATAACGAGTTTTATAATCTTCTCCAAGCGCAGCCGTCACGAGCGAGCAAATCATCGGCTGCTTCTGGCCCCCACGATCCAGCGGGGTAGAAATATAACTGCGGCGCATCTTTCTTTGCGTGCCACGCGTCCTCGATCGGATCGATAAACGCCCAGGCCTCTTCGACTTCGTCGCGACGCGCAAACAACGTGGCATCGCCACTCATCGCCTCCAGCAGAAGACGTTCGTACGCTTCCGGGCTGGGCTTGCCGAACGATGTTCCGTAATGGAAATCCATTTTAACCGGCTCGATGCGAAAGCTTGTGCCGGGCACCTTCGCATGAATTCGCAATGAGATCCCTTCATCGGGCTGAATGCGAATGACGAGGACGTTGACGTCCTTCAAATCTTTGTTGAACAGTACCGCGGGCGCTTTTTTGAAGTGAATGGATATTTCCGTTGCTGACTTTGGAAGCCGTTTCCCCACACGCATGTAAACCGGCACGTCGGCCCAGCGCCAATTGTCAATGAACAGACGCAAGGCGACGAACGTCTCGGTTTGCGAATCCGGATTTACGTTTTGTTCCTGCCGGTAACCGAGGACCGGTTCGCCGTGAATAGCGCCTTTCGTGTATTGGCCACGCACAACGTTGGCCGCGATCTCGCTGCGCGACCAACGATGCAGCGATCGCACCACTTTCACTTTTTCGTCGCGAATGCTATCGGCGCTCAGGTCAGTAGGCGGTTCCATCGCGACAAGGCATAGGAGTTGAATCAGGTGGTTCTGCACCATGTCGCGCAATGCGCCGGCGGTTTCGTAATAGCCGGCCCGCGTTCCTACACCGAGCGTTTCCGCAGCCGTGATCTGAACGTGATCGATGTAGTGCGTGTTCCACAGCGGTGAGAAGATGGCGTTGGCAAATCGTAGGACGAGGATGTTCTGCGCAGTTTCCTTTCCCAGAAAATGATCGATGCGGAAGATCTGCTCCTCTGTGAAAGAATTGCCGACGACGCGATTGAGCTCTCGCGCTGAGGCGAGGTCAGTGCCGAACGGTTTTTCGATGATCACGCGTGCCCAGCTTCCTTTGCACGTCTGGTTCAGGCCGGCGGCTTTTAGGTTTTTAAGGATCGGTTCGAACTGCTCAGGACCGGCCGCCAGGTAAAACAGGCGATTGCCGCGCGTACCGTGGCTCTTGTCGATCTCCTCAAGGCGTTCGGTCAGCCGCTTGTAACCAGCTTCATCACCAAACTCGCTGCGGTGATAAAAAATAGATTGCGCGAACGCGTTCCAGATTTCATCGCGCACAGGCTGACGCGAAAACTTGCGCGTCGACTCTTCGAGGTCACGGCGGAATCCGTCGTCACTTTTGTCGCGCCGAGCGAAACCGACGATGACGACGTCAGGTGGCAGTTCGCCCTCGGCGGCCAGGTTGTATAATGCCGGAACGAGTTTGCGATGGGTGAGATCACCTGTAGCGCCGAAAATTACGATGCTGCATGGCTGCGGTACGGGCCGCGCGGCTAATCCTTCCCGCAGCGGGTTTGGTTCAGGTTGATCGGCCGTACGACTCATTGTATCGGCAGATTACGAGATTTTCGCAGATTGGATAACAGGAATTGACGTACGGGCGGTCTGTGCATGACCGGAAATGATTCCAGTGCTGGTAGCGCACAGCCGCAACTAGATTGGCAATGGAAATCTGCTCGTCAGGTCGATAACTTTTTTGCGCACCTTCTCGAGTGCATCTCCGTCGCTCCGGTTGTCGAGCGCTTCGGCAACAAGCTCGGCGATCTCGAGCATCTCCTCTTCTTTCATGCCACGCGTGGTCACTGCGGGTGTGCCGACGCGGATCCCGCCCGGCTTGAAAGGTGAGCTGGTGTCGAACGGGATAGCATTTTTGTTTACCGTAATGCCGGCGCGATCGAGTGTTTCCTGGGCTTCTTTGCCGTTCAAGTCTTTCGGACGAAGGTCGACCAGCATGAGGTGGTTGTCGGTACCGCCGGAAACGATTCGATAACCGTGCTTGGCGATGCCCGCGGCGAGAGCTTTCGCGTTCACCACTACCTGCCGCTGATATTCGCGAAATTGCGGCTGGAGCGCTTCATGAAGGCAAACGGCTTTGGCAGCGATGACGTGCATCAGCGGTCCGCCTTGCACGCCGGGGAAAACGGTTGCATCGATCTGCTTCGCGAATTTTTCTTCGCACATCACAATGCCGCCTCGCGGCCCGCGCAGACTCTTATGGGTGGTGGTGGTGACAAAATGTGCGTGCGGGATCGGACTTGGGTGCTGGCCGCCTGCAACAAGCCCGGCGATGTGGGCCATGTCGATGAACAAAAGCGCGCCGACTGAATCAGCAATTTGGCGCAGCCGCGCGAAATCGATAATGCGCGGATACGCTGATGCGCCGGCGGTAATCATAAGCGGGCGGACTTCTTCAGCTTGTTTTTGCAAAGCGTCGTAATCGATCTGCTCGGTCCTCTCGCTCACACCGTACTGTGCCACCGCGTAAAATTTGCCGGAGAAATTCGCTGGATGCCCGTGCGTGAGATGGCCGCCGTGCGCGAGATTCATAGCGAGAATCTTGTCGCCGGGTTTCAGCACTGAGAAATAAACCGCCATATTGGCTTGCGCGCCGCTGTGCGGCTGCACGTTAACGTGTTCGCAGTCGAAAAGACGTTTCGCGCGATCGATCGCCAGTTGTTCGGCGGTATCGACGTTCTCGCAGCCGCCATACCAACGTTTCCGCGGATAACCTTCCGCGTATTTATTGGTCATCACGCTGCCCTGAGCTTCCATCACCGCGCGGCTGGTGAAATTTTCTGAAGCGATCAATTCGATGTTCTCACGTTGGCGTTTTTCCTCCGCGGCAATCGCATCAAAGATTTCGGGATCCGCCTTACGTAATGCATCGCCGTAACACGGCGGTGATGTGGGATCGATGGATCCGGATTCAAATTGGCGAGAAAGATGGTCCATGGAATAAGAAGATATCTCGGACGAGCGCGTCGCACCAGGGCGGACGAGTTGGCCCTGTTCGACGAATGCGAGCACGCTCGGCAGAGCGTTTTTGATGATGCGGGCGCAATCTTCGTATACTTCGCGTCCGAGACCGATTGGGTCTGGCACATCGCGCCACACGGTGGTGCCAGGCTCTTCAAATTCACGAATTAAGAACGTTTTTTCCGCGCTTTGTGGAAACAGTGTTTGTATCGTTTCGACGTGTGCACCAGTCATGGCGAAAATGTGCGTCGCCTGATCAACCAGCGCTCCGGTCAATGGCTTGCTGCGCAGATCACTTATGTCTGTACCTTCCTGCGCGCAGACTTCCACGGCGTACAGGCTTGGCGGCTGGCCACGAACCGCGTGCACGCCAGCAGATGCGACTTCGATGTCCTTTCGATTGCCAGTCAAGCGGCGAAAAAGCCCTTCTGCAATCGGACTCCGACAAATGTTGCCTGTGCAGACGAAGAGAACGTTTTTCACGGGTCGCAACGCGCAGCGAGCGCGTCTAGCAAACTAAAAGCTAACCTGTCCAAGTCAATTTCTGATGCTGCAGGAGCGTCGTTTCGTCAGTGATTTGTCGCTTCTCGGCGGGGCGCATTGTGGTTATTGTGACCACCGTTCCATTCGATTCTCTGCCAATGAACGTCGAGACGTTGCGCCAAGTGCCATTGTTTGAGTCGCTCGATACTGAGGCGGCCCATGAATTGTGCGAGCTTCTCGAGAGCCTCGATTCTAAAGCAGGTGCGGTTCTCTTCCGCGCCGGTGACGAAGGCAACGCGATGTATTTGGTTGAGCAGGGGAAGGTCCGTATCTGCCTGCGAGCGAAGGATGGACACGAGGTTACGCTTACGGAATTGCAAAGCGGCGATTTTTTCGGAGAAATGGCCCTGTTCGATGGTAAGCCACGCTCGGCCGACGCGCGAGTCGCAGAGGACGCGCGACTGGCGGTGCTCTCGCGGGAGCATTTTCTTTCGTTTGTGCGGAGTAACCCAAATGTTGCGCTGGAGATGCTTACAGCGCTTGCCAACCGGTTACGTCACACGGATGAACTTTTGCGCCACACTGCGACCCGTAACGTAAATGTTGAAGAAGCAGCGCAGCTTACCCTTTCCGATCGGGCAGCGGATGTCATCGCTGAATTTGGCGGAAGTTGGAAATTCATTATTGCTGCGGTGTTCTTGTTCAATGTTTGGGTGTGGATAAACATCTGGTTGGCATGGATGGGCAAAATTGCCTTCGATCCATATCCGTTCCTGCTGCTTAGTACTGCGATTAATATGCTCTCCGTGCTGCAGGCGCCGATCATTTTAATGTCGCAAAACAGGGAAGCCCACAAAGACCGGCTGCGCGCTGAAATCGATTACCAAGTCAACCTGAAGAACGAGCTTGCGTTGAATGAGATTCTTGAACACCTGAGAGCACTCGAACACAAGTACCGGGAGGCGACAGTAGACGAATACGACGTCACCAAAGTAAAATAATCCAGCCTTGCCGACCCGTGGCAGATATCTGGCGACGAAGTTGCCGCGTTGATCGCGCTGATTATCGTCCTGTTCCTATCTCCCTATGAAAAAGCTGCTCGTCAGGTCAATTTTGATTTCGACGCTCCTTATCGCGTTGCTAGGCTGCGCCGGGCCGGGTCCCAGTCCTGAACAGCAGGCGCGCGAGGCGGACCAGCAGAAAGAAGCCGAGCGCCAGCAGAAGGAGTTCCGAAAAAGCTTGCCTCCGGTAGCTAATCCGGGGCAGGGCTGGTAGACGAACCGCATGATTCATCACTACTGGCGAAGGCGTTAGACATTCCAATCGCGTCGTTGAAACTCCGCAATGCGGTTGTGCTGGAAGCGAATCCGATATCGGCTGGAATGGCTGGGACTTGTCCTTGCCACAAAACTGATCCCTTTGTGTTCGCGAACGGTGTGCTATCACATTGCCCAAGCAGCGGGAACCCTGTTAAGCTTTGTTGATCGACCTCGATACCAGGTAGCGCTGAGCAATCTCGAGGTCGCATTTGGCGATACGTTTTCGCCTCAAGAGCGACGAAGAATTGTTCGTGAGTCGTTCCAGCATTTCGGGCGGACGATGGTCGATCTGCTATGGAGCCCGCGTCTAACACAAGAAAACTTTTCTCAGTACATTGACTTGGAAAATTTCGAGGAAACAGCGCGTGACACAGGGCCGGAGCGCAGCTTGATGATCGCCTGTTATCACTATTGCAACTTTGAATGGCTCAGTCTGGCCTGTGGTTTTCTCGACCTGAAAGGCACCATCATCTCCCAGGAATTTAAGAATTCGTCGCTGGATCCAATTTTCAAAAAATTGCGTGAGCAATCCGGTCACGAGCTCGTCCCACGCGAGCGCGGCATTATGCGGCTTTACAAAGTGCTTCGTCGAAAGGGTCGGACGGCGCTATTGGTTGATCTCACAATCCCGGCGAGTCAAGGTGCCGTGGCAATCGATTGCTTTGGATTGAAGACAAGCGTCACGTCGGCACACGCTTGGCTGCACGACCAAACCGGCGTTCCCATTGTCCCGGCGCATACCGAGCCGCTGCCGGGTGGACGTTACAGGCTTGTATTTCATCCAAAGATTGAGCACACGAGTGGAATGACGCATCAGCAAATCGCGCAGGCATGCTGGAATTCGTTCGAGCCTTACGTGTGCAAAAACCCAGCGCCCTGGCTTTGGATGTACAAACACTGGCGCTACCGTCCGGCACATCCTGATCGACCCTATCCGTTCTACGCCAACTTCTATCGGCCGTTCGAAGACATTCTGGAAGCCAACAAGGCTGGCGCGAGCGACCAAGCGACGTTGTAAAGGCCTTTGCCGCGGCGAACGCCTGCGATCTTATGCCGTTTTATCGGACTGCCAGCACCATTGCGTCAGCCAGTAACAAGATTGGCCAGATCGCCGTGAGCACGATTAGTCCGAACACGACCAATTCAGATCCGTAGCTGGGCTCTGTCCTGTACGCGTATCGATCCCGGATGAACCGCGCGATCCGCAGTCGCATAGAGTTTGTATCTTTCATATTTATTGCCTACAACATAAGCATCGTTAGGCTGACGCGCTGTACGGTAAAGGTAACGCTGCTGTCACTCTGGCGGCGATCGCCGCTTCCTACTATTCAAGCTTGCGGTACAAAAGCCATGCGAATAGTTGAAACACGCTGTGGAAGCGATCCAGCTTTTTAAACTCCTCAACCGTGATCAACGCAACACGTTTCTCGCTTGTTTCTTCGGCTGGGCGCTGGACGCGTTCGATTTTTTTCTGCTGACGTTTGTGATCGTGCCGATGGCGCACGAGTTCAGCACGAGCGTCGCCGATCTCACTTATGCGATCACTATCACGCTGGCGATGCGCCCCGTGGGTGCGTTCATCTTCGGTCTGCTCGGCGACCGTTTTGGACGGCGGATTCCGCTGATGATCAATATCAGTTTCTTTTCGGTTATGGAATTGCTCACAGCGTTTTCGCCTAATTTCACTGTTCTGCTGATTTTCCGCGCTCTTTACGGGATCGGCATGGGCGGCGAGTGGGGATTGGGCGCGTCGCTGGCAATGGAAGCATTGCCAACTCAAGCGCGCGGACTGTTCTCGGGGCTTTTGCAGCAAGGATACGCTTTCGGTTATCTTCTGGCGGCGGTTGTTTATTGGATCGTCTTTCCGCTTTTCGGCTGGCGCGGTCTTTTTGTCGCCGGGGCGCTCCCGGCGTTGCTTGTGCTTTACATCCGTGCGCGTGTGCCTGAATCGCCTGTCTGGTTACGCCAGCAGCACGCGATGGGTGATTTTTGGAGGCAACTCCTTGTTGTGCTCAAACGCCACTGGGCGCTCTTTCTTTACGTGATTTTGCTGATGACGGCGTTTAACGCGATGTCCCACGGCACACAGGACATGTATCAAACGTTTCTCGGCGAACAACGCCACTACGGTGTAACACAAAAGGCGACGACCGGCATAATCTACGCTTTCGGGGCAATCTGCGGTGGAACAGTGGTCGGCCATCTCTCGCAAAAATGGGGACGCCGTCGGGGCATTGTCTTGTGCTGTGCGCTTGCAATGGTGCTGATTCCGCTATGGGTGTTTTCGCCAGGATATCCGCTTCTGGTGATCGGCGGATTCGCCATGCAATTCATGGTGCAAGGCGCATGGGGAATTGTGCCGGTGCATTTAAATGAGTTGTCGCCCGATGCTGTGCGAGGAACGTTTCCGGGATTTGCCTATCAACTCGGAAATCTGTTCGCAGCGAACACAGCTGTTGTGGAGGCCCAATTGGCATATCATTTCCGCGATGCTAGCGGGTATCCCGATTACGCAAAGGCGCTCGGCCTTTTCACGTTGGTGATGTTCGTAGTGCTGATTCTCCTAGCCGCTATCGGTCCCGAAAAGCGCGGGAAGGAATTTTAGTCTCTCTCGCGATCACGAACTCTACCGCGAGCCAGCTGGCGCAAGGTTCGTGCCTCCGTTGCCAGGTTCGGCCTGCGGCCGTAGTTGGGCGGCGATGTGAGGGACCGGCTGATAAACTCCTGCTCCGTAACGTTGCTCGACGATTGCTTCGGCAAGTCTATCCGCGAGTAGTTCGCGATAGCCCGACTCCCGCACCTGAGTGCCTTCAGAGCGGTTGCTCAGGTACCCACATTCCACCAGAACCGCGGGACAGCTCGCAAGCCGGAGCACCCGAAAATTTGCTGTGTGAACTCCGCCATTCGCAGAATGCGGGATCGTCATCAGTTTTTGTTGGATACGATTGGCCATATCAAATGACACACCGGAATGATAATAGGTCTCAAATCCGCGGATCCGGCGTCTACTCGAGTCGTTAAAATGGATGCTCACAAAGACTGCGTTTTTCTGCTTATTCTCCATTGCGACTCGATCATTGAGCGGGATAAACACGTCTGAATCTCGTGTCATAACAGTTTTTATTTGCGACTCGCGCAACTTTCGCTCCAGACGCTGGGCTACATCGAGCGTGGCCATCTTTTCCGGTGGACCGTAGCGGCGATATGCGCCGCTATCTTTCCCGCCATGCCCGGCATCCACGACTACTGTGGTAAACGTTTTGCTCGTGTTTTTGACTCTGGTAGTTCTCACCGTGCTGCAGGCTGCTAATGACGCGACAAACGCGAGTGAGATAATGCGAGCGACCAGGCGCGGCATTTTCATCTAATAGCAAAAACCGGCGCTCCATCAAATGTTTCGCTCAAACCGGAACGAGTGAACCTGAATTTTGCCAACGATTCGCATGTTTCCAATATCGCGTATAAAATGCACTTGTGGTTTGCGCCACTCCGCTTAATCCCTTAACACTCTTATGATGATCCGATTCGCAATCCTTCCATTACTGCTGGCACTGAATTTTTCGATGTGCAAAAAGGAACAAGCCGTTACGGAAAAGCCGCAGTCCGCCGGC
>Ga0306920_100003739_pt1 | contig 19396 bp, 16 predicted proteins | sample flu12Cox44000170_FD_204666 | JGI IMG/M metagenome (GOLD analysis project Ga0306920, IMG submission 204666) | Lab enrichment of tropical soil microbial communities from Luquillo Experimental Forest, Puerto Rico - flux4day.12C.oxic.44.000.170 (v2)... | ecosystem: Environmental > Terrestrial >... | reverse complement strand
TGGTCGGGATCGCGATGTCGCGCGTGATCTGCGCTGCGAGCGGCTCCGCCACCGCCTCGACCACGACCGAGAAGGCACCGGCGTCGGCCACCGCGCGGGCGTCGGCTTCGATCGGCGCCCAGTCGGCGCGGTCGCGGCCCTGGGCGCGGAAGCCGCCGAGCGCGTTGACGGATTGCGGGGTAAGCCCGACATGGGCCATCACCGGCACGCCCCGCTCCACCAGGAAGCGAATCGTCTCCGCCATGCGCTGGCCGCCCTCGAGCTTGATCGCGCCGCAGCCGGTCTCCTTGAGCACGCGCGCAGCGGTCATGAACGCCTGCTCCTTCGAGACCTCGTAGGAGCCGAACGGCAGATCCACGACGACGAGCGCGTGCCGGGAGCCGCGCATCACCGCACGCCCCTGCAGGATCATCATGTCGAGCGTCACCGGAATGGTGGTCTCGAGCCCGTGCATGACCATGCCCAGGGAATCCCCGACCAGGATCACATCGCAGTGGCGATCGAGGATGCGCGCGGTATGGGCGTGATAGGACGTCAGCATGACGATCGGACTGGCGCCCTTGCGGGCGCGAATGTCCGGCGCGGTGAGGCGCTTCTGGTCGGTATGGGTGGACACGATCAGGTTCCAAGCGCCGGGGTTCCGAACACCGCCCGCCCGATCACCAGAGGATGGAAGACGAGGCCGAGCGCGAAGTACAGGATGGTCCCGACGACGATGGCGGCGATGTCGTTGCGGCGCCCGCCGATCGGGATCGGCGGCGCACCCGGATCGCTGCGGCGCTTGAGGGTGATGCGGTCATACACCGCCCAGGCGAGCACCGACACGAACAGGATGATCGATCCGAGATCGCCGTTGGAGATGAGATGCGCCACCGCCCACAGCTTTACCCCCACCAGCATCGGATGCTTCAGCTTGCGCTTGATGTCGCCGGGGATATAGGCGGCGGTGACGAGGATCACCGCCGGCCACATCAGGGCGACGGTGATGTGCCGCGTCCAGTTCGGCGGATCCCACACGTCGATCGGTCCGGCATCGCGGTAGAGCGCGAATCCCTTGCCGATCACGAACAGGCCGACGATGGTGACGACCGCGAACAGCCCCTTGTAGGGCCACTCGCCCATGCGCTGGACCAGCATGGCACGCTGGTCCCGCATGGTGACGAACACATGCGGGCCGAGGAACAGGATCAATCCGAGAACGAGTAGCGCCAAGCCCATTTCTTTTGCTCCACCGCCGCAAGTGGCGCGCGCAGTAGAGGCGAAGGCCGCCGCCGACGCAAGCGGGGTCAGAGGGGCGGGCTGCAATGCGCTCCTGCGTCGGAAAAAGGACTAGGGCTTGCGCCGCACTTCCTCCCTCCCCGTCTTCGGCCGCCTTCGGGGAGGGCCGGGCCGACCGCTTGCATTTCATCCGGGCGCAGGGGACACCGATTTGAGCAGGCGCATCGCTCCTTTCGATTTGAGGCCGTCGTGAAACGAAGTCTTTTGTTCGCAGTGCTCGCAGCGTTGCTCGCCCAGTCCGCAGCGGCGCAGGACTGGCCCACGCGGCCGGTGAAAATCTACATTCCGTTCGGCCCTGGCTCGACGCCCGACATGGTCGGCCGCATGATCGCCGACCGCCTGCAGCAGAAGCTCGGCCGGGCCTTCGTCATCGAGGACAAGCCGGGCGCGAGCGGCAATACCGGCACCGACGCTGTCGCCAAGGCGGCGCCCGACGGCTACACGCTCGGCATCAGCATCGGCGGGCCGCTCGCCATCAACCTGCTGCTGTTTGCGAAAATGCCCTACGATCCGGCCAGGGACATCGCCACCATCACCATGGTCGCGACCCAGCCGAGCGTACTCGCGGTCAACGCCAGACTCGGTGTCGACACCGTCGCGGAACTCATCGCGCTGCTGAGGCGGAAGCCCGGCAAATATAATTACGGCTCCATCGGCAACGGCTCCCTGTCCCACCTCGCGATGGAGGCGCTCGCGCTCGCGAGCGGCACCGCGATCGTCCACATCCCCTATGCGAGCTCGCCCCAGGCGATGACCGCGCTCGTGCGCGGCGACGTTGAGATCGTCTGCCTGCCGGCAATCTCGGTGACGCCGCAGCTCGCCTCCGGCGAAGTGAAGATTCTCGCAGTCTCGACCGCGGAGCGCTCGGTGCTGCTGCCGGGCGTTCCGACGCTCAAGGAATCCGGTATCGACGTCGAGGCCGACGCCTGGATGGGCCTGATCGCCCCGGCGAAGACGCCCGAACCCATCCTCGCGAGGATCGCCCGCGAGGTGTCCGAGGTGATCACTGCGCCCGACATCCGCGCCAAGCTCAAGGCCCAGTTGATGGAGCCGATCCCGACCTCGCCGGAAGAATTCCGCGCCCGCATCGACGCCGACATCGCCCGCTGGTCGCCGGTGATCAGGGCGGCGAATATCGGAATCAAGTAATCGTCCATCGTGAAACTCCCGTCGTGTGCTTGGCCGCTCACGAGTCGGGAGTCTCAGCGGTGGACGACTGCCGTAAATGTCAAACTGCTACTGCCACCCCGGCAGAGCCGGGGGACCTCCTATGGTAGGTTACATTTCGGGGCTAACCCGCAGCTTTGGCACCTGCTGTCCTACGCTTCGTGCTCCGCGTTGCCGCTCACACGCAAGGCTCGCTTCAGGCCGGCCGGCTCGGACTGCCGCGAGGGAGTCGAACCCCCTGGATCGCCCCGAGAGGTTTCAGCTCGTGTTGACGACCATCCTCCCCTCCTGTGCTCCTGACGCTGGCGCAATTAAGGGATTGCACCCTACGTCGGCTCGGAGCGATCATGCTCTGCCGCCTCACGCAATTGCAGGCTCGCCCGCCGGCGCCCCGTCGCCACCTCATCCACATCGAAACTCCCGGGATCGACCACCACGCCGTAGAGCGCTGCGGCCTCTTCCACCGAGACATAGCCCTGCCGGACGTCGTTGCGAACGTCGTCCACCGGTCGCGACAGCGGCGAGCCGTAGCCGCCGCCGCCGCCGGAGCGCAGGCGGAAGGCGTCGCCGGCCTTGACCTGGGCGACCAACACCTTGGCGTTGGGGAAATCGGTCTTCCAGGCGCCGCCGACCCGCAGCGCGACGGCGTTGCCCTTGCCGTCGCCGCCGCCGTCGAGCCCCCAGGGCCGGCAATGGGCGCGGTCGATCTGGGTGTTGACGGTGACATGGCTGCGCGCCCGCACCACCCGCTCGACGCCGAGGCCGCCGCGATGGCGCCCGGCGCCGCCGGAATCCGGCACCAGCGCATAGCGCTCGACCACGATGGGGAATTTCGCCTCGACCTGCTCGTTGGGGCTGTTGTGGGTGTCGCCGTCATTGATGGCAACGGTGCCGGAGACGCCGTCCCCGCTGCGCTTGGCGCCCCAGCCGCCCCCGAGCGGACCGAAATTGCCGATGAAGAATTCCTGCGTCTTCGGATTGATGCCGTGGAATTGCGCAATCAGCAAATCGGCGTGATGGCCGGCGATGACGCGGTCGGGAATCGCCGGCGCCAAGGCCTTGAACACGGTGTCGACGATAGTCATCGGGAACGTCATCCACAACCGCATCGGCGCCGGTCGCGTCGCGCTCACCACGCGGCCCGGCGGAACGATCACGGTGAGGCTGCGGAACGAGCCGTCATTGATGGGGTAGTCGGTGGGCGAGGTCAGGCACTTGTAGGCGACCTGGGCGCAGGCATGGCCGGTGGTGATGCCGGAATTGTAGAAACCGCGCACCTGCCGTGCCACCTCGGTGAGGTCGATGGTCGTGCCGTCGCCCTTCACCGTGACGCGCACCCGGATCGGGATCGGCTTGCCGACGGTAATGCCGTCATCGTCCATGAAGGATTCCGCCTCGTAGACGCCGTCGGGGATCGACCGCGTGCGCGCGCGGGCCGCCGCCTCCGAGCGATCCATGATGGCGGCGATCGCCGCTTGCACGGGCTCGCGGCCATAGCGGGCGATCAGCCCGAGAAAACCGCGCTCTCCGGTTTTGACCGCGGTGACCTGGGCGCGGAGGTCGCCGGTGGCGCGGCTCGGCAGCCGGACATTGTGACGGATGACGTCGACGAGGTCGTCATTGACCTTGCCGCGGTCGTGAAGCTTGAGGATCGGGATCTGCAGGCCTTCGGAAAAAATGTCGGTGGTCATGCCGCCCAGCGTGCCGCCGACATCGATCCAATGCGCCATGCAGCAGGAAAAGCCGACGAGGTCACCGCGATGGAACACCGGCAACGTCAGCGTGACGTGGTTGAGGTGGCTGCCGGTGATATAGGCGTCGTTGGTGACGTAGATGTCGCCGGGCCGCATATTGGCGAGGCCGAAGTGCCGGATCTTCGCCTTGACGGTCTCCGCCATGCCGCGGATGAACATCGGCAGGCCGATGCCGATCGACACCGTCTCGCCCTGCGGCGTGAACAGGCCGACGGTGAAGTCGAGCGCCTCGTAGATGATCATGTTGTAGGCGGTGCGCATGAGGTTGGTCTTCATCTCCTCGGTCACCGCGATGACGCCGTTGCGCACGATCTCGGCAATCACGGGATCGAGCTTTTCCTTGCGAGCCTTCCCTGCCATGGCGCTCAGCGTCCTTTCCCCACCGCAATGACGAGATTTCCCCATGGGTCGACCGTAAGTGCGTCACCGGGCATCAGCACCGTAGTCGACGCATGCTCCTCGACCAGTGCCGGCCCCTTGATGCGGTTGCCGGCGGCGAGCGTGGCGCGGGCAAAGGTCCGCGTCGGCACGAAGCCGCGGCCGCGGAAATAGACCGGCCGCTTGCCGGTGAAGGCGGCCCGCGGCGGCGCCGGCCCGCCGCGCGCGATCTTCCCCTGCGGCGGCTTCGCCACGACTCCAGTGACGGTCGAGCGAAGGCTGACGATCTCGGCGGGCTCGCGGGGCGCGCTGGTGCCGTAGCGCAGCGCGTGCATGTCGTCGAAATGACGCTTGATAGCGGCGCGGTTCTGCCTGGAAAAGACCGCCATCGGCAGATCGACAGTGACGGCGTGCTCCTGGCCGACATAGCGCATGTCGGCGGCGCGCTTCACCGTCACCTCGCGCGGGGCGACCGATGTTTCGGCGATGGCGCGCCTTCCCTCGTCTTCGAGTTCGCGGTGGATGCGCTCGATCACGTCAAAGCCGGCCTCCTCGAGCCGCATCGGCCACGTGCGCACGTAGTCATAGCGAAGGTCGGAGAACAGCATGCCGAAGGCGGAGAACACGCCGGGCGCGCCGGGGATGATCACCTTTCCGATCCCGATTTCGCGCGCGACCTCGACGGCGTGCAGCGGCCCTGCCCCGCCATAGGCGATGAGCGCGAAGTCTCCGGCATCGAAGCCGCGCTCGGTGGTCACCGCCTTGACCGCATGGGACATGGCGGTGACGGCGATGCGCAGGATGCCGTCGGCAGCCGCCGTCACGCTCATGCCGAGCGGCGCCGCGACCCCTGTCTGCAGCGCGGCCTTCGCCGCCGCCGTGTCGAGCGGCATTTCGCCGCCGAGGAACCGGTCGGCGCCGATACGCCCGAGCACGAGATTGGCGTCGGTCACGGTCGGCTCGGTGCCGCCGTGGCCGTAGCACGCGGGGCCCGGCTGCGCGCCGGCGCTCTGCGGCCCGACGCGCGGCGCACCGTCCTCGACCCGGGCAATCGAGCCGCCGCCCGTGCCGACCTCGAAAATATCCATCATCGCGATCTGGATCGGCAGCGCCCGCTCATAGCCGCCGATCAGCGCCGCCCCCGTCGTCAGCGGCTCGCCGTTGTGGATCACGCCGGCCTTGGCGGTGGTGCCGCCCATGTCGAATGCAATGGCGTTGTCGAGCCCGAGGGTGCGGCACAGCGCCTTGGCGCCGATGACGCCCGCCGCCGGGCCGGATTCCAGCATGCGGATGCAGTGGGACTTGGCCTGCTCCGCCGTAAACAGACCGCCGGTCGACTGCACGATCAGGAACGAGCCGCCAAAGCCGGCGGCGCGGATATGCCGGTCGATCTCGCCGAGATAGCGCCGCACCTTGGGGCCGATATAGGCATTGGCGACCACCGTCGAGCAGCGCTCGAATTCGCGGTATTCCTGCGACAACTCGTGGGAGGCCGAAACGAACATCCCGGGATGGTTGGCCTCGATGAGGCGCTTGGCGCGGGCTTCGTGTTCGGGGTTGCGGTAGCAATTGAGGAACAGGATCGCGGTCGCCTCGATTCCGAGCGCATCGAGCTTCGCGCCGAGCGCTGCGATCTCGCCCTCGTCCAGCGCGATGTCGATGTCGCCATCCGCAAGGATGCGCTCCTTCGCCTCGAACCGCAGCGCACGCTCGACCAGCGGCTCATGCTTGCGAAAGAACAAGTTGTAGGCATCGGGCCGATTGATGCGGCCGATCTCGTAGATGTCGCGAAAGCCCTCGGTGATGACGAGCGCGGTCCTGGCGCCGGTCCGCTCCAGGATGGTGTTGATGGCAATGGTCGTGCCGTGGAGGAACAGCCCCGCGGCGGCATAGTCGGTGCCGGCCTTCTCGACGCCGGTGGTGATCCCCTCGACGAGATGGTGCGGCGTCGACAGCGCCTTGCCGAAGCGCAGTGTGCCGGTGCGCTCGTCGAACGCCGCCACGTCGGTGAACGTGCCGCCGATGTCAGCGGCCAGCCGCAGGCGGGGTGAGCGAGAACGTCGGGAAAGTTGCATCGGGGCGGGGCTCGTCGGCGCCAAGATATTTGAAAACGGCGGGCGCCCGCAACACTTCCCCGGACCCCGCAGGGCCGGTTACGTCATTACGTCGAGGAACCTTCGTCGTATGCGATTCCGAGCTGGGACAGCCCCTCTTCCAGGTAGTCCGACAACAGCGGCATGCCCAGCAAATACGACGCCGTACGCCTGTTGTGGGCACGTGCCGCCTCGGCGCGCAGATCGTCCCAGTCCTCGACGCCGCCGTCGCCGCGGCCGAGCCATGCCAGGGTGACGAGATCGACCTGCTCGTCTTCGTTGAGCCCGAATATCGCTGCTCTGAGCTCAGCGACCACGGGATCGTCACTGTGGTCCTCGAGCACGGAAAGCATCGCGTCGTCTGTGGCATTCGACCCGGAGTCCGGATCGGTGACGACATCCTTCACGTCGAACTCCCGCGCCTTGGCAATGATGTAGGCGACCTTTTCCGCCGAAATCGCCAGAGCCGGGGTTTTGGCTCCTGTATCGGCTGACGGTCGCGCCGTCGATCGAGATCGAGCTTTCATGTGTCTCCTCGCTTTGCAACACCGTGTCTCTGTTGGAGTCTCATGTATTCAACCCGATGCCTGATTGAAATGGTCGGAGCGTCCAACATTTCCCACACTTCAACCTGATCCACACATACGAAGCCGCCTCCCTGTCGCCGAATCTCGATGCCGGGGATGTGATCGCCATGCGTTGATTTGGCGCAAACCCGGGCGCCGGGCGGCACGATTATTTGCTGATCAAATCGTAAGCCTGCTCGTCCATCAGTGCGTCGACTTCAGCGGCATTGCGGATCCTGATCTTGAACAGCCAGCCGTCCCCGATGGGAGCGGAATTGACCAAGCCGGGTTCGCCGACCACACGTTCATTGATTGCGACGATCTCCCCGCCCACGGGCGCGAACACGTCGGCGGCCGCTTTGACGGACTCGACCGTACAGGCGGTCTGACCCTGGTCGAACCTGGCGCCCACTTTCGGCAATTCGACGAACACGAGGTCGCCGAGCTTTTCCTGGGCAAACGGCGTGATGCCGACGGTGCCAACATCGCCCTCGACGCGAACCCATTCGTGATCCCTTGTGTATTTCAACATCTGCCTGATCTCCCGACGTTCAACGGCGTTTGTAGTGCGGGGCGACGAAGGGAAGTTCGGCGACCGCAACCGGCAGTCTCTTGCCGCGAACCTCGGCGAAAAGCCGTGTTCCCGGGGCGGTCGCATCCGTCGGCACATATCCCATTGCGACGGGCGCATCGAGGCTGATCCCGAAGCCGCCCGAGGTCACGGCGCCGACCGGCGCGGCATCGTCTTCCCGGCGAAACAGCGCAGCGCCGGCGCGCACCGGCGCGCGGCCTTCCGGCCGTAGCCCGACCCGACGGCGCAAGGCGCCTTCGGCGAGCTGGCGCGAGATCACGTCCGCACCGGGAAAGCCGCCGGCGCGAGCCCCGCCCGGGCGGCGCACCGGGGGGATCGCCCATTCCAGTGCGGCCTCCACCGGGGTGATCTCGGGGGTAAGGTCGGCCCCGTAAAGACACAAGCCCGCTTCGAGCCGCAGCGTATCGCGCGCCCCGAGGCCCGCCATCGCGACGCGTTCATCGCGCAACAGCGCCTCGCACAGCGCTTCGGCGCGACCGGCCGCGATGCTGATCTCGAAGCCATCCTCACCGGTATAGCCGGAACGGCTCGTGAGGCAGGGCTCGCCCATCAGCGCGATGGTGCGGGCGTCCATGAACCTGAGGGCGTGGACCTCCGGGGCAAGCCGCGCCAGCGCGGCTTCCGCCTGCGGTCCCTGCAGCGCCACCAGGGCGCGGCCGGCGAGCGGCTCGATGCTGCAGGCGCCTGCGAGATGCGCCCGCAGATGCGCCTCGTCGGCCTCCTTGCAGGCGGCATTCACCACGAGGACGAGATGATCGTCCTGGTTGGAAACCATGAGGTCGTCGAGCACGCCCCCGGCCGCATTGGTGAACAGCGTGTAGCGCTGCCGCCCTGGAGCAAGCCCGATCACATCGCCGGGGACGAGAGTTTCGAGAGCTCGCGCCGCGTCCTCAAGGCGCCCGGAGTGCGGACGAATCGCGATCTGGCCCATGTGGGAGACATCGAACTGGCCCGCACTAGCGCGGGTATGCAGATGCTCTTTGATAATGCCGTCGGGATACTGCACCGGCATCTCGTAGCCGGCGAACGGCACCATGCGTGCACCGAGCCGCACATGCATGGCGTAGAGGGACGTGCGCCTGAGCGCCGCTGCGGCTTCGGTTTGCACCATCCCATTCTCCTCGAACATCAGCCCGCAGGCTTCGTGCGATCGGAGAGCACCAGTTCCCGCGCCGCCCTGACCTCGTCGAGCCGGCGCACCGGCGTGTCGTGCGGCGCGCTCTTGACCACCGCCGGATCGGTCCGCGCCTCCTCGACGATCGCCCGCATGGCGGCGACGAAGGCATCGAGCGTCGGCTTGCTCTCGGTCTCGGTCGGCTCGATCATCAGCGCCTCCGGCACGATCAGCGGGAAGTAGTTGGTCGGCGGATGAAAGCCGTAGTCGAGGAGCCGCTTGGCGACGTCGAGCGCCCGCACGCCGGTTCCGTCGATTGCGCCGCGACAGACGAATTCATGCATGCTGACGCGGTCGAACGGCACCGCGAAGGCATTGCGCAGCTTCACGCGCAGATAATTGGCGTTGAGCACCGCATGCTCGGAATTGGCGCGCAGCCCGGCAGCGCCGTGGCGCTTGATGTAGGCGTAAGCGCGCACCAGCATACCGAAATTGCCGTAGAACGGCGCCACCCGGCCGATCGACTTCGGCGGCTGCGCCGCGACATAGCGCCGTCCGCCGGCGCCGAGCTCGGCCGCGATCAGCGGCCCCGGCAAAAAATCCGCCAGCCGCGCCGACGCGCCCACCGGGCCGGAGCCCGGCCCGCCGCCGCCATGGGGCGTCGAGAACGTCTTGTGCAGATTGTAATGCATGACGTCGAAGCCGAGATCGCCCGGGCGCGCGATGCCGGCAATCGCGTTGAGATTGGCGCCGTCGCCGTAGACGAGGCCGCCGCAGCCATGGACGAGCCGCACCACCGCTTCGAGTTGCTCCTCGAACAGGCCGAGCGTGTTCGGATTGGTCATCATGATGCCGGCGAGGGTGTCGTCACAGGCGACGCGCACCGCCTCGAGCGCGACATTGCCGCGCGCATCGGAGGGAACTTCGACTGCCGTGAAGCCGGCCATGGTGGCCGAGGCCGGATTGGTGCCGTGGGCGGAATCCGGAATGAGAATGCGGGTGCGGCTGGTGTCGCCGCGCTCGCGGTGATAGGCGCGTATCATCATGAGCCCGGTGAACTCGCCCTGGGCGCCGGCGGCGGGCTGCAGCGACACCGCGGCGAACCCGCCGATCTCGGCGAGCCATTGCTGCAGCTGGAACACCACGGCGAGATTTCCCTGCACGGTCTCTTGGTCCTGCAACGGATGGGTTTCGGCAAAGCCCGCAATCCGCGCAATTTCCTCGTTCTCCTTGGGATTGAATTTCATGGTGCAGGAGCCGAGCGGATAAAAGCCGGTGTCGACGCCGAAATTACGCTGCGACAGCGCGAGGTAATGGCGCACGACATCGAGCTGCGACAGCTCCGGCAGCCCGCAATCATCGCGCAGCTCGTTCGCCGGCAGCGCCGCCTGCGGCACGTCGGGCGCCGGCAGGTCGACGCCGTGCCGTCCGGGCACGGTCAACTCATAGACCGTGGGTATGGTGGCATCTTTCATGAGGTTCGTCCGTGGCAGCCCCGGTGACGAGAGCGCCTCTCGACCACGGACTCTCCTCCTGAAAAGGCGGCGCCGTGGGGGCGATCCGGACTTTGTGAAAAAACAACCCCATGCAAAGTAGAAATGAGGCTCTCGGGCGGTACGATCACACCGTCTAAGTGGACTGAGGATGAACGTGCTCCCGCGGGCTCAATCCCCTCTCCCGCTTGCGGGGGAGGGCTACGGAGGGGGCACTCCCGCTCACACTGAGCCACAGAAAGGGCCCCCTCCCTAGCCCTCCCCCGCAAGCGGGAGAGGGAGAAGAGGCGCGGCGCAATGGACACCGGTTTTCCTCTCACGCGACGATGCCCGAATTGATCGTGCATGAATGCGGGCCTCCTATGCGGCGATCTCGCGCAGTGCGCCCACCAGGCGGTCGATGGCGGCGCGCGTGTTCACCTCGGTGACCGCGAACAGCATATGGTCGGCGAGATGCGGGTAGTCGCGGCCGAGGTCGTAGCCGCCGATGATGCCGTGGCGTTCGCGCAATATCTCGTTGACCTCGGCGGGCGGACGCGGCAACCGCACCACGAATTCCTTGAAGAACGGTCGCCCCTGCGGGTTCACCGCAAAGCCTTTCAGCCGGCCGATCTCGGCTGCGGCGTAGTGGCTCTTGTGAAAGCACAGTTCGGCAACGTCGCGCAGGCCCTGTTTGCCCATGGTCGCGAGATAAGCCGCGGCGGCGAGCGCGCAGACCGCGGAGTTGGTGCAGATGTTGCTCGTCGCCTTGGCGCGGCGGATGTGCTGCTCGCGCGTCGCCAGCGTGAGCACGTAGCCGCGCCGGCCTCCCGCATCGACGGTTTCGCCGACCAGGTGGCCGGACAGCCGCCGCACATACTCCATGCGGGACGCCAGGATGCCGAGGTACGGCCCGCCGAACGAGGGCGGAATTCCGAGCGCCTGCCCGTCGGCGACCGCGACGTCGGCGCCGTAGGCTCCCGACGGCCGGAACATGCCGAGCGCGATCGGATCGGTCACCACGATCAGCAGCGCCCCCGCGCGATGGACGGCATCGGCGAGACCGTCCACCGGTTCGCACTGGCCGAAGAAGTTCGGGTTCTGAATGACGAGCGCGGCTGTCTCGCCATCGAGCCGTTTCAAGAGGTCGGCAAGATCGGATCGGCCGTCTTCGTCGCCGGTAACGCTGTCCGCGTGGGTGCCGCGCAAATACGTCCTGACCACCTCGCGATATTGCGGGTGCACCGCTGGCGACATGATGATCTTGCGGCGTTTGCCCTGGGCGACATTGAGGGCGAGCACCACCGCCTCGGCGAGCGCGGTGGCGCCGTCATAATGGCTGGCATTGCTGACCTCCATGCCGGTCAGCCGGCAAATCATGCTCTGGTACTCGAACAGGGCCTGCAGCATGCCCTGGCTCGCTTCCGGCTGATACTGCGTGTAGGAGGTGTAGAATTCGCCGCGGCGCAGGACGTAGTCGACCGTCGCAGGCCGGAAGTGATGATAGGCGCCGGCGCCCAGAAACGAGAGCGACGGGTCGACGCCGAAATTGCGCCTGGCGAGCGCCTGCATGTCGGCGGCGATCTCCATTTCCGATGACGGCGGCGGCAGCTTGAGCGCCGGAAAGCGCACGGCGGCTGGGACGTCCGCAAACAGGTCCTCCAGTCGCGCGACGCCAATCGCAGCGAGCATCTCGCGCGTCTCGCGCTCCGTGTGCGGCACATAGGTCATCGCGCTTCACCTCGAACGCTCGCCGATTGTCGATTTCTCGGCACCGAAAAGTAGGATGGATGAGCGAAGCGAAACCCATCATCGGCCATCGAAGCGGCCCATGATGGGTTTCGCGAAGAGCTCAACCCATCCTACGCAGATCGACCCGACGCAATTCGAAACTGGGGTAACGCCATATTCGTGGGACAGAAAATGTCGGTGAGGGTCGCCAACAGCGCCGTCACTCCTCGGCCTTGATATCGAGCGCCCGGACGATCTCGCTCCAGCGTGCGACTTCGGCGGCCACATAGCGCGTGAAGCCCGCGGCATCGGCGTCGAGGGGCTCGGAAGCGTCTTGATCGGCGAGCTTCTTCATTTGCGGCTCCTTGAGGAAGGCGCGCGCCTCGCGGTTGATGCGCGCGACGATATCGGGCGACAGCTTCTTCGGACCCGACAGGCCGAACCACGAGTGCAGCACCAGCTCGGGATAGCCGCTTTCGGCGAAGGTCGGCACGTTCGGCAGCGCCGCGACGCGGGTCTTTGAGGTAATCGCCAGGGCGAGGAGCTTGCCGGCGCGCACCTGCTCGCCCACCGTCGTCACCGGCAGGAAAATTGCCGGCACGTGTCCGGCGACGACATCGGCCACCGCCGGGGCGCCGCCGCGGTAGGGCACGTGCTGCATGGAGATGCCAGCGAGGCGCTGGAAATACTCGCCACCCATGTTGCCGAGCCCGCCGCGATTGGCCGCGGTATAGGACAAAGGCTGCGCCCGCGCCTTGGCGACGAACTCCGCCAGGGTCTTCACGCCAAGCCCAGGATAGACCGCGAGCACATAGGGCGAGCTCGTGAGCATGACGATATGGCTGAAGTCGGCGACGGGATCGTAGCCGGCATTCTTGGTAACCAGTGGAACCGTCAGGTTCGAGGCCGAATTCGACGACAGCAGGGTGTACCCGTCGGGCTCCGCCTGCGCGACGAACGCCGCCCCGAGTGCATTGCCGTTGCCGGGCTTGTTCTCGATGATGAAGGGCTGCCGGAATACGGCCTGGAAATGATTGGTGACCAGTCGCGCCGCGGCATCGGAGGAGCCGCCCGGGGCCGCCGGAACGACGATGCGGACGAGGTGGTTCGGCCACTCCTGCGCGCTGGCGCAGGTCGACGCCCCCGCGGTCGCGATCGTCGCGACCGCCATCACCGCCACGGCGGCAAGCGCGCGTGTGATCTGCATCGATCATCCTCCTCACTGCGTCGTGGCGGCGGCCGCCAATTCCTCGCGCCACCAGCCGAAGCGCTGCATCACCGGCTCGTCGGTGACGCGAAGCAGGATAGCGTCGCCGGATGCCTCATGCCAATGGGGACGCCAAGCCGGTGCCGCGACCACGTCGCCGCGCCGCCACGCGAAGCGTTGGCCGTCGATCTCGGAGGCGCCCTCGCCGCGCACCACCGCGTAGATGTTGTTGGCCGTCGTGCGATAGGGCGCGGTCGTGATGCCCGGGGTGAGCTTCATCATGTAGAGCGCCGTGGTGGCGAGCGCAGGGTGACCGAGCTCGATCTGGGTGGCGAACGGTCCGCGTGGCTCGGGCTTCGCTTCGCCGAGACGACGCAGGGTGTCCTCCAACGTAAACACGAAGAACGAGCCCGTCGTCGCCGGGGCCGAGCCGGGTTCCCCGGCCGGCGCGTCCGGGCGTTCTTCTTCGCCCTCGACCGCTTCGAAGAACATCGGCTCCAAGAGTTGCACCAGCGGCGCATCGAGGAAATCGAGCCAGTAGGCGGAGGACTTGCCGCGATTGCCGTGGCCGTGGGTCGACCAGTTCGGCGTCAGCAGCACGTCGCCCGGCGCCATGGCGATGTCAACACCGTCGACCTCGGTGTAGGTACCCGGCTCGGCATCGAGGATGAGGCGCAGCGCATTGGGGGTGTGCCGGTGTACCCGCGCCCACTCCCCCGGCATGATCATCTGATAGGCCGCGACGAGCGTGCGCACGGTGCCATAGGTGTTGCCCTCGGCCGGGTTGAACAGGATGAGGTTGCGCCGCTCCGCGAGCGCGGTGTTGATCAGCCGCCCGGCGGCATCGAGCGCGCCGCGAGCAAGCTCGTATTTCCAATGCGCCGGCACGAAGGTCTTGCGCGGCGCCGACCACAGCGACGGCGTCGGCTTGTTCCAGCCCGGCCCCATGCCGACCTCGTCGAGCTTGCGATAGAGTTCCTCGAGCGTGCTCGAACGGGCGAGATCGGATGGCGACGGGAATGACATCGGGCGTTCCTGCTTGATAAATTATATCCAAATCCGACCCCGGATCGAGATTCCTCCTCGCGATCAGAATTTGTCGGGGTCGGTGGGATGGACGACCAGATCGAACGAACTGCCGTCACGTAGTCGAACGGCTGAGAAATGGCGCACATCGCGGGTTGCAAGGCGGCGGACACCGAGAGTCTCGGCAAGCGCGACTATAGAGCCGTCCACAAGGCCGAGACCAAGATCCTCGTACTGCCGATCAATCTCCATCGCGCGTGAGAGCTGACCCAATGAGGGCTGTGCGCAGGTAAAGGCGCCGCGAGCGACGTCCTGCATGAACACCTGCATTGCCCGGCGCTCGTGGCGAAGGAAGTAATCGACCTCGGCAAGCACGAGCGCGGGAACGTAGCGGGTGCGGGCCTCGTTGATGGCGTTGCGAAACCGCCGATGGTCGGGGGCACTCTCTACGAGATAGTCGAGCAGGGCGCCGGTGTCGCAGATCAGGGCGGCTGCGCTACCGGACGGCACCGAAAAGCTCGCGCTCATCACCGCGCTCTGTCAGCGTGCGCACGATTCCGGCGCTTCTCGGCTTCGGATGCCGGCGGTACTGTTCGAGCACAATGGCGAGTTGTTGGCGGATGAATTCGGATCGCGAAACCCCGCGCTCACGGGCAGCGCGCGAAAGCAGCCGGTCGTCCTCCGGATCCAGTGCGATGGTGGTCGCCTTCTTCCTGGAAAGTGCCATGAAAGTAATATGACTCGACCGCTCGCCACGGTCAAGCTCGGTCGCGCTTGGAAATACGGAATTACGGTGACAGCAATTGCGGCAATTACACAACTACGTTGCCAGTGCCAATTGCCCTGCCCCCCTCATTTCCGCCGCCGTCGCTTCACTTTCTCCTCCATGTCGATCTGCGCCCGCGCCTTGGTGCACCACAGGTCCCAAGTGCGCTTCCAAGTGCCGGCGGAGACCTGGCGCCCGCTGGTGGCGGCGACTTCGCGTTGGTCGAGATAGACGATGTCGCCGCCGGGGCCGGCGATCAGCATCGCCTGCATCTGCAGCTTCGCCGACAGCTCGAGATAGACGCTGCGCACCACCGCGAGCATCAGGCTTTCGCCGACCACCACGGCGCCGTGCCCACGCATCAGCGCCGCCGGCTTTACCCCGAGCGTTTCGGCCAGCGACCGGCCGAGATGCGGGGTCTTGATGATGAGGTCGCCGCTCTCCTGGAAATCGCGGATCTCGAAGGTCGGCACGCCTTCGCCGATGAAGGCTCCGGTGTTGAACAGCGGCCGCAGCGGCACCGTGGTGACACCGAACGGGATCACCGACGGCGAGTGGTTGTGCACGACGGCGTTGATCTCCGCCCGGCTCTTGAAGATTTCGCCGTGAATGTAGCGTTCGAGATAGAGCGCGACGCCGGGGTCCTTGACGGCGTTGCTGTCGAGGTCAAATTCCACGATGTCGTCGGCGGTGACGAGTTCGGGCGCCATGGCGCGCGCCAGCAGATACCGCTTGGGATTCTTCGCGGTGCGCAGGCTCACATGACCGTAGGCATCCACGACCCCGTGCGCGGCGAGAATTCGGTAGGCCAGCACAAGGTCTTGCCGCTCGCTCATGGCTTGGTGTGTTATCTCTGCACCGGGAGTTGGCCATCCTCCCGATTTCGATCGGCGAAGCAACCCCCACCATGGCGACCCAGGCGCGCCGGTTCGTGCCTGCGTCCGAATGCCGATCGAATTCGGCCCCCTGTTGCCTTCGTTAAAGAAAGCGCCTGAAAGCCCATCTTTGGCCACACCAATTCCATAAAGATCGCCCCACGGCGTTTTGGATGGCGACAATGGCTGGGGCACTGGCGGCCCGAAGAGGGTTGGGATGAAGAAGGCTGTGGTTGGATCGCTCACGGCGATCGCAGGTCTCGGCTTGGCCCAGCTCGGCCCGACGCAGCGCGCCGATGCCGCTGACTTCGGTGTCAGGCCCTTGTTGTCGTCGGATTCCACCTGGACCGGATTGTACGGCGGCATCAATGTCGGGGGTCTTTCGGCATCCGGCGACGCGCAATGGACTCCGCTGCCATCGCCGGCGCTGTCAGGCTTTGATGCAACCACGAGCGACATGCACGCCAGCGGCCTCGTCGCCGGGTTCCAGGCCGGCTTCAATTATCAGATTGCGCCGGCCTGGGTCGCGGGCATCGAATCCGATTTTACCGGCAGCCATGCCACCTCCAGCGCGCTGTCGCCGTGGACCGCCTTCGGCACCAACGTCCCACTGGCCGGCGCGTTCACCAAGGAGATTCGGACGCTGGAATGGCTGACCACGGCGCGCGGGCGCATCGGCTTTCTCGTGACCCCCGCGACGCTGCTCTACCTCACCGGCGGTGCTGCCTGGGCCGGGGCGAGTTACGCCGGCGGCAACGCCGCTCCCATCGGTCACGGCTACGCCACCGCGGTGAGCTTCTTCCAGGCCCAGTCCGGCTATGTGGTGGGTGGCGGCCTCGAATACTTGAGCTGGGACCGCTGGTTGCTGCGGGGCGAATACCTCTTCCACCGTTTCAACGATGTCTCCGCCGTTGCGACGGCGCCCAATTTCCCGAATTTCCCGTCGGGTTATTCGTGGACCGGTTTCGACGTCCACGAGGTCCGCGCGGCGGTGAGCTACAAGTTCTGACGGCCCATCACCTCACCGCGACCACACAGGCCGCGAGCACGGCAGCCTGACGCACGGCTGGTCCTGCATCGACCTTGAGTCGATCGGGCACCGGCCGGTCTGCATTTGCTTGACTGCCCGCCGGATTTCGCTTTTCGGTGAGGCCATGCAGACCCATCTGATCCTGGTTTTCATTCTGGTGACGGTCGCAGTGGTGGCAATCGCCGCGAACCGGACCAGAATTCCCGCCGCCATTCTTCTCGTCTTGGTCGGGCTCGTCCTCTCGGTGACGCCGGGGCTGCCGCCGGTCGAGCTGTCGCCCCAGCTGGTGCTTCTCTTGGTGGTGCCGCCGCTGATCTACTCGGCCGGCGTCGCCATGAGCTGGCGCGAGTTTCGCTACAACATCCGCTCCATCAGCCTGCTCGCGTTCGGCGGCGTGACGTTCACGACGGCGGCAGTCGCGGCGGTGGTGCATTTCCTCCTCGGCTGGGACTGGTCGGTCGGCTTCGTCCTCGGCGCCATCATTGCGCCGCCCGACGAGGTCGCGCCGCTGGCGATCGCCCGCCGGCTCGGCCTGCCGCGGCGGACCATGGTCGTCATCGAGGGCGAGGGCCTCGCCAACGACGCCACCGCGCTGATCCTGTACCGCTTCGCCGTCGCTGCGGTGGCGCTCGGCACGTTTTCATTCGGCTCCGCCGTGCTCATCTTCATCGCCATCATCGGCGGCGAGATCGCTTTCGGACTGGCGATCGGGTTTGCGAGCCTGCGGCTGCGCCGATGGGCGAAGGACCCCCGCGTCGAGATTATCCTGTCGCTGCTCACGCCGTTCGCCGCCTATTGGCCTCCTGAAGCGCTCGGCGGCTCCGGCGTCCTCGCCACCGTCGTGTGCGGCCTTTACATCAGCTGGAACGGGCCGCTGCTCATCCCGAGCCACACGAGACTGCAGGGAATCTTCTTCTGGGACCTCTTCATCTACCTTTTGGAAGGTGGGGTGTTCCTGTTGACCGGCCTGCAGGCGCGCCCGCTGCTCGAGCGGATTGACCAGGTGACGGCGGGCGAGTTCGCGCTCGCCGCGCTGGTGACCACGGTGGCGGTGGTCGCGGCGCGGTTCATGTGGGTGTTCCCCTCACTCTATCTGCCGCGACTGCTGATCCCGTCGGTGCGCCGCGCCGACCCCTATCCGATCTGGCAGCGACCCTTCCTGGTGTCGTTTTTCGGCGTCCGCGGGATCGTCTCCCTCGCCGCCGCGCTCGCGCTGCCGCTCACAACCGCGACCGGGATGCCGTTCCCCCACCGCGACCTGATCCTGCTGCTGACCTTCTGGGTCATCCTCATCACGCTGGTCGGCCAGGGCCTGTTGCTGCCGCCGGTGCTGCGCTGGCTCGGCCTCGGCAAGATCGCCGCGGCCGAGCAAGAGGAGGAGCGTAGCGCCGAACTCGCGGCGCGGCGCGCGGCGATCGACGCGGTGCTGCGGCGGCTCGATCAACTCGCAAGCGCGCGCAACCTGCCGGAACCGCTGGTCGATGCGCTCCGCGCGCGCCATCTGGCCCGGCTCAACCGCGCCGAATCGATCGATTCCGAAGCCGAGGCCGGGGCGCTGATCGCGCTCCATGACGAGATCGAAGGGCTGCTTATCGATACGGAGCGTCAACATATTTTCGGCCAGCTCGAACGCGGCGAACTGATCGACGAAGCCCGCCGCCACATCGAACGCGAGCTCGACCTTCGCGAAGCCGAGCTGCTGCGCAACATTCCCGGCGCCTTGAATCACGAGGCGTGACCGCGACGTGAATCGACGCCTGGCGCGGGCGCGATCTTGGGGGGCGGTTGCGCGCGGCCACCGAGTGCAAGGTGCAACACCCGCGCGCAACGCCCCCCGGCTGCCTGCATCCGGTCCTGTGGCACTCACCGTCCCCGGCCCTGGGCCTGACCGGGGAAACCAGTTGCAGGTTTCGGATCAAGTTCGATTTTCAGTAGCAGACGTACCTCCAACGCCAGCCCCACGGCGTCCAGACACGGGCGTAGCAGTCGTCGTAGTAGGGCAAGCCGACGCCGACAAACGCAAACCGGTTGCGGACGAACCGGTGCCTGAAATGAAAACGATTTCCGACGACGACGTGACCGCTGCGCACTCCCATGGGGTGCACCGCCGCGAAGCCTTCGAAGCCGCCGGGACGCGCCATGGCGACATGGCCAACCCCGCCGGCGAACCCGCCGTGTCCCATGCCCCCATGTCCCATGCCCCCGCCGCGCATGGCCGACGCACTCGATGTCGAACCCGCGGTCACGAGTGCCGCCGCTGCCAACGCGATTGCCATGTTACGCATCAAGGTGTCCTCCATTCGATACGCGCCTGATACTGATCCGGAGCCGAAACCAGCTATCGTCC
>Ga0306920_100003738_pt1 | contig 19402 bp, 10 predicted proteins | sample flu12Cox44000170_FD_204666 | JGI IMG/M metagenome (GOLD analysis project Ga0306920, IMG submission 204666) | Lab enrichment of tropical soil microbial communities from Luquillo Experimental Forest, Puerto Rico - flux4day.12C.oxic.44.000.170 (v2)... | ecosystem: Environmental > Terrestrial >... | reverse complement strand
AAGCTCCGGGTTTGCGGCATGCATGGGTTGAATAAGGTTCCTTTACAAGTCGGTGCAATTCGCGCCAAATTTGCAAATTTTACCACTGGGAGCCTCATCCGGATATCAGATGAGAACGAGTGACAGGCAACACAGAAGTTAGCCAGGTTTCTCGGATTAGTCCTGATTAACAGCGATATGTATACGGATCTGGCGTGGAGTCCGTCCAATTGGCAGTCAGCTCACTTGGACGAGAAGTCGGCTACGCGTAGAAGTAGCTGGCCGCTCCCCAGAACGGCGTTATGGAAAACGCCAAGGTTGTGTTGGGTGGACTCGGGCTAACCGGGCACCCAACGCGGTTGAGCTCGTAGGAACTTCCAACAAATCAGAATGCACGCGAGAGCCAGAAATGCCTGGTGCATGTCTGGTCGTTTTTTCATACCGCAGGCGCAGACGGCGAAACTGATTCAACCATGCGAAGGTGCGTTCCCACAAACCAGCGCCATTGCCCCAGTCCGCTACCATGTTTTGTATTTCGCATGGCCAACCGAGGCAAGATTTGGCGGGTACGCAAAGCATAGCGAATATACTTGGCGTCGTAGGCTCGGTCTCCTAGCAAGCTGTGCGGGCGACAGGAAAAACTATGAGAAATCAGCGTCCAATACGCGGAAGGTGGTTACAAAGGTGGTTACAGTCGACAACCTGCGCACAACGGCTCTCGGCGACGGCCGCCCGCAATCCGTAACAAGGAAAGACGTTAGGTGGTGAGCGCGGAAGGAATCGAACCTTCAACCTACTGATTAAGAGTCAGTTGCTCTGCCAGTTGAGCTACGCGCCCGCATGTTAAGGAAGCATTCCGGGAAGGCAAAACCAATTATAGCATTGCGTTTTTGCGGCTCTGTTCAAGTGTGTCGTCAATTCACGCCGAAATTATCAGTAGCCTCCGTTGCCGGTCATGCTCTGCTACTCGATTTGAACGAGCTGCCCGGCACCAACCTGCGGCGGCGGAGCTTGGAACGTTTGGGGGGCGCGCCAGTGGTCCATGTAGGACACCTGATGTACGCACGAGATAGTGCAGTGAGGCGCACAGCCCTTTTCGGTGAGAAATTCGCGCCGAATGTCGTCGACGGTGTACTTCTCCAACGGAACCCCGGGATAGCCGCGCTGCTGCGAGCAGTAGTGAACCAGTCCGTCCTCGCAAATGTACAAGTAGCGAGCGCCCGCACGGCACCGCCACTCGTTCGGTTTGCCGTTGGCGATATTGTTTTGGAACCAGTTGAAGCGAGCGTAATGGTGCTTCTCGAGCTGCTTCATCTTCAGGAAGACTTCGCGCTCCTCCGCACCTAGAGGGCGTAACTGCCCGTCGCCATCATGGATAATTCCGATGGTTGAAGTGAACCCGAGCTGTACCGCCCGCCGCCCCACGACCAGCGCGTCATGCGGATTGTGTATGCCCCCGCCAACCACCGAATTGATGTTCACGTGAAATTCGGCGTGTTCGGCCAGCAGTTGCAGCTTCTTGTCGAGCACCTTCAGCGACTTCTTCGACACTTCGTCGGGCATCACGTTGTCGATACTGATTTGCAGGTGATCGAGCCCAGCGCGATTGAGGCGCTGAATCCTGTCAGCCGTCAGCAGGTACCCGTTCGTGATCATCCCGACGATAAGGGGTTGGGTGCGCATGTAAGCAATCAACTCATCGAGCCGGGGATGCAGCAGGGGCTCGCCGCCGCTGAGCGTGACGATGCTCGTGCCAAGCTGAACCAGATGATCGATGCGATTCTTAAGGGCGTCGAGCGGAACCGGCTGGGAGAAGTCGTCGTACTCGTTGCAGTAGGTACACGACAAATTGCAACGCCGGATGGGAATGATGTGCACCATGATCGGATGGTCAGTGGAAGCCACCCCTTTGGCGACCATCGCCAATTCCCGTGCCCGGCGTTTGTAGGCCACCACGCGCCGGCGTGCCCGTGAAAAAGATTTGAACATACTCACGTGTTGTTATTACAACACAGATGCCTTGCCGCCTGGAAAGGTGCTGCCCTCGGCGGCGCAATTTTGCCAGTGAACGGAGCCACGGCGCAGCCGGTGGAATAACCCTCGCTGTAACTCGTTGACGACAAACCATCTGTCACTGTCAGCGCTGGTTTATAATATTAAATTCAGCTCATCCAACCTGGAGTTTGCCACTCGCATGATTCGATTTCTGCAAACGCCTGGCCCAATGAAGAAGATTGTTCTGGGCGGCCTTCTCCTGATTATCTGCGTCATGATGGTCATTACTCTCGTTCCCGGTGGCCTGTTTGGCGACTATTTTGGTGGCGGCCTGAACGAGCAGGGCGTGCTCGCGCGCATCGGCGATCAAGACGTCAGCCTGATGGAAGTCAGCCAGCAAGCTCGTCTGATCGCGCGTCAGCAGTTCCGCGGCAACGTGCCTTCTCAGCTCATGCCTTATCTCATGTCGCGAGCAGCCGACAATCTGATCAGCCAGAAGGCTCTGGTGTACGAGGCCGACCGCATGGGTCTGGGAGTCAACAATGATGAACTGGTGAGTTATTTGCACAAGGGGCAGTGGGGGCAGGTCTTCTTTCCCGGCGGAAACTTCATTGGACAAGAGGGCTACGAAAACTTCATTCAAAGCCAATTTGGTATCGGGGTGGCGCAGTTCGAGCACGAACTAAAAGGACAGTTGGCGCAGGAAAAACTGCTGACCACGGTTGGCGCAGCCATCGTAGTAAGCGACAAGGAAATCACCGATCAGGTGATGCGGCAGGACACGAAGGTCAAGTTTCAGTACGCCTTTCTCACGCTGGACGACATTAAGAAGCAGATCAATCCAAGCCAGGAAGAGCTGAAGGCCTTCTACGACGCCAACAAACAGCAATTGGTGAACTCGATTCCGGAGAAGCGCAAGGCGCGCTACATCGTGATCGACCCCACCAAGCTGGCTGAAAAGGTTCAGGTTTCGCCGGATGAGTTGCAGGCCTATTACAACCAACATCAGGATGAGTTCCGCATTCCCGAAACTGTGACAGTTCGCCACATCCTTATTAAGACTCCAACGCCGGGACCCGATGGCAAGGTCGATCAGAAGGCGGTTGACGCTGCCAAAGCCAAGGCTGATGACATTGAAAAACAGCTAAAGGGCGGGGCCGATTTCGCTGAGTTGGCGAAGAAGTACTCGGAAGATCCCGGCAGCGCGCAAAACGCCGGTCTCCTGCCGGCGCTAAAAAAAGGGCAGACAGTGCCGGAATTTGAGCAGGCCGCATTCAATACACCAAAGGGGCAGATGACTGGCGTCATCCGCACCAGTTATGGCTTCCACATCATTAAGGTGGAGGACAGGCAGTCGGCTCGTCTTAAGCCGCTTGATGAGGTAAGAGCGCAGATCGAGCCGCTGATCAAGCAAAACAAGACGAATGCGGAGGCGAAGAAGCTGGCAGACGCCGTTCAATCTATGGCGCGTACTTCCGGGCTCGACAAGGCTGCGGCCAGCAAAGGTTTGACCGTTACCAATACAGAGTTGATCGCGCGAGGCGATAGCCTTCCCGCTGTGGGGAGTGCACCCGACCTGACGAATGCCTTGTTCTCCACCAACAAGGACAATCCTGCGGATACGACGCAGATTCCTCAAGGTTACGCGGTCTATCAAGTGACCGAGATCCAGCCGCCACAGACGCCCACGTTCGAGCAGGCAAAAGCAAAGCTGGAAGAGCAATTCAAAAGCCAGCGCGCGCAGTCCTTGCTGACGCAAAAGACACAACAGATGTCGGACCGGGCGCGCGCAGAACATGATCTAAGCAAAGCAGCCAAAGAGGCGGGGGCGGTTGTCAAGACAAGCGATCTGGTTGATTCCAACGCTCAGGTTCCCGATGTCGGCCAGATGAGCGGTCCGGCAAGTGTGGCTTTCGATATGAAGCCCGGTGAGATTAGTGGACCGCTTCAGGGGGCCAGCAACGGAATTGTGCTGGCAGTTCTCGAAAAGCAGGAACCCAGCGCGGATCAGATCAAGAAGAGTTGGGATACCGCCAGGGAGACGCTGTTGCAACAGAAGCGCCAGGCGATGGAAATGCTTTACGTGCAAAACCTGCGCGACCAGCTCGAGAAGCAGGGCAAGATCAAGATCAACAAAAAAGAGATGGAGCGACTGACGACCCAGTCGGAAGGCACCTAAACTCTTTCTTTCTGGCTGACGATGTCGTAGGCCAGCAGGGAGCTGCTGGCCACCGTTTTTTGTGAGGGTGCCGCTCACAGTTCCTGCGCTGATCACCGCCCTCTGGAATTAGATTCTCATGTAAGAGTTATTCATGCTTTCACGGCGCTCATCCGGCGTTCTCATGCATCCCACCTCGCTGCCTTCGCGGGGCGGCATCGGAGACTTTGGTCAGGCTGCTTATCGCTTCGTGGACTGGCTGACGGCGGCCAAGCAAACGCTTTGGCAGATCCTGCCTCTCGGGCCTGTCGGTTACGGCAATTCGCCATACTCCTGCACATCCGCCTTTGCCGGCAATGCTCTGATGATTAGTCTGGAGCGCTTGGCGGATCGCGGTCTGATCGACCGCGATAAAGTAGCAAGTTTGCCGGACGGCGACATGCCTGTTGATTTCGACAGCGTGCGCGAGCACAAGTGGCCGCTGTTACGGGAAGCTGCATGCACCTTTCTGAAGTCAGCAGGACCCTTAGGTCGTGGAAGATTTGAAAAGTTCTGCCGTACCGCAGAGTGGTGGCTAGAGGATTACGTACTGTACAGTGTTCTGCGTGAGCATTTCAGTAATCAACCTTGGAACCAATGGCCCCGCGAGATCGTCCATCGCGAGCCCAAAGCCATTGCCGGCCTGCGGCGGGAGCTGCATGATCACATCGACCAAGAGCGTTTCCTTCAGTTCGCGTTTTTCGAGCAGTGGAAGGCGCTGCGTTCCTATTGCTCGGCTCGTGGCATTCGCGTCATCGGTGATGTCGCTATTTTCGTCAGCTATGACAGCGCCGACGTCTGGACACACCCTGAAATTTTTCGTCTGAAAGAAGACTTGTCGCCCGCCGTCGTCGCCGGCGTGCCACCTGATGCCTTCAGTGAAACCGGCCAGCGCTGGGGAAATCCTGTGTATAACTGGGATGCACTCAAGTCCAGTGGCTACAACTGGTGGATCAAGCGGATGCGCTGGGCGGTCGAGACCTGCGACATCCTGCGTCTCGATCATTTTCGTGGATTTGAAGCATATTGGGAGATCCCGGCCGACGAGCCCACAGCTGTGCACGGCCACTGGGTCAAAGGCCCGAACACAGACCTGTTTGAGGCTATGCGCAAGGCCTTGGGCGATCTCCCGTTTGTTGCAGAAGATCTGGGCTATATCACACCGGAGGTCCGAGAGCTGCGAAAAGAACTGGGAATTCCGGGAATGAAGATCATGCAATTCGGGTTCAGCAATCCTGGCGCCCACATTTATCTGCCCCATCGCTTTCAACCCGACTCAGTCGTTTACACGGGGACGCACGACAACGACACAATTGTCGGATGGTGGAACTCCTCTGCGACCGATGAGGAAAAAGAGCTGGCGACACAGTATCTCGGAATTCAAGAAGGCGGAGTGCATTGGGCGTTCATCCGAGGTGCGCTGACATCGGTGGCAGTTCTCTGTGTCATACCGGTGCAGGACATTCTGGGACTGGGTAGCGAAGGACGCATGAACATCCCCAGCGAGATTGGAGACAATTGGTCGTGGCGTTTCCCGGAACAGGCGCTCACTCCGGAGCTTGCCCGGAAACTCGCTGTCTTGGTCGAGGTCACCGACCGGGATGTTTGTGCGAAGGATCCTTCAAAGTGCGCTCAGCAACGCGGACGGAAAGTGTCCGAAGACTTCGCGGCATAGCAATTGGTTGTCAGCATTTGGGATCAGCAGTTCACCGGTAAGCACGTTGCGCCAGGGACGTCCTGCTGCTCCAGTCGGCAATACCAGCAACCGGTCGCCCCAGACTGCGCCGATCGGGGGCTGCTCGTGACCTTTCATCAGTGTGTAAGCCAACCGAGGCACCGCAATAATCGAAGCAGTATCCGCATGAAGACGCGCAAAAGCTACGACATGTTCGTCCCGGTCGTGCAGAACCTGAAGCCGCACGTACCCGCCAGAGCGGAAAAGCTCTGGATTCTCGCGCCGATGGTGCAACCCGCGCAATGTAATCCACAGCTTGATGCGGCCGTCCTTCCAGTGCTGCAGCAAATCCTCGCAAAGCGGCAGCAGGTCGCTTTTTTGGGAACGTGCATGCAATTCCTCTATGGCGTTTAATCGCAGGGCGAAGTCTACTGGCCGGCGATTGTCCGGATCGACCAGGTTGAACGTATACATCTCCTCGCCCTGATAGATGTCCGGAACACCAGGTGACATGAGCTTCAGCAAGGTTTGCGTCAGAGAGTTTATGCCGCCGAAGAAGGTCACAGAAGGCAGGAACTTCTGCAGCGAATCCCAGAAAAGACTTCGCCGTCCGTGGTGAACGGGAGACAGAATCTCCTCGATGAAGGTGTCTAACGCTTTCGCATATTCTGGGTCCTGGTTGATCCAGCTAACGTTGACTTTGGCCTCGCGTATTGCTTTCTGCATGTACTGCTGGATGCGCGGGATGAACTCGCGCCTGTCTGGCTCCTGCACCTGCACAGGCCACGCGCCAACGATCGTTTGATACAGGAGATATTCCTCGTTGTTGTCGGGAACAACCCTGCCATCTGCCACCTGGATCTTGCGGGAACGATTGATGCGCCGCCACTTCATTACTGAAGCAGACCAGTCGCTAGGCATTTCCGAAAGCACATCCAGTCGCGCGCGCACATCCTCATCCCGTTTCGTGTCGTGAGTTGAGGTTTCCAGCATTACGTAGGGCCATTGTTCTCCGCGCAGTTGATTGGTGCGGTGGAACTCGCCCAGCGGAACGCCGAAATCGGCAGGTGATCCTCCGACTTCATTCACCGGCACGAAACGGGCATACGCGTAACAGGCCGTATCTTCCAGGCCCTTTGCCATGACGGGCCCCGTGAGCTGCTGAAATTTCAGCGCGAAGTACAACTGCAGGGGATAGCCAAATACCATAACGCCGCCGTCGTTGCCTTCCAGCAACAGGATGCTTCGCAGGAAATCAAACGCTGCTCGGGGCATGTTTCCGTTCCGCCGTTTGGCGCGATCAATGGCTTGCTGAATGTACTTGCGGTCCCACTCCCGCACATTACCGCGTTCATCGATGTAGGTGCGGTAGACGGGAAAACACGCGATCGTCTCACGAATTGAGTCGCGTAACACGCTGTGCGTGAAATCCCGCGCTGACCGGTCCTGGCTTGAAATCTTGCCGAGCAGATGGGTCAGCACATTCACTTCGCTGGACAGCGCACTATCCATGATGAGTTTTTTGCTTTTGTAGATCAGGGCGTCGACATCCACGCTGCTGCCGACAATGCGATGGTACAGGTTGGTGAAGGAACGTTCGCTGCTGCGGTCGATCAGAATTCCGTTCAGCAGGTTCGCGAAATCATAACCAACAGTGCCATCGACCGGCCAATTCGCCGGCAAGTCTTCGCCAGGCTCGAGGATTTTTTCCACAACCACATATAACGGAGCACACTGGCTTTTGCGGTTGTACTGCCGGAAGGCGGCCCGGACTTCTACCTCGATTCCGTTTTCGGCCAGCGGCGGCACAGGTTCAGGTCCACAGCATTGGCTCGCGGCGTACAGCATCTGCAGGCGCGCGAAGTATTGCGACGGATTCAGCAGCCCGTCGGGATGATCGATGCGCAGGCCCGAAACCAGCTTGTCACCCAGCAGCCTGCGGATAAGCCTGTGGGTGTCAGCGAACACTCGAGGGTCTTCCATGCGAATGCCCACCAGGTCGTTGATGTCGAAGAAGCGGCGATAGTTGATCTCCTCCGCCGAGACACGCCAGTAGGCGAGACGATAGACCTGAGCTTCGAGCAGCCGATGGAGAGCGTCGAAGCTGTGCGGGTCTCCAGGCGCGCCGTTGATCCCTTGCAAAGCCTGTTTTACGAAGTCGAGAACCGCACCGGACCGGACCGATAGCCCCTTCAGGCGCTCAAGCAAGGACGGGCACTCCCGCTGGCGGCGCGCAATTTGGTACGTGTCGGTTGTGCTGTTGACGGGGAGCAGTTGCAGCTCACCCAGAAGTTGAATGAGCTGCTTGCGACCCGGATCTGCTGATCCGGCGTGAGGCAATGGTTTGTCGAATGGCTCGAAAATAAGCGGCATCGTCTGGGGGTCGACGGGGAACTCCATATCGCCATACGTGATGCTGAATTGGCCGTCTTTGAACGTAAGGTGGATGTTGCCTTGTTCGAGGTCTTCGCCATATTGTTTGCCCAGCACTGGGGTGAGCACCTTGCCGCGCAGTTCCGGTTTCAGCGGCTCCCAATCGATGTCGAAATAATCGGCGTAGACTGACGTGCGGCCGTTCTGTAGTACGTCTTGCCACCAGGGATTGTTGCCATGTCCGACTCCCATGTGGTTCGGCACACTGTCGAGAATCAGGCCCATCCCGTGCGCCTTCAACTCATACACAAACGCGCGGAACTCGTCCTCGCTTCCAATCTCCGGATTCAGCTGGTTGTGGTCGATGATGTCGTACCCGTGCGTGCTCCCGGCGCGCGCCTTCAGAATCGGCGACGCGTAGCAATGCGATATCCCCAATTCGTCCAGATAAGGCACCAGCCTGCGGGCATCCTCAAACCGAAACTCCTTATTGAATTGCAGGCGGTAGGTTGAAAGAGGTTGGACCGTCAGCTTCTCCGCTGAAATCCGCTCGAAACAGGCAGAAAGATTGGCGGAGGATTCGAGAAGTCCTGCGGGGCTGCTATGCATAGGATTTCTGACGAAGCTGCTTGCTATCTGGTTTTGCAGACACAAATACCGTCACGTTTAGATGCAGAATTCTCGCCCTGCGTCGAGCAACACCAGAACCACAATCCCTGAAACTGTGGACAACTTTACTTAATCGCAGGTGGCGGCGAAAATAAAGGGTTACCTGGGACCCTGATTCTGCCGATATTCTGAGCGAACTCGTGAAACGCCCGAAAGGCGTCGGCTTCAAGCCGCGCTGTCCGGGGATAAAAAGGGCTTTCGCCCGATAACAACGCTATTATTCCGTACCCATTGAGAGGATTTTCATGGCTGCTTCTGGTGAATTGATCCGCATGATGAATTACGTCGACGATATTGCCGCGACGCTCCGCCGCATCAATGCCAGCCTCTATCTGGTGGCGCCTGAGGAGAAAAGGCGGCTTGCCGAGTATATGCGAAAGTCAGACCCCAATTTTATAACCTTGGTGGAATTGCTGGAAAAGGGAGAATAGCCGAGTGGCGGAAATCAAAACCATCGCGGTTATCGGCGCCGGCATCATGGGACGGGGCATCGCCCACTCCGCCGCTCTAGGTGGCTATCGCACGATTTTGGAAGATATCCTACCGACTGCATTGCGCAAGGCTGAAACCGAGATTCGCGCCAACATCGACAAGGCGGTTGAACTCGGCAAGGTCACAAGAGCTGACGCAGACGAAGCTTACTGCCGATTGGAGTATGCCTCGTCGGTCGAGCAGGCCGCGCGTGAAGCCGACCTGGTTATTGAAGCCGTGCCTGAAGAGATGGAATCGAAGATCGAGATCTTCACTCTGCTCGATAAGATCTGCCGCCCCACCACCGTCTTGGCTTCCAACACTTCTTCTCTCAGCGTAACCGAAATCTCCTCCGTTACCTATCGTGCGCCCAAGTGCGTCGGTATGCACTTCTTCAATCCCGTGCACAAGATGAAGCTGCTGGAGGTCGTGCGCGCCCTAGAAACCGACGGCGAAACCATCACCGCCGCTGTCGATGTCGGCCGCAACATGGGCAAGGAAGTCGTGGTCATCAGGGAGTCGCCAGGATTCATCACTAGCCGCATCAACGCAATGATCGGCAATGAAGCCTTTTATATGCTTCAGGAAGGCGTCGCTTCTGCCGAAGACATCGACAAGGCCCTGAAGCTCGGCTTGAATCATCCTATGGGCCCGTTCGAGATGGTGGACCTCGTGGGACTCGATACCCGCCTGCACATCCTTGAATACCTGCACAAGACGCTGGGCGAGAAATTTCGCCCTGCGCCTTTGATGGTGCAGTACGTGAAAGCTGGGCGTTTGGGCCGCAAAACCGGCCGCGGCGTCTATGACTATCCCGGGCAGGAGCCGGGACGCCCCGATGTCGCGAAGCCGCAAATGGCAGACGCGACTGGTGGTCAAGAGAAAATGTAAGCTTTTCTGAGTCCGAGTCTGTAAGAGCACTGCACCGCCTGCATCTCGTTCCAGAAGACAGGCTGAAATCGGGCTCGAAGTCGCACCCAGCCTCCTGTCCAATTTCGGACGAAACGTTCTTGGAAGTGGACATTGACGGAGGACGAACCGGCGTAGGCATGTATTCCGGGTTTCACTTACAAACCGTCGCGCGGTAGATGCATCCGCATTCCCAGACCTCCCGACGGGGAGAGGGCAGATGCACGGTTTGACAGTCGTGATTCGGTATGGTTGCCAGGTGAGAGCGGATTTCTGGCCGAAATCGTCGGCGTCCTTGACAACGTGAAGCAGTTCGGGCATGATTCTCTGCCCGTCCCCGAGGTGTTTCTTCCGGCCAGCCAGCTGCCTCACGGAACGATGGTGTTGCTGGTGAGAACGGCCAGTAATCCTGCCGCCTAACATCCGCAGCAGAAGACGCAATCCATAGCGTGGATCGCGTGTTTCCGGTGCCGATCCATGCCATGAGCTTGATTGTGGCAGAAAGTTTGCATCAACGAAAATTTCTCACCCTGCTGCTCTCGACTTTTCTGTCTTGGCACTGTTTCTGGTGGGAATGGGAGTCTTTGGAGTGGCGGCGTACTCGGTGGCTTTGCGCAAAACCGAGATCGGTATTCGCATTGCGCTCGGCGCCCGACCCGATGTCCTGAAGCGCTGGGTAGCAAAGCAGACCGTGCGCTTTGTCGTTGTAGGATGCGGTATAGGCGTTCGCGTGCAGCTTCATCGTGTTGCGCATTGATCCGAAGCCGGCTTTTTGTGGTTTCACCGATGGATCCACTCGCGCTGCGCTGTGTTGATTGCCGTGGCACTGGTGTCAACCTGGCTGCCGGCGCGCCGCGCAGCTTCCGTTGATCCTATCCAGGCTCTACGAACGAAGTGAGCTGCCCTTGTACCTGCCTCTATCTCTGATAATCGAGTTATCCTGTTCCGCAGGGCCCGGTGGCGATAGCCGACCTGCCCAACCCAGCCGTTAGGGACTGTCTTCAATTGGAGAACGAGCTACCTTGACCGAGCGCACCTCTGGCTTGAGAGGAATGTTCCTGAACCTCCATGGCCTGCGCGCCGGATGGCGGCTGCTCATTTTCGTCGGCATCTTTCTCAGCCTGGGATTTCTAACTGACTGGATCGTTCCAAGGATCTTACAAATCAGGCAGCGCTCGTTCCTGGACCCGGTCGCTCTCATCTCCAGTGAGGTGCAGACACTGATCCAGGCCCTCATCGCCACCTGGATTATGGCCCGCATCGAGCGGCGCGGCTTCCGCGAGTATGGTATTCCGATGCGCAACGCCTTCGGGCGCGACTTCTGGGGCGGACTGGCCTGGGGCCTCGGTTCCACATCCTTGCTCGTTGGCTTGATCGCTGCCTTCGGCGGCTACCATGTCCTCGGGCTCGCAATTCACGGCGCCACCCTGTGGTACTTCGTCGTTCTCTGGACGATCGCCAATCTGCTGATCGGATTTTCCGAAGAGATCCAGTTCCGCGCCTATCTGCTTGCAACGGCCGCTGACGGGATCGGTTTCTGGCTGGCAGCCATCCTGCTCTCCGTTGGCTTCGGCGGGTTGCACTACTTCCTCAAGCCGCACGAACGCTGGGAGGACTTCGCATCGACCGGCCTGCTCGGCCTATTCATGTGCTTCACACTGCGCCGCACCGGCTCGCTGGCTTTCGCCATCGGCTTCCACGCTGCCTTTGATTTTGCAAACATCTTCCTGTGGTCAGGACAGAATGCCGGACAGTATGCGGTCGGCCACCTTTTTGAAACCCGCTGGCAAGGCCCGCGGTGGCTTACCGGCGGCCTGCTCGGCCCGGAAGCAAGCTGGGTGGTGTTCGTGGTCATCGCGGTACTGTTCGGGCTCTTCGATCGCCTCTATCGACATCAGAAATTCCCTATGGGATTCCCGCTCATCCCAGTCGCCTAACTAGCGATCATGGGATTATTGACCATCAACCTTACGATGTGGCGTAGCGGTTTTGTGTGATTTTGCGCACCGCTATGTGTATTCCGTAGACCCGGCACACATAAGATGTGAGAAGCGCAGCGATGGTCATGCACTCCAAGACCGTTTCAAATTTCGTTAGCCAAGCTCCGTCTGACGGCCATGTCGGCTGACTTGGTTGCGTTTGCGGACCGATTCGATATCACATCCGAGGGGGACGTCCGGCAAAGATTTGCTTCGTCTCTAGCTCTAATTATGAAAATGTGTGAGTGTTACTTAGGGCAGGCAACGGTTGTTTTTAAACCACTGGAAGGTGGAAAGGAGTTGCAGGGAGACTGAGCTATCTTAGCCATAGCATGATTCTCCCGGCAGCTCCTCTCTGCGAAGTTTCCAAGTTTTCGATATTTTGCGTATAACTCTTACGGGCCCAAGCTTTGCCGGGAGATGGTGCATATGTACGAAGTCATCAGTGAAAATCGTGCGACCTTACCTCTGCGTCGGTGATGTCCACGGCCTGCGTCGCGTAGGCCTCGCGCAAGGGAGCAACGTGATCGACCTTCACGGAGATCACACCGTCCTGGTTTTGCAAGCGTCCTTCCAGAAGCAGGAACTTGTCGGACAAGAGCAAGACCCTGCTTTGTTCGAGAACGTTGGGCGAGATGATCGCATTGCTTATACCTGTTTCGTCTTCCAGGCTGAGAAAGACGAAGCCCTTGGCAGTGCCTGGCCGCTGCCGCGCAATCACACACCCTGCTGTGCGGACGTAGCATCCATGTGGCGCTTGCGCCAGTTCAAGCGCCGAGAGCACGCGTGCCCGCTTCAGATCTGCCCGGCGATATGCCATCGGATGCGGTCCAGTCGTCAGTCCGGTTCCATGAAAGTCAGCGACCAGGCGCTCTTCGGGTGTCATCGCTGCCAGTGGAGACGTCGTATCTGTTTCGGGAATGCCATCCAGCAAAGGCCCGGCAGAGCGCACAGCCTGCTCCACCTGCCAGAGCGCATCGCGGCGATGCAGGCGCTGCCTGGATGATTTGCGATTCGATTGTAGATGCGCCAGCGGATCTTTATTGCCGGTGCAGCCAATCGAGTTCAGCGCTCCGATAGAAGCAAGCAGGACCAGTTCATTGCGGCGCAACTGTGGAACGCGATGCGCCAGATCGGCGATTGAGTCGAATGGATGCCGGTTGCGTTCGCGCACGATTGCTTGCGCTGTCTCCTCGCGCAGCCCCTTCGCATAGCGAAAGCCCATGCGGAGGGCAAAGCGCTGATTGTAGCTATGGTTGTAAGAAGGTTTGCCTTCAGGTGTTATTAAAACACCTTTCTCACACTGATTCTGAAGGGGCGCGATTTTAGATCTTATGAAAACACCTCTTTCGTTGTGTTGTCTCTGAATGGGCGCGCCTTCAGGCGCGCCGTTAGCCTGTTCTTGAAGGTATGGCTTTAGCCACTGAGGGACCTCGCTGTTGGAAACAATACAAGTCTCCTCAGTAGCTAAGGCCGCCTTCAGCATAGTTTGCATATGCCACGGCTGGAAGCCTGCCCTGACCCTGTCGAAGGGCCACGCCCCGTCAACGGACGGGCTAAATGGGATGACACAACTGTGAAGTTGAGACGCGGAAGCCTGCTCTAGCTTGGGTGGGCTGTCCCGCACTGTGGGACTCTCTTCCGACTCCAGTGTGCACTGCCATTCCGAACGCGTGATGTCCACCGGCTTCACTCGAAGGCCATGCCGCTGTGCGTCTTTGACGATAGTCGAAGGATGATAAAACCCCATCGGCTGATTGTTGAGCAGTGCCGCTGTGAACGCTGCAAGGTAGTGACACTTGAGGTAAGCGCTTGCATAGGCAATCAGGGCAAAGCTGGCCGCATGCGACTCGGGAAATCCGTACAGTGCAAACGAGGTGATCGATAGAATGATCTCCTCCTGCGACTCGCGCGGAATCCCATTGCGCTCCATGCCCTCGCGCAGCTTCACCTCGATATCACGCATGCGGCGCTCACTGCGCTTGAATCCAAAGGCGCGGCGCAGCTCTTCCGCTTCGCCTCCGCTGAAACCCGCGGCAATCATGGCCATGCGCAGCAATTGCTCCTGGAAGAGCGGCACGCCCAGCGTACGTTCCAGCACCGGCTCCAGCGAAGGATGCGGATAGACGATTTTCTGCCGCCCTTGTCGCCGCATGAGAAAAGGGTTCACCATCTGGCCAACGATCGGTCCGGGACGGATAATCGCAACCTGCACCACGATGTCGTAGAAACGCATAGGACGCAGTCGCGGCAGGCAGGACATTTGTGCGCGGCTTTCGATCTGAAACATGCCCACGGTGTCAGCCTTTTGCAGCGTCCCATAAACAACAGGGTCATCCGCAGGCAGCTTGGCGAGATCAACTTCTTCCTTGTATTGGTCGCGGATGAGCGTAATGGTATCTTCCAACACAGCCATCATGCCCAGCCCGAGCAGATCGACTTTGATGATGCCCATGTCGGCACAATCTTCCTTGTCCCACTGCACGACGACCCGGCCAGGCATGGTCGCTGGCTCCAGAGGAACAACCGCATCCAGCTGTCCTTGACAGATGACCATTCCGCCCGAGTGTTGTCCCAAATGACGTGGCAAGTCCTGCACCGCCAGGCAAAGCTCGAAGAATTTGCGCATGCACGGATGCCGCAGATCGAAACCTGCATCGCGAAACTGGCGCTGCAACGTGTCGCCAGGATCTTTGTACTCCCACGAACTCACCAGGCTGGCGAGCCGGTCGAGTGTTTCGCCGTCGAAACCAAGCGCCTTACCCACTTCGCGCGCTGCCGAACGTCCACGATACGTAATGACATTCGCTGTCATCGCCGCGCCGAGCTTGCCATAGCGTTCGTACACATATTGAATGGCACTCTCGCGCTGATCACCGCTGGGAAGATCGAGATCGATGTCGGGCCATTCGCCGCGTTGTTCCGACAGAAAGCGTTCGAAGAGTAGCTCCATGCCAACCGGATCGACAGCCGTGATTCCAAGCGAATAGCACACTGCGCTGTTAGCAGCGGAGCCGCGGCCTTGCACGAGAATTCCCTGCTCACGACAGTGGTGAACGATGTCCCAAACGATGAGGAAATACCCCGCGAGATCAAGGCGCTCGATGAGCGCAAGCTCGCGTTCAATCTGCCGCTGCGCGCGTTGCCACAATCCGTTTTGTCCGGGACGCAGGTAACGATCGCGCGCCCCTTCCGTAGCGCGCTCTCGCAGGAGCGAATTCATCGTCTCACCTGCTGGCACGGGATAGCTGGGAAACTGGTAGCCAAGATCTTTCAGCGTAAATTCGAGACGCGAAGAGACCTCGACTGTGTTTGCCGTGGCCTCGGGGAGATCGGCAAACAAACTCAGCATCTCCTGCGGTGTCTTGATGTAACGCTCGCTGTTATGTGCCAGAAGGCGTCCGGCAGTATCGAGCGTACGATGATTGCGGATGCAGGTGAATACGTCGAGAATCTGCCTCTCCTCTGGCTTGACGTATTGTGCTCCCTGCGTCGCCAGCAGCGGCAATCGCAGGCAATGCGCCAATTCGATCGCAGCCTGGTTGCGAGCCTCCTGCGCACGGTTGTAATGGCGCTGCAATTCGACATAGATGTTGCCGCGTCCGTAAATTGTGATCAGCTGCTCAAGCGTGCAGCGGCCTTCCTCCATGCGGCCATTTACCAGCGCATGTGCAAGTGGGCCTTCATCGCCGCCGGTGATGCAGATCAGTCCACCAGAGTACTCACGAAGATCAGCCAGCAAGGCGATTGCTTGGGAATTAAGGAAAGGCTCTTCCTCCGGCGTTTTGGGCCGACCAGGCGAAGCAGAATACTTTGGTGCGCGCAACTTCATACGGGTTATGAGCCGGCACAGGTTCTGGTACCCCTCGCGGGAAGCGCATAACAGCGAGATACGCGAAGTTGCTGATGCAGCATTGCTGTACGTTTTTTGAAGCGGGAGCAGGGAAGTGACCTCAGCACCGATGTGGGCTTTCTTCTTGAGTTTCTCCATCGCCAGATGAAAACGTGGCGCCCCATAGACCCCATCACGATCAAGCATCGCCATAGCGGGCATCTCATAGGAGCTGCATATCTCAGCGAACTCCTCGGGAACCGAGGCTCCTTCGAGAAAGCTGAATGCCGAACGGGAGTGAAGTTCGATATACATCGAGTCCTCAGTCATAGTTTGCGTCAACAAACCATTGCCCACTCTTTACGTCGCGATAAATGCGATAAAGAGCCACGCTACCGTCATTACAATGAGACAGAGCTACATCCCACTCTTCCCGGTCCCAAGAGCAGGGTTCTTCGTTTGCGCCTTCACCTTTTGCCTGCTCCGTCCACCAATCGCCGGATGCGCGCCAGGGCCCTGCCGACCACAAGATATTTCCTTGCAAATTCTCGTGCTCATACTCTGTTTCACTTCTAACGGGGGTCATCGTGGCTGGACATTGGTCGCTCAGTTGGACCCGCAGTTGACGTGCTGGACGAAAGATCCGCAAAGCTAATGGCAAACTATCTGTTGACCCATGCATTGTGGGAGATGCTGGAGATGCTGATTCATTCTGCTCCTCGTGTACGGCTGCAAAACGCTCCATATGAAAGCCGTCTTTGCGATGAGTATCCAGCAGGCGAGCGATCCCCGCCCTTCCTTCGCCCACAATACTGCTGATGCGTGCGAGAGTGATCTCCAGTTTTTCTGCTTCAGGCGTAATTGGCAAAAATAGCCCTTGCTGTACGGAGCGCGGCCGAGCCGGCTTCGCCGTAATCCATAGTTTTATGATCGGAGCGCCCGGCGGATGTGCCGCTAGCTCCAGCTGTAACAGCTTTAGAAAAACCTTGGGATCGCGCATCGCCACCGGCAGCCGCAGGACGTGCTGATAGAGGTTTCGATGTACCACATTGTGAGACTCAGGAGTCATAATCCCACGAAGCTCTTGCACAGTCATGGTTTCCTCTTCGGCTACGCGTCGTTCTAATTGCAAACGCAATGTCAGCTCCTGCGCCGCGAGCGCCCTGGCTCCAAGCCTGGCGCATACCTGTTCCAGCAGCCGGTTTAAGAGAAACGCCAACGGCTCCAGCGTCTCCACCGGTGATTCAAGCTCCATTCCCTCCTCAAAATGCATTGGTGGATCACACAGCGCCAGCGTGCGATTGCCTGCTCCCCGCGCCAAGCGCTGCAATAGCGCTCCAGCTCCGCCAAGCCTGGAGGCAAGCGCGTGTTCCGGCAACAAGGCTAACGTACGAAAATCACGAACCCCCCAGCGTTCCAGAGTCTCGAGCATCTGTTCCCGTAGGTTGTCGCGCTCACGATCGGGTGCCAAACTTTTCTTTTTAGGAACAATATCGAACGCATCCAGTAACACCTGGATCGGCAGTGCCGCCAGCCGCTGGGCCTCCTGGCCTGCTGAAATAACAGTGACACCATTGAAGCCACGCGCAGCATGCATGGCTGCCTCTGGGTTTACCGCCACCGCAATATTCACTTCAATGCCAACCGTACTGACGCGGGTGGCAAGCTCGCGAGCCATCTTCAATGGCGGCCCGTAAAGCCGCTCGAGTCCTTCCAGGTCGAGCAGCAACATGTCAGAAGCTGTATCTTCTACGCGCGGTGAGAAGGCATGGGTGACATCGAGCATGGCGGCGTGAGCGGAACGCTCCTGTTCTGACGAGCGGTGCCGCAGAATCGCCGGAGCATTCTGCAGTTTGTTTATCAGCTGTTGCACCGGCATTGCGATGTGCCTGAAGGTAGCTTTTCTTCTGTCCGAAGCCCTCGGATTTGGCAATAAGGGTTCGTCTCCATTGACCGCAAAGACAGCGGCTTGCAACTTCGTCATGCCGACTTCCATCCCCAACGATCGTGCTTTTTCGTTCAATGCGATCACGCGCACGACGGGAGGCTTGCCATCCAGCACAGCTACTGCTCGTTCGTGTAACAGTGGTTCGGCGCGAATGATCGCTTCTACAGGAAAATCGGGAACGTAGATACAGGCAAACATGCAAACCCCGGACAATCACTATGCAGTTTGTAACTTGAAGTTGGCAGCGGCGGATTGCATTGGTTTGCGCCGTGTCCACGAGCGCAAAACCTCCGCGCGCAGGCGCATGCCTTTCAATAACGCAGCGTGGCTCACGACGTTGTTCGCCGGAACCGCGGCATCGTCGCGGCTTGGTAGGTTGCAGGCAGCAGCGTCATCCCGTTTTGGAGAAACAGGCGCAGAATTACATGCGCAAGCGGCGGTACGCTCCAATCGAACCGCCAGTGAAGCACACGTCTTGGCACAGGCCTCCTGCTCTACCAGCAACAGCACAGTTGCCGTAGGTTCAACGGTGCGGCGAAATCGGAACCACGATGTGAGCGGTATGCACCGCGTGCTTTGCGAAGAAATATCGCCCAAATCGAGCACCACCATGCCAAACCCGCCGCCTTGCAGAAGCAGGTCTGTTATTTTCAGTACCTGCTCCAGGCGACCCAGCGCCTTTTGTTTGCCGCGTCTTTTAGCAGATGCTGGAGTCGATTGCTCGCTACAGCGCACCCACAACAGCCGCTCCAGATCGACTCCTGCCACGGCCGCGGCCGCGGGATCGAAGCTGTCGCTAGCATCCACCAGTGCACAGGTTTCCTGCCGGCGAGTTGCCCCGGCGAGAGCCGTTAGCATCACACTCGTGCGGCCTGACGAGGGCGGGCCGACGATCTCAGTCAGCGCTCCGCGTGGCAGTCCTCCTGTAAGTGTGTCGAGCGCAGCAACTCCAATCGGAACGGTCAGCAGCGCCGGGCGTTCACGCAGCAGCAGCGTGGAGGAAAAGCTCTCGCCGAGTGACGACTCGATGCGGGCACGAAGTAGGGCGGCCGACGACATAAGACACCTCGGAGTGAGCGAGCAAGGAAGGGGTTTCGCTTTTTATTCGCCTACAGATGGGATTCTGCTACGTCAGGCAGCGAGTTGTCAACTGCCTTGTAAACCCACTGCCTTGTAAACCCACTCTGGATTCGGGAGCAAGCTGCTAGCGCTTGGACAGAATGTATCGCTATGCCGCCGACTGTACGGCCGCAGAGCTCCTTCTCAGCATCAGTGCAGCAACAATTCCGACCACGATATACCCCACAATCTCAACACTCATATAAGAGATGGTGTAGTTGGTCGGGAACCCATACCAGTTCCAGTAGGGAACGTT
>Ga0306920_100003737_pt1 | contig 19402 bp, 14 predicted proteins | sample flu12Cox44000170_FD_204666 | JGI IMG/M metagenome (GOLD analysis project Ga0306920, IMG submission 204666) | Lab enrichment of tropical soil microbial communities from Luquillo Experimental Forest, Puerto Rico - flux4day.12C.oxic.44.000.170 (v2)... | ecosystem: Environmental > Terrestrial >... | reverse complement strand
TTAGCAGTAGCAATGGCCACCCTATCCAGACGATCGAGGGACTTGATGGTGAACACGTTAATTCCCCCACCCACAGGTAACGTGCGGCGTAACGGTGTAGTGGGAGCCGTCCTCGGTCAGCAACCAACCGTGGTCATGGAGCATCCGTAGAGCGGCCTTTGCTATGGGGGCCTCTCGGATCGAGTAGGGTCCCAGCTGCATCACTTTGCGGGCTGATACCTCGCGATGCCTCTTCCGCCTGATCCAGTCGAGCAGCTTTACAGCGTTAGTGACCTCTATCGAGATGCTGGCGGCGGAAGCCAAACGGATGTGCTCCCGCAGGTACGCTTGCACTAACTCCAGTGCAGAACGCATCGTCTCGGCAGTTACCAAGATAGCCTCAGGGTCGGCAATGAGAGTTAACACTCCAGCCAATCGGCAAGCATGCTCGACAGCCTTAGAGGCGAACTCGCGAATCCCAGACAGCTCCCCATCGTCCCGCATTGCGACTTCAATATCGTTGTGCGCGGCCACCAGCAGCGTCCGGGCCTCCGGCGCTAAGGCTATGCACGGCGGATCGAGACCACCGATCTCCCGGTCTTCATGCGGCGGTCGCTCAAGGAGTTGTGTCACTGCACGCCAGAACGCGAGCAATCGCGCATCTTCGCAAGGCTCTGCCGTACTTCCATCGTGAACACGAGACCCAATGCGCGAGGCAGGTGCGCAAATTAGAAACCGCGCCAGCAAGCCCTGGGAGCGATACAGGGACTTTCCCAGAAGTCTGTTCGCGACCTCCGGCTGAGCCATCAGGTGCACTGTGAGGCGCCGTCCAAAGAGGGTCGTATGCTCCTTTTCCGTAGCCCTTACGCGGTCAATCGGTGAGCCATCCCATATCCGGGATAGCAGAGTGATCGTCCGCAGCTCGGACTCCTCGGACATTGCATGCCCACCCAGAAACTGTCCGCCCTCATCACTCGAGAGTGCCTGTGACAGCTGCCCATCACGGAGGCTGAGCACCAGGCCCTCCGCAGTGGGTTCGGAGACGATGAAGAAAGGTTTTCGAGGCGGAGGCTCTTCCCGGATCGCCATTAGGGCATTGGCGAGCGTATCTGCATCCGATGCGTCTTCCTTGGCCTGACGCACGCGCAGCTTGTGCCCTTCATGTGCAGCCTGATACTCAACCAGCGCTGCTTTGTACTCTGACTGTAAGGCCAAGCGACGATGGTGTACGGGCTTACTGGCTAAAGTGTCGGAAGCGGTCTTGCGCTCCCCGGACTCAGCAATAGTCAGCATGTACAGTGAAATCGGACGTGGGCCGGCGAGCGTCTGCACATTCGCATGGGACTGGGCAGCCAGAGCCGCACAACCGAGGGCAGCGTGAGCCGCCAGTGCGTCGGGCACTTGCACGTATTCCATTACCGAGCGGGCCGCTGGGCCAATGATGGAACCCAGTGCGTCGATTGGGAACGGCGCTGGAGGTGGCATCGCCCGCACCAGAGGGACGGGCTGCATATAGGACTGCGGCGCTGCATCCAGCTCACTTGCCGGTGCGACCGCGACGCTTGCGCGCCGACTTTCAGTGCCGACAGAACTGACGGAACCGTTATGTCCTGGGCTCGGGAAGCCGCCCAACTCCGCCCATTCCTTGCGGCTGCGGCGAAAGAAATCTGCGTTTGATTCCTCTGGAGTGGGCAGCAACGTGCCTTCTGAAGGACTCATGCGCCCTCCCGGCTTGTTAATGCGCGGAACCTCTCCGGGGCCAGATATAGCTCCGCCAAGGAATGGCACTGTGAGCAACGATCGTGTCCGTTGCAGCCGATGCGGTAACCGCAAGTAACGCAGGTGTGAACATCGATATAGCCGCGGTCCCTGCAGCCACCCATGGGCGCGGTGTTTTGCGCGCGCATTACGCCACCTCGATGGACGGCATGAGGTCCGCGCGCGCCGCGACCAATCGCGCTACTAAAGCGCGGATCTCATCGGGCGACGCTCCTGCGATCCTTGCTCGCAATACGAGATCGACCTCGTGTTCAGGCCATCCGGAACACCTAGGTCCAAGGGGTATCGGTGGCGGGAACAGCCCGGCTTTGATGTCCCGAAAGAGCGAAGATCGCTTACGCGCGCCCCTGGCGATCAACTCCGGTAAGCGAAGAAAACGAAACTCGAACAGGCGCGACGGCAGTGCGCCTTGAATGGGAGAGCTTGTGTGAAGCACATGAACCTCTGAAGTCACAACGAAGCCAGCCGGGACGAACCCGGATCTCGCTTTCGTGACTTGCGGGATCACGCGCTGCTTAAAGCGCTGCCTGATTCCGTCAGGCCTTCGTAGCTTTGGATCTCTCACCAAAGCAGCAGCAGCACAGCTTTGGATCTCTCACCCAAAGCACGGCTTTGCTCGGGATTTGCCCTACTGCCCTACCGGGTAGTGACCATTTCGGTCGGTGTGAGCCCGAGTCTCAACCTGGGTAGAGACAAGACTAATGCAAAATGAGACAACACGACAAGTCAACAGGTTCCACGGGGTGTTATTGCTTCGCGCGCCTGTTAGAGCTGCGGATATTCACGACCTTGTCGTCGGAGCACAGCCCGTCCAGGAAATCGGCCCACGACTGCATCATCTTGTGGCGCTCCGGTAAATAGTCAGCTCGGTTATACGCCGCGCGTATCCGGTCCCGCTCCATATGGGCGAGCTGCTTCTCGATCACGTCCGGGCGCCATCCGTGCTCATTCAATAGCGTGCTGGCGGTGCTCCGGATGCCGTGCGGGCTGAACTTTCCCTTGTACCCCATGGCTATCAGGGCGGCGCGTAGGGTTTCATCGCTCATCGGGCTCTTGGGGTCGCCCATGCCAGGAAACAGGTGCTGGCGGTGGCCTGTTAGTGGCTTCAGGGCTTTGAGGCACCCAAGGGCCTGCCGGCTGAGCGGAACAATGTGTTCTTCCTTCATTTTCATTCGGGCCCCAGGCACCCGCCATTCCTTGGCCTCGGTGTCGAACTCGTCCCAGGTGGCGCCGACCAGCTCACCGCCTCGCACGAAGGTGAGCAGCAGAAGCTTGAGGGCGATCCGCGTTTCGGGCCTGCCGTCGTAGGCGTCGATCTTCGTCAGGAACTCCGGCAGCTCTTTGGCCTTGAGCGGCTGGTGATGCTTGGTGGGCGGCAGCTGGATCGCGCCCTGAATGTCCCGGGCGGGATTGATCTTGGTCAGGAGGTTGCGGTTCGCGTACCGATAGACGCGGCCAATGATCCACCGCACGTTCTCGGCCGTACGGGGCTGGGGTTCGCCATTGCAGCTCTTGGCCGTACCTGATGCAATGCTTCGGACCAGTGCCAGCACGTCCGCCGGCTCGATTGAGTCGAGTGGGCGGCTACCCAGCACAGAATTTATGTGGTTGCGAAACCATCCGCCCACCATGACAGCCCAGGACTTGGAGCGGTGGGGCGCCGTCTCCTTCAGCCACTCATCCGCCACCACCCCCAGGGTGTTCGCCGCCGCGGTGTGCGCGGTGTGCTTCTCGCGCTGCTTGGCGAGGGCAGGGTTCTGGCCATCCTCGAGGAGCTCGCGGGCGGCCCTATGCCGTTTCCGCGCCTTCTGCAAGCTCACCTCAGGGTAGGGGCCCAAGGTGAGGGTCTGCCGGCGCCCTAGGAACCGGAAGTCATACCGCCACGTCTTGCTGCCGGACGGGGTGACGAACAGGTACAGACCGGCCTCGTCGGCGAGCTTTCTGGGCTTCTGGGTAGCTTTTGCTTGCTTGGCCTCTGTGTCGGTGAGCATGGGGGGATCGCCTTTCCTGGGGCTTCTTAATGGCGTATGGAGTGACGGTATCCGTGACGGTATCGGTTACAAGTTTTGACGGTATTTTTGGAAACCAAACGCGATACCGTCAGCAATACCGTCACTAGAGTTTGGCTGTGTTGGTTACACGTGGAACGTTTCTGGACGCTAAACATAGCCGATTTCTATAATTTGCGGCGTGTTTGGAACGTTGTGGAATGATACTGGAAGCTGATTGGTACAGGGGGATTTTTAACCAATTTTGTCGATTGCATTTTGGTGAATTTTTACCAAAATGCTGGCATGCGCATCTACGACGATCGTTACAGCCGCGAGCGCGCGCGCATGGAGCTGGCGCTGCGCTTCCTGCATCACGAGGCGCGCACGCAAACCATCCGGGCGTGGACCGGGTTGTCGGACGATCGCATTCGCAAGCTCTATCGCTCGTACCTGAGTCAGGCGCAGCGGCACCTGCCGCGCCATCGCGGCAAGTCACCGCACCAGGTCGCCTACTTCACCCGCTCGCTGCGCCTGCAGGAGGAGACGGCGCTGCTCGCGAGCGTGCTGTCACTGCTCGGTGTTCTGCCCGCGGTGGTGTCCGCCGCGCCGAGCGCGGCAGCGAGCGATGTGGCGCCTCACATCGCGGCGGCCGCAACCGCCGCGCCCGCCGGCTGCGCATCGCTCCGGGGTGTGACGCGCGGCATGCTGCTGTGCCAGGCGTTCGAGGCGTTCCGCCTGCTGCTGCCCTCGGCGCAGATATCGTTCGAGCACGCGGTGTTCCTCGCTACCGCACTCGCGCGCGGCGATCAGCTACGCCTCGGCGACTGCAGCGACTGCGGCAGCCTCATGGTGACCGAGCGCTTTCCGTTGCGGAACTCGCGCTGCACCCACTGCGCGCTTCCGGCACAGCCGGGCTGAGTCACGCTCATAGAACCGCGCCGGATTAGAATCCGCCGCACTACCTCAAGGAGTACGGCAGGCTTCGATGGAGCGCGATCGCCCGAATTTCTTCGCAGGTCCCTATATCGATCGGCGTGCCGAGGAACGCGAGAACCCGCAGTGGCTCGCCGCGGCGGGCGCCGATCCCGCGACGCGTTACCTGATCTGCCAGGGCACGGCGCAGTTGCTGCAGAGCGCCGCGGAGCCGCACATCGCGCTGCTCGGCAAGGCCTCGCCGCTCCTCGCGGCGACGGAGCCGGGGAGCGAAGTGCTGCTCGGCTGGTTCCAGGGCGCGCGCTGCATCCTGGCGGAGCTGCCGGCCGGGCGCTCCCCTGAACTGCCCGCCGGCACACAGCTCGCGGAGCTGCGGCCCCTCACGGCCGCATTGCCGGCCGATGAGGCGGGGTTACTCGCGTACGCGCGCGCGCTCGTGATCTGGCGCGCCCGGCACCGCCGTTGCGGTGTGTGCGGGGCACCCACCGTGGCAACGCGCGCCGGGCATTGCCGTGTGTGCTCCGACCCGAGTTGCGCGCAGGAGTACTTTCCGCGCATCGACCCGGCGATCATCGTCTTGGTGAGCGATGGCGAGCGCGCGCTCCTGGGGCGTCAGGCGAGCTGGCCCCCGCGCCGCTACTCCACCATCGCCGGCTTCGTCGAGCCCGGCGAGAGCCTCGAGGATGCCGTGGTGCGCGAGGTGGCGGAAGAGACGGGCGTTCCGGTGACCGATGTGCGCTATCACTCCTCGCAACCCTGGCCGTTCCCCTCTTCCGTGATGCTCGGCTTTCAGGCGCGCGCCCCCGCGGGCAGTGAAGTCCGTCTCGGCGGTGAGCTCGAGGACGCACGCTGGTTCACCCGTGAGCAGGTGCAGGCCGGCGAGGCACTCACACCGCCCACACAGTCGATCTCCTGGCGGCTGATCGAGAGCTGGCTGAAAGGCAGCGCCTAGAGATGTGTCTGCTGGTGCTCGCCTGGCGCGTGCACGCGCGCTATCGACTGGTGGTCGCCGCCAACCGCGACGAATTTCACGCTCGCGCGGCGGCGCCGCTCGCGAAGTGGCCGCCACCGCCGCAACTGCTCGCCGGCCGCGACCTGCGCTCGCAGGGGACCTGGCTCGGCATCGACCGCGAGCGGCGCTTCGGTGCCGTCACCAACTTCCGCGAGTTGCAGCCGCCGCGTCCGGCCGCACCCTCGAGGGGCGAGCTGGTGCCAGACTACCTCGGCACGCGACCGGGGGCATCCGGGGCGAAGCCACCCCACGAAATTTCGCCCGGCGTGAGCGACGAGTCGGCCCCGGACAACAAGACGCGAAATTTCGTGGGGACCCCGGCGCGCGCCGCTGACTTCCTGGCCGCGCTCGAGCCGCGCGCCGCCCTGTATTCGGGATTCAACCTGCTGCTGAGCGATGCCGATTCGCTCTGGTACGCCTCGAATCGCACGACGCCTTTCGCTCGCGAGTTGCGCCCTGGCGTCTATGGCCTTGCCAACGAGTCGCTCGACACGCCGTGGCCAAAGCTCCGGCGCGTGCGCTCGGGCTTCGAAGCGTGGCTGGGCCAGGGGACGTCCGCGGACGCGGAGGGACTCTTCGCGCTCCTCGCCGATCGCACGCCGGCGCAGGATTCGCCCCAGGCACACACCGGCGCCCTGCCCTCAGAGTGGGCGCGCGCGCTCTCGGCACCGTTCGTGCTGAACCCCGAGTACGGCACGCGCTGCTCTACGGTCCTGCTGCTGGAAGGTGACGGGCGGCTGCAACTCGCCGAGCGCCGTTTCGATCCTGACGGCCGGTTGACCGGGCAAAGCGAATTCAGCCTGCAGCCGGACGAGTGGCCCTGAGAGAACACTCGCACGGCGGAGTGTGGCGCGCGGAACCGCCGCGGCATGAGGCCACTCTGAGAGTCGACTGCGAGCGGCCCCGCCCGCAACGCTCTAGAATCCCGACACTTTTTTCGATCACACGGTGAGATGGCGCAGCGCAATTTCCTGCCGCGGGCTCGTCGATCGATCAGGCGGGCCGCTGGGCTCCTGCTGTGCCTGCTCGCCGGGCCGCTCGCGCACGCCGCCAGTGTCACTGTGGAGGTGCGTGGGGTCAGCGAGGAGGTGCGTACCAACGTGCTCGCTTTCCTGAGTTTCGAGCGCTTTCGCCGCGGCGGTGTGAATCTCGACGCCGACACCGTCGAGCGGTTGCACAATCGCGTCGACCGCGAGGTTGACGCCGCGCTGCGCCCATTCGGCTTCTACGAGCCCAAGGTGGAATCGACCGTGACCGAGCAGGGCCACGGCGACTGGCGTGTGGTCATCAACATCAACCCGGGTACCCCGGTGCTGCTCGACCACATCGACGTGCGGGTCGACGGGCCCGGAGAGAGCGATCCACTCTTCCGGCGCATCCTCAACAACCTGCCGCTCCACAGAGGTGATCGCCTCAGTCATGCCGCCTACGATGCCGTCAAGGCCGACCTGCAGCGCACTGCGGCGACCTTCGGCTATCTCGATGCCAGACTGATTCGCAACGAGCTCGTCGTCGATCCCCCCAATCACACGGCCAACATCGCGCTCGAGCTCGAGACCGGCGAGCGCTATCGTTTCGGCGCGACGACCATCGAGCAGCACGTGGTCAGCCCGAAGCTCGTGAAGCGCTACCTGCGGTACCGCGAGGGCGACTACTTCGATCTCACCCAGGTGCTGCGCACCCAGTTCGCACTGGATGATGCCGGTTACTTCGCGAACCTCGAGGTGACCCCCGGGGACCGGGACTCCGAGTCACTCACGGTGCCGGTAAAGATCCGCGCCGATCCGGGCCGGCGTCACCGCTACTCGGTGGGCGGAGGCTGGGCGACCGATACCGGGATACGCGGCACCTTCGGCTACGAGGATCGCCGCATCAACTCCCTCGGCCACAGCCTGACTGTCTCGGTGCAGGCCTCGCAGGTGCAAAAGTACTTTGTGCTGAGCCGCTATCGCATCCCGGTGGGCGATCCGGCCGTCGAGAACATCTCTCTCAACGCTTTCGTCCAGCAGCAGACGCTCGCGGATGTCACCGCGATCACGCAGTCAGCCGGTGTGAGCTTCACCGACGTCACCGCCGGCTGGCAGCACGTCTGGCTCTTGAATGGTGTGCACACCGTCAGCGACAACGCCGCCCCGACCGTCGTGAACGTCAACGAGGCGCGCTCGGACGATTTGATCGTGCCGGAGCTCAACCTCGCGCGGGTACCGGTGGGCTATCTCGGCGAACCGCTGTTCGAGCGCCCGTTCTACGCCACCATCAAGGCCTCGCACAGCGCGCTCGGCTCCCAGGCCGACTTCTTCCAGATTCACCTCGAGTCCACGCGGGTGTTTTCTCTCATCCCCAAGTGGCACCTGCTGCTGCGCGGGGAAATCGGTACCACCTTCGTCAGGGACTTCAACGACCTTCCGGCCGTGTACCGCTTCTTCGCCGGGGGCGACAACAGTGTGCGCGGCTTCGCCTACAACGAGCTCTCGCCGCTCGAAGGCCCGCAGTGTCAGACCAACAGCGCCGGGCAGGTGCAGCTCACGCCGAACGGCAGCTGTCAGCCGAAGCCGGGCTTCTATCTGAAGACCGGCGGCAAGGACCTGATCACCGGCACGGTGGAAGTGATCCGCGAGCTGCCGAGAAACCTCGGCGTCGCGGCCTTCTTCGACTACGGCAACGCGCTCAACAGCTTTCACAAGCCGGACTGCGTGCCGGGGACCATGCCGGGAACGACCATCTGCCCGCCCTTCATTCAGTATTCGGTGGGCGTCGGCCTGCGGCTGCGCCTGCCGGTCCTGACGCTCGGCGTCGACATCGCCCAGCCGCTCTCGACCAATGCGGGTCCGCGGCTGCACATCAACTTCTCACCGAAGCTCTGACGGTAAGGACGCCCGCGCATGCGCCGGTTGCTGCTCACCATCGCCGTCCTCGTCGTCATCACCGCCGTCGCGGCGCCGGCAGTGCTCGTGTGGTCGGCGCTGTTTACGAGCGGCGGGCTCCAGTTCGTGATCCGGCACCTGCCGCAGCAGCTCGGACCGGTACGCCTGACCATCACGGGTGTGAGCGGCACGGTGGCCCGCGGCCTCTCCATCCAGCGGATCGAGATCGAGCAGGAGGTCGTGCACATCACCCTCACGGGCATCGAGGGCCGGATCGCGCTCCGGCCCCTCGTGCTGCAGACCATCCGCGTGGCGCACGGCAAGGTGCAGAATGCCCTCATCGAGGTGAAACGTCGCACCAGGCCCTCGACTCCGGGACCGCCCAGCTTCGTGCCGGCCTGGCTCATTCTCAACGTCGAAGACGGCCAGCTCGGGAGTGTGAAGCTCAGTGTCTACAACGGCTACCGTCTCGAGGTGGACGACATTCGCAGCGCCGCGGTCATCCGTCAGCACTACATCCGCTTCTTCAGCGCCGAGGGCAGCCTCGAGGGCGCGCACGTCAACGCCCTCGGAACGCTGCGCGCGACCGATCCGCTCGGCATGGAGGTCAAGGCACACGTCGACTGGACCCCTGCGGGACAGCCGCCGTGGACGGTAGCCGCTACCGCGCGCGGCGACCTCGACGCTCTCAACATCGTCGCGCACGTCACGAGTCCCTTCCGGGCCGACGTCACCGGACAGGCGCTCGACCTCACCCACCGCTGGCATTGGGCTGCCGATGCCGTGGTGCAGAGCTTCGACCTGCACGCCTGGAACATGAATACACCGCTCGGCAACATGGCCGGGCACATCGCAGGCTCCGGCGCAGAGGGCGGCTTCACTGCCCAGGGACCGGTGACTCCGGCGGGACTGCATGCGGGGGTGTTCGAGGTGCAGCTCAGCGGCAACTACGCCAACCGCGTCCTGAGCGCGCAACACATGGAAGCGCGCCACGTGGTCTCCGGCGCGCGCATCAGTGGTTCGGGCACGATCGGGATCGTCGATCACGGCCCGCGGCTCGAGCTGAAGGGTGAATGGAGCGATTTTCGCTGGCCGCTCGCCGGACGCCAGGCCGCGGTGCGCAGCCCCGCGGGCTCTTTTGCCGTCTCGGGCGTCATGCCCTACCAGGTTCGCCTCAGTGGTCGCGGCCGCGCGGCGGAGCTCCCGGAGATGGCCGTGGATGCCAGCGGTACGCTCGGCAAGGATGGCCTCACCTTCGAGCCGGCAGAGGTCGAGCTCTTCGACGGACATGCGAGTGTCAGCGGCAGCGTCCAGTGGTCCCCCTCGCAGAGCTGGTCCGTGAAGGGCCGTGCCACCAACATCAACCCGGCGGTGCTGCGCTCCGATCTGCCCGGCAGCCTCAGCTTCTCGTTCGAGGCCTCCGCGCGCGGCTTCGACACCCGGGGCGATCTGACGGCCACGTTCAGCGACATCAGCGGCCGGCTGCGCGGACTTGCCGCGAGCGGCGGCGGCACGCTCACGCACGTCGGCACGACCTGGGGATTCAGCAACGTGCGCGTGGGACTCGGCACGGCGCGCCTCGCGCTCGATGGCACGGTCGGCGAACGCGTGAACGTGCGCTTCGCGGGGATCGTGCACGACCTGAGCCTGCTGGCACCGGGTGCACAGGGTGAGCTCAGGGCCGCGGGAACGATGAGGGGCACGCTCGCCGAGCCGGAGATCGTTGCCGGCGCCCACGGCCGCGACTTCGCCTGGCAGGGAATCACCCTCAAGGCGTTGGACGCCGATGTCGACTTCAATCCGGGCGCGCCGGATGCGCTGTCGAAGATCGACGCGCGGCTGCGTCAACTGACCTTCGCGGGCCGCACCGTCGAGACCGTGGTGTTGACACTCGATGGGCCGCCCTCGGCCTACAACGTGCGCTTCGCCGCCACCGCGGCGGGGCTCGCGGTTGGCGCGCAGGCGACCGAAGCGTACACGCGCGGTGTCTTCAGCGGCCAGCTGACGGCGCTGAGCGTCGCCGGCAGTGAGCAGCTGCGGCTGTCGCTCGAGCGGCCGGTGGACCTGAGCGTCGGACTCGGTCATGCGCGCGTGGAGTGGCTGTGCCTCGTCGGAACCCCGGGCAGCCTCTGCGCGGACGGCGAGTGGTCACCAGACACCTGGTCCGCCACGCTCTCGGCCAATGAGCTGCCGCTCGCGACGATCACGGCAGGCATGACTCCGGCGGTCGAGTACACGGGCACCCTCGGTGCGTACGCGCAGGTCGCGGGCGGCGCCGCGAGGCCCTTGCAGGGCACGTTCACCGCGCAGCTGGCGAACGCCGAGATCGGGCACAGGCTCGTGAGCCACAAGGTGGAGCACACCCGGATCGGCTCGGGCACCGTGCAGGTGACGGCGACGCCCACCCTCATCAGCGCCCACGCCAACCTCGGCGACAGCACTGCGGGCACGATGCGGGCCGCGCTCGAGCTGCAGCGCCAGCCGCAAGGCCGGTGGCAGGACATGCCCCTGACCGGCGAGCTGCACGCCCAGACGAACGAAGCAAACCTCGTGACCCTCTACGTGCCGGACATCGACCGCTGCACCGGCCACCTCACCGCCGACGTTCAGCTCGCCGGCACCGCCGGGGCGCCGAGATTGACCGGTCTCGTCAAAGTGACCGACGGGGAGATCGACGTCTACCAGATCAATCTCAGTCTGCGACAGATCACGATGCAGGCGCAGCTCGGCGACACCTCCGTCGACTTCAAGGGCAGTGCGCACGCCGGCAAGGGCGAGGTGAGCGCCAACGGTCACCTCGAATGGCGCAAGCTGCTGCCGTACGGGAAGTTTCACCTCGAGGGGACCAACCTCAGGGTCGCCGATCTCCCGGAGGCGCAGATCGATGCCTCGCCGGCGCTCGACTTCGACGTCAGCGGCCACAAGATCGAGGTCACCGGCAGGGTCACCGTGCCGTACGCGAAGATACAGCCGCGGGACATTACCGGCGCGGTGCGGACCTCGCCCGATGAGGTGATCGTCGGCAGCGAGCCGGAGGACGTCAACGAGCGCTTCGAAGTCTTCAGCACCATCACGCTGGCACTCGGCGATCGCGTGAACATCGATGCGATGGGGCTCACCGCGCGCCTCACCGGCAGCGTCACCATCCGCAGCGGTTTCGACGCCATCACCCGCGGCAATGGTGAGCTGTCGGTGGCGGAAGGCAGGTACCTGGCCTACGCGCGCCTGCTCGATATCCAGCGTGGCCGGCTGATCTTCACCGGCGGGCCGATCACCAACCCCGGGATCGACGTGGTCGCGCAGCGGGCTTTTCCGGGTGTGACCGCAGGGGTGAACGTGCGCGGCACCCTGGCGCAGCCGACCATCTCGTTCTTCTCCGACCCGCCGCTCACGCAGGCGCAGATCGCCTCCCTGATTCTCGCCGGCGGCTCGTTGGAGACGACCCAGAGCGCGAGCAACGCCGCCATCGGCCAGGGCGCCGCACTGCTCGCCGCTCAGCTCGGCTCGCGCGTGGGCATTCCCGATGTGAGCCTCGAGACCGACCCGCTGCTGAACGAGACTTCGCTGGTGCTCGGCCGCTACCTGTCACCGCGCCTGTACGTCAGTTACGGTGTGAGCCTCACGCAGCAGCTCAATACCTTGAAGCTGCGCTACACGCTCAACGATCACTGGACGATACGCACCGAGGTAGGTCAGGCTTACGGTGCGGACCTCGTGTACTCGATCTCCAAGTAGGAGCGCGTGTGACCGCGACCGTGGTCCTCCTGACCCTGCTGCTCGCGCCCGCCGCCTCCGGCAGCGGCGCGCCTGCAGCCTGCAAAACCTTCACGCGCAGCGACGAGACGGCGCCGGCCCTCGTGCGCGACTGGTTCGCGCATTCGCCCGACGAGCGCGTGGTGATGTGCCCGCAGCCGGGGCGGCAGGGAAGTGAACTCGCGACCGCCCTCTACTTCGGCGAGGGCGGTCTGACCCGACACGGCACGGTCTGCACCTACCCGAGACACGGCCTGACCGTCGCCGGCAGCGGCAACGCGGCGCTACTTACGCGCTACGACCGCTCCGAGGCACTCGCCATGGCGCTCGCCGACGGGGAGTGCCCGGAGCCGCACGCAGCTTCGCAAGTGCAAGGCTACGTCGAGACCTACGACATCAGTACCTCGACCTTCGCCGGGATCATGCGGCTGTGGTCGACGATCGCCGGCGCCCCGGCGGCCCCCGCGTCCGGCTCCGCGGTCACGAGCGGGTCCGCTGTCCAGACGCGCGCGCGCCTGCAGGCCGCGCTCGGCGCGCACACGGGCGCGCCGACGGTGACACGGATCGTACGCATCCCCGGCTCGGTGCTCCGCCACCGCTACGCGCTCTTCGTCAAGACGCCCGACGCGCCGGCGGGGGTGAGCTCCCAGTACGTGATCTACGTGGACAAGAGGCTGCGCGGCCCGTAAGAGATCACGGCTTTCGCCGAGACCAACTGACAGCCACCCCAGGAAATCACGCGCGACGGGTTCGTGGAGAGTGAGCGCGCGGGCCGCCGCGCGGCCGCCCGCGCTTGACTCTCGTGCATGAATATGCAGAATGCGCGCATGTTTATGCGAGGGCGGACATGCTGACCGACGCGCAGCAGCTCGAGCGCCGCGGCGCCATCATGCGTATCCTGCGTGAGGGTCAGGTGCGCCGGCAGGAGGATCTGGTGCGCCTGCTGAGAAAAGCCGGTCATGGCGTCACCCAGTCCTCCATCAGCCGCGATCTGCGTGACCTCGGCGTGCTCAAGGCGAGCGGCCGCTACGTGCTGCCCGCCGACGAGCTGACACGCACCAATGGCGACTTCGGCACGCTCGCGCAGTTCGTGCGCCAGCTGCGGCTCGCGGGACCCACACTGACGGTGCTGCGCACCACGATCGGTGCCGCGCAGAGCGTTGCGGTCGCCATCGACCGCGCCGAGTGGCCGGAGGTGTCCGGCACGATCTCCGGCGACGACACGATCTTCATCGCTACCGCCGACGGACGCGCCCGCAACAAGCTCATCGGCCGCCTGCGCGCACTCTTTCCGGTCTGACCATGGCCCACACGGCTCAAGGGATGGGCTCACCCATCGTCCTCGCCTACTCCGGCGGTCTCGACACCTCTTTCCTCGTGCCCTGGCTCGCCGAGCACGAGCGTCGCCCCGTCATCACGGTGACCGTCGACACCGGCGGCATCGATGTGGCCGCAGCCGGCGCACTCGCCGAGCGCTCGGCAGCACTCGGCGCGCTGGCACATCACCAGGTGGACGCGCGCGCCGAGTATTTCGAGCAGGTGCTGCGCTTTCTCATCATGGGGAACGTGCGCCGCGGGCAGCTCTACCCGCTGTGCGTCGGCGCCGAGCGCGTCATGCAGGCGCAGACCCTCGCGCGTGTAGCCACCGAGCTCGGCAGCGACACGGTCGCCCACGGCTGTACCGCCGCCGGCAACGACCAGGTGCGCTTCGAGGTCGCACTGCGCACCCTGGCGCCCGGCCTGAAGGTGCTGGCGCCGGTGCGCGATCAGGCCTTCCGGCGCGAGGCCGAGCTCGCCTACCTGCGCGAGCGCTCTCTGCCCGTGCCGCCGACGGGCGCGAAATACTCGGTGAACCGCGGGCTGTGGGGCGTCACCATCGGCGGCCAGGAGACCCTGACCTCCGCCGGCAGCATTCCCGATAACGCCTGGATCCTGACGCGCGATGCGTTCATGCGCGCTCGCCCAGCCGAGCGCCACACCCTCAGCTTCCGTGAAGGCCGGCCGGTGGCGCTCGATGGCAGAACTGCAACGGCAGTCGCGATCATCGAGGCGCTCGAGGCGCTCGCCGCGCCCTACGGCATCGGCCGTGGCATCCACCTCGGCGACACCATCATCGGCACCAAGGGGCGGGTCGCCTTCGAGGCGCCCGCCGCCGAGGTGCTGCTCAGCGCGCACCGCGAGCTCGAGAAGCTCGTGCTGACCGGCCGTCAGCAGCGCCTCAAGGACCTCGTGGCGCAATCGTATGGCGACCTGGTGCACGAGGGGCAGCTGCTCGATCCCGTGTGCCGCGACATCGAGGCGCTGCTCCTGTCGTCGCAGCAGCGTGTGACCGGCGACGTGCACCTCCTGCTGCAGACCGGCAGCGTATTCATCGCCGGCGTCGAGTCGCCGTGGTCGCTCATGGCAGCTTCCCGGGGCGTGTACGGCGAAGCGGCGGGTGAGTGGTCGGCGGTCGATGCGCTCGGCTTCTCGCGTATCGTCGCGCTCCCGGGCGTGTTTCATGCGCGTGCGGGCGAGCGGGCGGCGGCATCCGGCGCGGAGGGGTGAGCCATGGAAAGCGGCATGCGCAGCGTCGTGGTGGACAAGCTCGCGTCCGTCACGCAGGCCTGCGGTCTGACCCACGAGCTGCGCATCTCCCCCGACATTCCCGCCGAAGAAGGCGTGGTGGTCGTGGTGGAGGTGCTCACCAACAAGACGACCTACAACACCCTCGAGCTCACCAGCGGCCGCATGGCCAAGGTCGGCAGGGGCGATGTGGTCGCCGGCGCGCTCGGCCATCGCCAGGCGCTGTTCGGTTATTCGGGGCACGTACCCGAGCAGCTCAAGCCCGGTGATGTCATCCAGATGCTCAACATCGGCGGCGTGCTCGGCGTGTGCGACTCCATCAACCCGGAGAAGGGCCGGCCGTTCGACTGCCGCGTGCTCGGCGTCGTGCTCAATTTCCCCTACCTCGGCGAGCGCATCGGCGTGCCGGCGCGCGTCGGCCACAAGGTACTCGATGCCGCCGCGACGCTCGACACGCGCGGAGTGCCGGTGGTGGCACTCGCCGGCACCTGCATGGAGGCCGGCAAGACTGCCGCGGCGTGCGCCGTCATCGCACGCATGCGGCATCGCCGGCTCACGGTCGATGCGTTCAAGGCCACCGGCGTCTCACTGCGACGCGACATTCTCGCCATGGAGGACGCCGGCGCCCGGCGCTGCGCGATCTTTACCGACCTCGGTGTCGTCACGACGACACGCGCCAACGGCCCGGCGCTCACCCGCACCATGCTGAGTGAGCTCGCGGCCGGGAAGCCGGATGCGGTGGTGTTCGAGCTCGGTGACGGGATCCTCGGCACTTATGGGGTCGATGCCATCCTCGAGTGCCCGGACATCCGAGCCGCCCTCAGCGCGGTAATCCTCTCGGCGAACGATCCGGTCGCCGCCTGGGGTGGCGTCAAGCTGCTGCGCGAGCGCTTCGCGATCGAGCCGTGCGTTGTGACCGGTCCCGCCACCGACAACCAGGTAGGCGTCGAGATCATCGCGAATCAGATGGGTGTGCCGGCCTTCAACGCGCTCAGCAACGGCGCGGCGCTCGGCGACCGCGTCATCGAGGCTCTCGGCGTCCGGGCGACGGTGCTGCAATGAGCAGCGCCGTGCCCGCGGTGGTGCTCGGCGGCACCGGCTACGTCGCCGGCGAGCTGCTGCGCCTCATCGCCCAGCATCCGCAGCTCACCCTCGCCGCCGTGATGTCGGACAGCATGCCGGGGGAGCCCGTCGCGGGCGCATTTCCGCACCTGCAATCCGCGTATCCGCAGCAGCGGTTCAGCTCCGAGGCGCAGGTGCAGAAACTGCTTCGCGAGTCGCCGCGGGCCGCACTTTTCTCGGCGGCGCCGCACGGGGTGTCCGCGGCTCTCATCGACCGGCTGCTCACAGGCGCCGAACAGGCCGGCACTGCGCCGCGCGTGGTCGACATCTCGGCCGATTTCCGCTACGCGACAGCGGACGCCTACACCGAGGTCTATCGCCATCCCCACGCGGCACCCGGGCGGCTCGCGCAGTTCAGCTGCGCACTGCCCGAGCACCTGCCGCAGCTCGCGACGCGCCACGTCGGACATCCGGGCTGCTTCGCCACCGCGGTGCTGCTCGCGAGCGTGCCGCTGCTGGCGGCGGGTCTCATCAGCCCGACACTGTTCGTGAGCGGCGTCACCGGCAGCACCGGCTCCGGGCGCAAGCCCGTGGAAGGCACGCATCATCCGCTGCGCCACGGCGACCTCTACAGCTATGGCGCCCTCGCGCACCGCCACGTACCGGAGATCACCGCGTGCGCGCACGCTGCGAGCGGCGTCACGGCGGAGTTCGCCTTCGTGCCGCATTCGGGCCCCTTCGCCCGTGGCATCCACGTGACATTGCAGGCAGCGCTGCGACAGCCATGGGACACCGCCGCGGTGCTCGCCACGTTGCGCGAGTTCTACGCCGATGCGCCGTTCGTGCGAGTGAGTGAGCAGGCGCCGCGCATCAAGGACGTCGTGGCGAGCAACTACGCGCACCTGTCGGCCGCGGCGCGCGGCAACACCGTCGCGGTGCTGTGCGCCATCGACAACCTCACCAAGGGCGCAGCCGGCGGTGCCATCCAGTGGATGAACCGCATGCTGGGCTTCGCGGAAACCGCCGGCCTCACGGCGCCAGCTCCCGGCTGGACCTGACAGGAAGTCCCGCTCATGCCGCCAGCTCCGGCTCTCGACGCCATTCCCCCTGCGGCTGAGGTCCTCGCGCCGGTGTTCGCACAGTACCCGCTGGAGGTGGCTTCGGCGCAGGGCGTGTGGCTCACCAACACCCGCGGCGAGCGCGTGCTCGACCTGTACGGCGGACACGCCGTGGCAGCACTCGGTTACGGCCACCCTGCCTGGACGGCGGCGCTGGCGCGCCAGGCGCAGCTCTGTCAGTTCCAGTCGAACGCCGTCGCGATGGCCGTACGGGTGCGCGCTGCCGAGCAGCTCACACGCTTCGCGCAGCTGCCGGACGCGCGGGTGTTCTTCGTCAACAGCGGCGCCGAGGCGAACGAGAACGCGCTCAAGATCGCGCTGCGCACCACGCAGCGCAGGCACGTGGCCGCGATCGAGTTCGGTTTCCACGGCCGCACCGCGGCGGCGGGCGCGGTGACCTGGGGCGCGCAGGCGAAGTGGTACGGCTTCCCGCGCGCGCCGTTCAACGTGAGCTTCCTGCCGCGGGGTGACGCCCGCGCCATACGCGCCACGGTGACGCGCAGGACGGCGGCAGTGATCGTCGAGCCCGTGCAGGGCCTCGCCGGCGCAGTCGACCTCGGTGCCGAGTTCCTCGCGGCGCTGCGCCGGCGCTGCGACGAGGTGGGCGCACTCCTCATATTCGATGAGGTGCAATGCGGCATGGGTCGCACGGGGCAACCCTTCGCCGCCAACCTCCATGGCGTCGTGCCGGACCTGCTGACCACCGCCAAGGCACTCGGCAACGGCTTCCCCTGTGCGGCACTCCTGATGTCGGCACAGCTCAGCGAGCAGCTCCCGGTCGAGTCGCTCGGCACCACCTTCGGGGGCGGACCGATGGCGTGCGCCGCCATCGAGGCGGTGCTCACGGCGATCGAGTCGCAGAAGCTCCTCGAGCGCGTACGGCACCTCGGAGCACTCATCCGCGCGAGCTGCAGGGTCGGCCCGGTGTGTGCTGTCCAGGGTGCGGGGCTGCTCGTGGGACTGCGCACCACACGCCCGGCGAAGCAAGTCCAGGCCGAGCTCCTCGAATGCGGCATCCTCGCCGGCACCTCGAGCGACCCGCAGGTGCTGCGGCTGCTGCCGCCCTTCATTCTCGAGGACGGGCACGTCGAGCTGCTGCGCGATGCACTGCGCGAACTGCCGGCATGAAGCGCTTCGTCGACCTCGCGGATCTGACGCGCGATGAGGTGCTGGCGCTCCTCGAGCTCGCACGGCGACTCGAGCGGCAGCCTGAGCCGCACGCCCTCGCCGGCAAGCTCCTCGGACTCGTGTTCTTCAACCCATCGCTGCGCACGCTCGCTTCGTTCCAGGCCGCCATGGCGCGCCTCGGCGGCCACTCGCTCGTCGTCAACCCCGGGCAGGGCAGCTGGCAGATGGAGAGCCGCGCCGGAGCGGTGATGGACGGTGCGGCCGCGGAGCACGTCCGTGAGGGCATCCCGGCGCTGGCGTCCTATTGCGACGCCCTCGGCATCCGCGTCTTCGCCGAAGGGCGTGATCTCGCGGCCGATCTCGCCGACACCGCCTTCAACGCCATGGCGAGCCTCACCGACAAGCCGCTCGTGAACCTCGAGTCCGCGGTCAATCACCCCTGCCAGGCGCTCGCCGACTGGAAGACACTCGATGATCTCGCGGTGCCGCGCGCCGGACGCTTCGTCCTGTCATGGGCATACCACCCGCGCGCGTTGCCGCTGGCGGTGCCGGCAGCGGTGCTGCACATGGCGGCGCTGCGCGGCATGGAAGTGATCGTGCTGCGGCCGGAAGGCTTCGCACTGCCGCCGGTCCTCATGGAGCGCGCGCGGCGCGCCGCCGTGCTCTCCGGCGGCTCGGTGCGCGAGACGAGCGAGCGCGCCGAGGCACTCGCCCGGGCCGACGTGCTCTATGTAAAGGAGTGGGGCGCCACCGAGCGCTACGGCGAGGCCGCGCTGGACGCGCAGTTGCGCCGCACACTCACCGGCTGGTGCATCGACAACGACTGGTTCGCTGCGGCGCCCGATTGCCGCGTGATGCACTGCCTGCCGGTGCGACGCAACTGCGCCATCGCCGACGAAGTGCTCGACAGCGCGCGCAGCGTCGTGCAGCGCGAGGCTCACAATCGCCTGCCGGTGCAGATGGCCGTGCTGCACCGGCTGCTGAGGTCCTGAGATACCACGGAGGTTGCCAGCATGATCATGCACCGCAGCGACACGGCACTCGCCATCCGCGCACTCCGCAGCGCCGCGCCCTACATCCGCATGTACAAGGGCAAGACCTTCGTCGTGAAAGCCGGCGGCGGCGTGTTCGCCGAAATGGCCACGACGCGCGCGCTGGTGGAGCAGATCGGCATCCTGCACTACTTCGGCGTACGCGTGGTGCTGATTCACGGCGGCG
>Ga0306920_100003736_pt1 | contig 19405 bp, 16 predicted proteins | sample flu12Cox44000170_FD_204666 | JGI IMG/M metagenome (GOLD analysis project Ga0306920, IMG submission 204666) | Lab enrichment of tropical soil microbial communities from Luquillo Experimental Forest, Puerto Rico - flux4day.12C.oxic.44.000.170 (v2)... | ecosystem: Environmental > Terrestrial >... | reverse complement strand
CGCGTTTTTCGGCGCGTCGGCAGGTTGCGCAAAGATCCGGTTCATGTAGGGGCGGGTTTGAAACCCGCCCTGGCGCAACAGACGCGGACCACGAGGCTTCGCTCCGATCTGATACATGTAGGGGCGGGTTTGAAACCCGCCCCTACAAGTCTCTCAATTTGTGCGCTGCCTCGCGAAGCTGTTATGCGCCACAGCAAATCAGGTCGCGCGGCTTCCGCTACGGGTCCAATTCCTGAGATTACCGCAGCGCAACAGAAACGGTGACCGATCCTCCAGCAGCAGACGCACTGGATCAACAAAGCTCGCTCCGGAGACGTCATAAAAAGCGCAACGGAAGGCGCCGGACGGTGCCGTAATCGCGTTGCCAGCGCGTGCCGGCGCTCACCTTCTCTGCAATGCGTTTCTCCGCCTCTTCGCCTGATCTGCCAGGAATTGGCGCAGGCGGTCACGAACCTCCTCGGACTGCTCGGCGGTCCAGCGGCGGAAGCCTTCGCCCGTCTTCATGCCGAGGGTGGCGCTCGCGACCTTGGCGCGCAGGAATGGATGCGGGCCGGGCGTGCGATCGAGGTGGGCAATTAGCGTCTCGTGGATATCGAGGGTGAGATCGAGGCCGACGAGGTCGGATTGCTCCATCGGTCCGAGCACGGCCATGCGACTGCCAAAGCCCTCCTTGACGACGGTGTCGAGCGTCTCGGCATCGCACACGCCGGCGGCAATGAGCGCGATCGCCTCGCGTTTGAGCGCATGTTGAAGGCGATTGCCGATGAAACCGGGGACATCGCGGCGGACGTGGACGGGGGTGCGGCCTGCCGCGCGCAGCAACGTCATGGTACGCTCGACCATGGCGTCGCTTGTGTGCTCGGTCTGGACGACCTCGATCAACGCGACAAGATGGGGGGGATTCCAGAAGTGCGTCCCCAGAACACGCTCGCGGTGGACGAGGTGACGACCGATTTCGGTGCTCGGGATGGCCGAGCTGTTGCTCGCCAGGATGGTATCGGTTGAAACGAGGTTTTCGAGGTCGGCGAAGATCTGCTGTTTCAGCGGTAGCTTCTCCGGCGCTGCTTCGAACACAAATTGAGCATCCCCCACTGCGGGCGCGAGTTGATCATGAAAGCTGATCCGCCGGAGGACCGAGAGCTCGTCGCCGAGCAGGTCGACGATCGAGCGCAGGCGCCCCGGTAACGTTGTGCGAATTTCCTCGGAGGGCTCGAAGATGGCGACATCATGGCCCGCAGCCGCAAGCAGATAAGCAATACCATGACCCATGAGGCCGCCACCGACGACCCCGATCTTTGGCCGTTTCGATTTATCCTCCGAGGTCGACTCCAAGCTCACCCGGCCGTATAGCCTCCGTCCACATACATGATCTGCCCCGTGCAGAAATCGGAGGCGGGCGAGAGCAAGTAGATCGCCATTCCCACCAAGTCCTCGACCTCGCCAAGCCGGCCGAGTGGAATGCGCGACAGCGAGCGCGCCTTGGTTGCCTTGCCGAGCTCGTCGTCGCCATACATCCACGCCGTCAGTTTTGAGCGGAAGACAGTCGGCGCGATGGCGTTGACGGTAATGCCGTATTTCCCCCACTCGGTTGCGAGCACGCGGGTGAGCGCATCGGTCGCCCCCTTCGAAGTGCAGTAGCCGCTGTAGCCGGAGTAGTTGCCGTGCCGGCCGCGCACTGAGGACATCAGCAGCACCTTGCCACGCACCTTGTTGTCGATGAAGTAGGTGCCGACCGCCTTGGCCATGAACCAGGCCCCGCGAACATTCGCATTCATGACATCCTGCCAATCCTCATAGGACAGCTCATGGATGAAGCCGGGCTTGTTGAGGCCTGATGCGACGACCAGCTGATCGACGCGCCCGAACTTCGCCAGGGCCGTCTCGAGCATCGCGTTCGCGTCCTCGAGGCTGTCGGGACGGCGGACGATCGTCACGGGATCGCCGCCCACCTCGCGCACCTCCGCCGCCACTGCGTCGAGGTCGGACTTAGAGCCCGAGGCGAGCACGACCTTGCCGCCGAGCGCCGAAAGCGTGACGGCGGTCGCGCGCCCGAACGTGCCCGATGCGCCGGTAATGATCGCGACCTTGTCTTTGACGTCGAACAGGCGCGCCGGATTGCGCAGCGTTTCCGAGATCATGCGGCCTCCTGCCCGGTCGCGAACCGGAACTTCTGTTGCGGGTCGAGGACAGCCACGACGCGCAGCGCGCACCCCTCGCCCTGTGGCCAGCGCCAGGGAAAAGCGAAGAAGGTGCAGCGCTTGCCAGTGATCTTGTCGAGGTCGCCGCCGATGTTCTCGATGCCGGGAATGCCGTTCGTCATCATGATCTTGTGCGCCGGCTCCCAATAGGGAAAGTCCTCGCTGATGTCGTGGCCGGTCTCGGCCCGATATTCGTCGTTGAGGTGCGGCTGCGCCGGCCCCGGCCCGTGCGGGCCGAGGAACGTGCCGAGCGGATGATCGAGCGCCTGGACGTCGATGCCGACGAGCTTCACCTGTCGCTCGACAAGCCACTCCGCGGCCTCCTTGTAGAGGCCCGGCGAGTAAGCAAAATAATCTGGATTATCGCCCCATTTGTGGTGACTGCCGGTGTTGATCATGACGATGTCGTTCTTGCGGATCTTCGGCTCCGCATTCTCCAGGTCCCTTGCAGTGACGACGTCCCACTTTCCTTTGGGTATCGAAACAGCGACTCCGGTGCCGAAAAACCGCCACAGCGGATAGCCGGTAATCGATGGCGTATTCTCCTGCACATGCAGCGGTGCATCCATGTGGGTGCCGCGATGCATGATGCCCTCGAGTTGCTGCACAAATAGACCATCGCGGGCGTGGAATTCGAGCACCCGAACGTTGAGCAGGGCGCGCGAGGGCCATTGCGGCATGCCGTGCCCCCACCGGTGGCTGAGATTGTAGAACTGCAAATCCGTGGTCTTGCTGGTCGACATGATCGGCTCATCTCATGCATGATCTACCGTGCGCAGGGACACGCGGCCGGTGGGCCAAGACAGACTCATCGGCCCGTGCCCGATTCCAGGCGATAGGCTCCCGTTGGATCGAATATCCCGACAAGGCGGATGATGCAGGCATCGCCCTCTAGCCATTTCCAGGGGAACCCCTGAAAGGTGCCGCGCTTGCCGGCGATCTCGTCGACATCACCGCCGACGTTTTCAATTGTGGGAATACCAGCGCCGAGGAGGGTGCGGTGCGCCGGGTTCCATTCGGGAAAATCCTGGATCGCCTCGCGGCCGGTCGCCTGTTTGTACTCGGGAAGAAGGTACTTGATCTGCGGGCCATTGCGGTGCGGGCCGAGCGAAGTGGCAAGCGGATGGTCCATGGTGGCGGTATCGATGCCGACGAGCTTGACGCCCTTGTCGGCCAACCAGGCGGCCGCTGACTTGCTCAATCCAGGGGCGTAACCGAAATACTCCTTGCTGTCGGAATATTTGCGATGCCAACCGGTGACGATCAGCACTATGTCGTCGGCGAGAATTTCCGGACGCGCGCGGGCGAGATCGTCGGGCTCGATCAATTCCCATTTGTCTTTCGGAATCGACAGCGCCACCCCCGAGCCAAAGAAGCGGTCGAGCGCAAGATCTCCAACGGACGCCGCCTCCGGAAGCAGATGGAGCGGCGCGTTCACGTGCGTCGAGGTGTGAAAAATGGTGGTGAACTTGTGGGTCATCACCCCGAACTTGGCATGATAGGTGATGCGCTCGAACTTGCTCTCCTCATAGCCGGGAAAAATCGGGGTATACATGCCCCACGGGTGGCTGAGCTCGTAGAATTCGAGGCCATTCTCCGGATCCCGTATTGCGGGCATGCGAGGCTCCTCCCCGATGTCGCATCTCGCTGCCGCACAAGCTCATTGCGCAAGCGGCGAGACATATCGTCGATTGTCAATATCCGACCATTGACGGAAGAATAGATCGGTTGAGTGGCAAAAGGTAGCATTTATGCCGGTCATCGACATCCATACTCACATGATGAGCGAGTCATGGCTTGCCATGCTCGAGGAAAAAGGCGCCCCCCACTACAGTGTCAAACACATCAAAGGCGAGCATCAAGCGATTCACGAGCAGGGGGCGCCCTTTCTCACGCTGACTGCGGGCATGTTCGACTATCCCCTGCGCCTCAAGTCCATGGACCAAGCAGGTGTTGATCTTGCGATTGTCTCACTCACCTGTCCCAGCGTCTATTGGGGCTCGGCACAGGACAGCGCGCGGGCCGCGCAGGTGATCAATGACGATATGCGCGCAGCCCAATGCGCCTATCCCGATCGCATTCGCTTCCTTGCGACGCTTCCCTGGCAGCACCCGGAGCTTGCAGTCCGCGAGCTGGAACGCGCGTGTGCAGCGGGCGCCGTCGGAGTCATGGTGCTCGCGAATATCCGTGGCCGGCATCTCACCGACCCTCAGTTCGAGCCGATCTGGAATGCAATCGATGCTCGCCGTTTGCCGGTGCTCGTCCATCCGACCAATCCACCCGGTCATGGAGAGATGGACTTGATGCGATACAGCCTCATTGCAACTATCGGATTTCTCTACGATACCACCCTTGCTATCACGCGCATGGTGATGGACGGATTTCTCGAACGTTATCGAAACCTAAAGATCATCGCGGTCCACGGCGGCGGCACGATCCCCTATATCAATGGTCGCATCGACAAATTCTTCGACTTGACGGCGCCGCCGCGAGAGAAAATATCGATCCCGCCGACCGAGTATTTCCAACGCATCTTCTACGATGCGCTCGTCTACCAGGACAACGCTCTGCGAGCCTGCATCGATCTGGCCGGTCCATCGCATGTTCTCTACGGATCGGACTACCCGCACCAGACCGGAGACATGGCGGGCTGTCTGGCGCGCATAAATGCGCTGCCGCCCGATCAACGCGATCAGATCCGTGGCATCAATGCTCAGCGCTTGTTTGGACTCTGAGCGGTGTACGTGGCCGAGGTGCATAATGAAACCGATACATCACATCGTGGCAGCGCTCGCCGGTATCTTGGTCTCTGCCGCTGCGATGCTTGCCGCGCCCGCACGCGATTATCCTGCCAGGCCGGTTACCATCGTCGTCCCGTTCGCTGCGGGCGGGGGCACCGACTTGCTCGCCCGAATGATCGGAGCGAGGTTGGGGCAGAGACTCGGCACGACATTCATCGTCGACAATAAGCCAGGGGCCGGCGCGGTCATCGGCGCCAATTTCGTCGCCAAGGCGGTGCCGGACGGCTACACCCTGCTGATGGCAACCAGCACGCCAATGGCGATAAACGCCACGCTGCACAAGAGTCTGCCATACGATCCAGATACCGATTTTATCCCGATTGCCGCGGTCGCCGAGGTGCCGTTCATTCTCGTCGTCAACCCTTCTCTGCCGGTAAATTCCGTGCAAGCGCTAATCCGGTACGCCAGGGACAACCCGGGCAAGCTTTCCTTTGGCTCGAGCGGCCCCGGCGCGCCGCATCACCTCTTCATGGAGCTGTTCAAGTCGATGACCGGCACGGACATGACGCACATTCCGTACAAGGGCACCTTGCCTGCTCTCAACGACGTGATTGCCGGACACATTCCCCTCATGTTCTGCGATTTTGCTCCCGCCGTGGCACAGTTCAAGGCCGGCACAGTGCGTCCGCTCGGCATATCGACCAGGACCCGCATCCCTGCCGTTGCCGACATTCCGACCATTGACGAGGCGGGGGTGCCCGGTTTCGAAGCCGCGGCTTGGCAGATGCTGGTGGCGCCCGCCAAGACGCCGCGTGACATCGTCGAGAAGCTTCACGCCGAGACGAAGAGCGTCCTCGATCTGCCCGAGATCAAGGAGCAGATCGTCAGGGGCGGTCTGGTCTCAATGCCGAACCCGTCCGTCGACGCTCTGCACTCCTACGTTCGCTCCGAGATCGTGCGCTGGGGCACGATCGTGCGGCAGGCCGGGATTGCAGGATCGCAATGATGTCATCAGCGCCCGGCACGCGGGACGTCAGCGCAGCCGCCTGGAAAGGCCAGCAACGCGCTCCATGATGATCATCAGCACCAGCGTTGCCACGATCATCACGCCCGATACCGCTGCGATCTGCACATCGAGCAGGCTCTCCAGATCCTGCCACATGCGGATCGGCAGCATGTCCGTGCCGGCGCTGCGCAGAAACAACGAAACGGGGATATTGTCGAACGACGACATGAAGGCAAGAAACCCGCCGGCAAGGATTCCGGAGCCGATCAGCGGCAGGGTCACCTGGCGGAAGGTGTACCAACGCGAGGCGCCGAGCGAGGCCGAGCTCTCCAGCAGTGCCGGATCGAGCTGCATCAGTGTCGCGACGGTGGTGCGCACCACGAAGGGAACGCAGACGATGGTATGCCCGATCACCAAGGTCAACGGCGAGACCGGCCAGCCAAGCAGCGAGAAGAAGATCAGGGCTCCAAGCCCGAAGGAGAGGCCGGGAAGGATCAGCGGCGACATGAACAGCGAGTCGAGCACGCCGGCGCCAAGGCGCCGCGAGCGAGCAATACCGAGCGCGGCGGCGACTCCCAGCACCACCGACAGGAACGTCGTCCAGGCGGCGACCTTGAGACTGTTCAATGCCGCGAACTGAAGCTGCCAGGCATCGAGCAGCCCGACATACCAGCGCACCGAATAGCCCGGCGGCGGAAAGCGCAGCGAAAAGCCGGAGGTGAACGAGACCATGATCACGATCACCGTCGGCAGGATCAGCAGCGCAAGGCAAGCCAACGCCAGCAGCCCGAGCGTCAGATGAAGCGAAGCCGTTCCGAAGTCGGCGCGCCGACGCATCGCTTTCTCCTCACTCGTGTGCCAAGCGCCCAAGCAGATTGAATACGGTCACCGCCGCCAGCACCGCGACCAGGAAGATGACCGAGATCGCCGCGGCAAAAGGCCAGTCCTGGAAGGCCGCTGCCTGCTGATAGATGTAACCCGGCATCAACAGCATCTGCCCGCCGCCGATCAGGGTCTGGGTGATGAAAGCAGTGAGCGACATGCAATAGGTGAGGAGACAACCGGCGATTATGCCGGCGAGCGTCAGTGGGACGGTAATCCGCAGGAAGGTGCGCCAAGCGCCAGCGCCGAGCGCCGCCGACGCGTCAGCGAGGTTTGGATCGACGCGCGAAAGGGCCGTGATCAGCGGCAACACCATCAGCGGCATGTGTACCTGGGCCAGCGCGAGCACTAAGCCGCCCTCGCTGTAGAGCAACCGCAGCGGTGCATCGATCAGCCCGAGCGTCATCAGGGTAGAGTTCACGATCCCGAGCCGGCCAAGGATCACGATCCAGGCAAAGGTACGCACCACCACGCTGGTGAGCACCGGCAGCAGAATCACGAGCATGAGGGCGCCGCGTAGCCAGCCGGGGCTGCGCACGAACAGCCAAGCCAGAGGATAGCCGAGAAGCAGACAGAGTGCCGTCACTTCGGCGCCGATCACAAGCGTCTGACCGAGCACCTTGAGCGAATAGGAATCGCCGAGGAATCTGTGGAACTGGTCGAAACCGAAGTGTTTCAGCTCGGGATCGGCATGCAAACTGACGAAGATCAGCAGGATCAGAGGCGTAATGAAGAAGACGGCAAAAAAACCTGCCAAAGGCAAGGCCAACCGGAGATCGTAGCCGACATTGTGGACGATACGGATGTTGCTGCGCGATTCTTGCGGCTGCAAGGACAGCCTGAACCCGCGTGCAGGGGAAAAAGCGTGCCGCATAGGCGTTGCTTGAACCGACCGACTGGCCCTCCCCTCGCGGAAGGGAGGCGAAGACCGGGCGAAAGGCTCAGATCTTGACCTCGCGATTGAAACGCTCGCCCCAGGCAGCGCGGTTCGGATTGATGGCGTTCCAGTCGAGAAAAGTGAGCTTCTCCTTGAGCCGATCCGTGGCACCAAACAGCTGGGCGATCTCGCCGGTCAGCGTCACTTTGCTGTTCGTCGGGATGACCAGAAACGGGTTCTGCATCATCTTGGTCTGCACCTCTGGGGAAAGGCATGCCTCGATGTATTTGAATGCCAGCTCTGCATAGGGCGAATTCTTCACGATGTGCATGGTGCTGGTGTAGCCGACGCCGCGATCTTTTGGCAGCACGAAGCCGACCGGCACGTCGCGCGCCTTGAGCAGCATGATCTCGTTGAAGATCGCAGGTGCAATGTCGATCTGTCCCTGCTGGAACAGGGCTGCGGCCTGGCTCGGATTGGCTGCGACCGCGCCGATGTTCGGCTTGAGCTCTGCAAGCCGCTTGAACGCCTCCTCGATATTGGCCTCCGAGCCACCGCGCTTGCGGGCCACGTCGACCATGAAGCCGATGCCGAGCGAGGAGTTCATGTTGGTGATGCCGACCCGACCCTTGTATTCCGGTTTCCAGAGGTCCTCCCAGGAGCTCGGCGGGGCTTTGATGCGATCGGTGTTGTAGGCAATGCCGATGATCTGGAAAAATGGCGCGACTCCCATGGGCGACTTCGCCTCGGGGAGAATATCGGCGAAGTGCTTGCTGCGCTCGACCGGATAGGGCGCGATCAGGTCCTGCGAAATCGCCACAAGCGAGGGTCCCGAGTCGAGTATTGCAACGTCAATCGGCGGATTGGCCTTCGACGCCGAAAGCTTGGCCAGCTGCTCGACTCCGATCATCGGCTCAAGCGCGACCTCCGCGTTGTTGTTGTCGCGGCGGAACACTGGCACGGCATTTTCGCGGAAGGCGACTTCCCAGCTCCCGGTCAGGCAATTGGCCACGAAGCGGCGGGCTTGCGCCTCGCTCATCTGCGGGAATGCATACATCGCCCCGATCGTCAGGGTCGATATCATCAGATCTCTGCGCGTGATCGACATGATCTCCTCCGTTTTATTTGGCCTTGTGCGATGAGGTGTCGGCCGGTCAAGGACTCGACGGGTCGCGAAAGACGTTGACTAGCTCGGGCGCGAGCGGCTGCACCCTCACGGCCGTGCCGGGCATCGGCCGCTCGCCGCTCATCGAACGTCGTTCAGTTAGTTTCAAGGACAGGCCCGAAGCTGTGCGCATCTCATGGACGATCGTCGGGCCCAGCGGCAAACTCATTTCGAGGGTACCGGAGATGCCGTCTGCATCGTTCGTAAAACGCAGATGCTCGGGACGCACGCAAACAACGACGCGGTCTCCGACGCAGCCGGGCTCGGTGGGAGCGCGCGAGCGCAGTTCCTCCCCGGTGTCCAGAACGATCGACGTCAGAGGCGCCGCAGCGGCGAGCCGGCCCCGCAGCACATTCGCCGTTCCCACGAAGGTGTTCACAAACAACGAACACGGCTTGTCGTAGATCTCGGACGGTTCAGCGAACTGCTCGAGTCGCCCGCGATTGAGAACGGCGACACGATCGGCCAGCGACAAGGCCTCCTCCTGGTCATGGGTCACCAGGACGGTGGTGGTTCCGGCGGCGCGCTGAATGCGCTTAACCTCGATCTGCATGTCGAGGCGCAGGTTCTTGTCGAGTGCTCCAAACGGCTCGTCGAGCAAGAGAAGGCTCGGACGCACGGCTAGCGCACGTGCGATCGCGATGCGCTGCTGCTGGCCGCCAGAGAGCTGCCGCGGATAACGATCGGCGAGCTCTTCCATCTTCACGAGCGCCAGCATTTCGGCAATGCGCTCCTTCTGCCGCGCGCGCGCCTCCCTGCGGGCGGCCAGCCCGTAGCCGATGTTCTGCGCCGCGCTCATGTGCGGAAACAGAGCATAGTTCTGGAAAACGATCCCGACCGCGCGCCGGTTGGCGGGAAGATCGTCGATTACCTTATCGCCGACCAGGATGCTGCCTTGTGTCTGTGCAACGAAGCCGGCGATGATGCGCAGCAGGGTGGTCTTGCCGCAGCCCGACGGACCGAGCAAGGCCACCAGCTCGCCCGCGGCGATGTCAAGCGTGACGTTGTCGACCGCGAGAGCCGATCCATAACGATGCGTGATGCCCCTGAGCGTGAGAGCATGCCCGGCAGCCGAGCGGGTCCCCATCGAATCGGATACGGTCTTTAACAATCTTTCTTCAGGCTTCGCGGTATTGCGTCCTCCCCTCCCTTTTTCTGATCTTGCGTAGTGTAGGTAAGCCCGCAATGATCCGTCAAATGCCAATTTAATTGCCGCCCATAATCGAAATTCATGGCGTCGCATAATCGATTTTGTCGACCCACTTCGGTTTGACTCTCGATCGAGCCGATAACTTGAATGTGCTGGGCGCAAGGAAGCGGCAGATGGCGCGAATGACCGGCGGGCAGGCGATCGTGGCAGAGCTGCTGCTGCACTCGGTCAACGTCGTGTTCGGTTTGCCCGGCGCGCAGATCTATGGCCTGTTCGACGCACTTCATGCCGAGCGCGCGCGCATCCGCGTGATCGGAGCGCGTCATGAGCAGGGTTGCGCCTACATGGCGCTCGGCTATGCGCGTTCGACGGAACGGCCCGGTGTCTGCGCGGTCGTGCCCGGGCCGGGCATGCTGAACACATCGGCTGCGTTGCTGACCGCCTTCGGGTCGAATGCGCAGGTGCTGTGTCTGACCGGCCAGGTACCCAGCGCCTTTTTCGGACGCGGACGCGGCCATCTGCACGAGATGCGGGATCAGCTCGCGACCATGCGCAGCCTGGTTAAATGGGCCGAACGCATCGAGCATCCGACGACGGCACCCAGTCTGGTCGCGCAGGCGTTTCAGCAGATGCGATCAGGCCGGCCGGGGCCGGCGGCGCTGGAGATGTTTTGGGACAAGCTCACAGAGAGCGCCGAAGTCGAGCCGCTCGCTCCGTTGCCGCTGCTGCCGTCGCCGCCCGTTGATTTCGACTGCATCGAGCGCGCGGCAGTACTGATCCGGGCGGCGCGCGCACCGATGATCCTGGTCGGCGGCGGCTCGGTCGGCGCCGGCTGTGACGTGCTCGAGCTCGCTAATATACTGGAAGCGCCGGTCGTGGCGCTGCGGAATGGTCGCGGCGTGGTGAGCGACGCCCACGCGCTCGCAGTCAACGTCGCATCTGGCTTCCATCTCTGGCCCACTACCGATCTGCTCATCGCGATCGGCACCCGGCTGGAGATCGTAGAATTGCGCTGGGGCTTCCGGCCGGACGGGCTCAAGACTATTCGCATCGACATCGATCCGGCCGAAGCGCGTCGTTACCCCTGTGACGTGAACATTGTGGCGGATGCTGCGGTAGCGACCCGGGCGCTGATCGAAGCCGCACGCAAGCACGGGGCGCGCGCGTCAGGACGGCTCGACTTGATCCTCACCGCCAAGGCCAACACCGCAGCTGAGATCGCCACCGTGCAGCCGCAGATGGCTTATCTGCAGGTCATCCGCGAGGTGTTGCCGGAGGACGGTTTTTTCGTCGACGACCTGTCACAGGTAGGCTTTACTTCCTGGTTTGGATTTCCAGTCTACCGGCCGCGCAGCTACATCTCCTCGGGGCATCAAGGCACGCTCGGCAGCGGCTTCGGCACCGCGCTTGGGGTCAAGGTCGCTCATCCCGACAAGGCAGTGTTGTCAATCTGCGGTGACGGTGGCTTCATGTTTGCCGTCCAGGAGTTGGCGACAGCGGTGCAGTACCGCATCGGAATCGTCGTGGTAATATTCAACAACGCCTCATTCGCGAATGTGCGGCGCGACCAGCAGCAAGGCTTCGAGGGCCACGTCATCGGCGCTGATCTGATCAATCCCGATTTCATGCAGCTGGCAGGCGCCTTCGGTGTGGAGTGCCGGCGAGTATCATCGCCAGCGGCACTCAAGCCGGTGTTGGCAATGGCGCTCGCCCAGTCTGCGCCGTACCTGATCGAAGTCCAGTTGGAACGCGGCACGGAGGCGAGCCCTTGGCGATTCATCAATCCCAAGCGTCCGTTGTGACGGCTCCGGCCACTTCCGCTTGATCCATGTCAAGGCTACGTTCTTGGTCGGATTCTACTTAAGGCTGATCCCGTGCCCGGCCCGATCGGGCCGCCTGGGCGTTCAAGCTGGGGGGCGCGATGACACCCTATCCCGCGGGTCATGCAGGCCATGGTGGACAAGGCTCGACGGGACTGCATGCCTCCCTCGAGCGAGGGAATGTGCCCAAGACCGTTGATGTCGGTGTCATTCTCGCTGAATCGCGCCTGACCTTTCTTCCGATTCTCGTTCTCGTTCTTTCCTTCCTCGTGATCATGCTCGATGGCTATGACCTGATTTGTCTGTCCTTCGTAGCGCCGCAGCTGGCCCGCATATTCGACATTCCGGTCGCAAGCTTCGGTCCGGTCTTCACCGCCGGCTACATCGGCATCATGGTCGGCGGCGTGGCGATCGGGCCATTGGCCGATCGTTTCGGGCGCAAGAAGATCCTGATCTTCTCTGTCGCACTCTTTGGTCTGTTCTCGCTTTTGCCGATTGCGGACCTTTCCTATAGTCATCTCATCGTCTATCGCTTCATTACGGGGCTTGGGCTCGGCGGCGCGATGCCGGGCGCAGTGGCATTGACCACGGAATACGCGCCGAGCCGCCTGCGTGGTCTGTTCGTCAACCTGATGTTCGTCGGCGTCGCCTCCGGCGGCGTGGTCGGCGGCTTCTTGGCATCACGACTCGTCCCGGCCTATGGATGGACGATGGTATTCTGGATGGGCGGGGTGACGCCGCTCGTGTTTGTTCCGATTCTAGCTTTACTGATGCCGGAATCGATCACGTTTCTCGCAGTCAATAAACGCCGCCCCGATTATGTTGCGAAGGTTCTCAACCGATTTACCGGCGCCGAGCTGTATTCCGCGGCAGATACGTTCCTCGTGCAGGAAACCGGCAAGGAGCCTGGCGCCGCTTTACGCAAGCTCTTCAGCGAGGGGCGTGCGCCCGGAACTCTGCTCATATGGCTCACGTCTTTTTCGGTGCTCCTCACCTACGGTCTTCTGTCGTCCTGGCTTCCTACTTTCATGACCATGGGCGGGACGACGACCCAGACAGCCATTATCGGTCCTGTCGTCCTAAACCTCGGCGGAATCCTCGGTACCATCCTTCTCGGCCTGCTGTTCGCGTGGCTCGGCGCTTCTCCCATCATCGCAGGTTCCCTGGCGTTGACGGCGCTCTCGCTGTTCCTCGTGAGCCAAACGATCGGCGCCGGCAAGGATATGCTTTTCGCAATCTTCCCAACCGGCATGTTCCTGCTTGGCTCTATCAATTCGACGAACACCTTGATGGCGGCCTTTTATCCCACGAAGATCCGCGCAACCGGCGTCGGCTGGGCTCTCGGCATTGGCCGCATCGGCGGCGCGCTCGGCCCGGCCGGCGGCGGCGTCATGTTGTCGGCTGCAATCTCGCCGGCCGCTATCTGTCAGGTCCTCGCGCTGGTCGCTGTTGTCGGCATGTGCGCCGTCGCGCTGGTCGGTGTGCTGTACCCCGCACATCGCTGGCCAGTGCGGCCAATTGCTGTGCCTCCTCTGCTGGCTTCGGAACCGGCGCATTGATCGTGAAGACTCTTCGTGCTCGACCGCGCAAGCATCCGCTAGTGTGGCGGTTCAGAAGTCCGCATCATTCTTGCCGCAAGCTCTATTGCGGACTTCTGAACCAAAGCCACACTAGAATCAAAGGTTTGCTAGTGTCCTTCGATTCCGAAATTCGTAAATGAGCTTGCCGCACGATGAAACGAATTTCGGAATCGGGACACTAGGATGCTCTGCCGTGCTGGTCCTTTATCGATGAGACCAAGCCCGACACCGCAAGTCCAGCATGCGAAGCCCGTGCCGCACGCGAATGGCATCGGGCAGCCGGTGCGACGCAAAGAAGACTTGCGGCTGATCACCGGGGCGGGCCGCTATAGCGACGACTTGAGCCTTCCTGATCAGGCCTACGCCGCGGTGTTGCGGTCGCCGCATGCGCACGCGCGGATCATTGCTATCGATACGAAGGCCGCGCGCAAGGCTAAAGGCGTCTTCTCTGTGCTCACCGGGATCGACGTCGAGGCCGATGGGCTTAAGCCGATTCCGCCCGACTTCCTCTTCCTCGGCAACTTGGAATTCCAGCGCTCGCTGCCGGACCCGATCCTCCAGAACACCGACGGGTCCAAAATCTTCGATAGCCCGTATCCGCTACTGCCGAGGGATAGAGTCCGCTATGTCGGCCAAGCGGTGGCCGTGGTTGTCGCGCAGACGGTTACTGCCGCGCAAGATGCCGTCGAGCTCATCGACATCGAATACGAACAGTTGCCGGGTGTGACCGAAACGGCCGCGGCCGCCGATCCAAGCATGCCGCGCGTGTGGGATCACGCTCAGTCGAACGTCTGCCTCGACGCGCAGCTGGGCGACAAGGCCGCGACGGACGCCGCATTTGCGCGCGGCACTTACGTCGTCTCACTGAGCACCTGGATTCAACGCGTCACCGGCGTACCGATGGAAACGCGCTCCGCCGTCGGCCATTTCGACACAGCGACCGGCCGCTACACCCTTTACGCCGGCAGCGGCGGGGTAGTGCGGCAGAAGCGCGAAATCTCGGAAATCCTCGACGTGCCCTTCGAATCCGTCCGCGTCGTCGCCCATGACATCGGCGGCAATTTTGGCACGAAGAATTCGCTGTTTCCGGAACATCCGTTACTGCTGTGGGCTGCGAAGAAAGTCGGTCGTCCGGTGAAGTGGACCTGCGAGCGCCGCGAAGCATTCCTCAGCGATTACCAGGGCCGCGACCTCGTCAGCGAAACGGAGCTCGCGCTTGACGCGCAGGGGAATTTTTTGGCGCTGCGCGGCTCGAATCTGAGCAATATCGGAGCCTATGCGGCCTCGATCATCCCGTTGCGCAAGGGCGTCGGCATCATGAGCGGGCTTTATCGCATCCCGACCGCACACTTCCGCGCGCGGGCGGTGCTGAGCAACACGCCGCCGACGATTCCCTATCGCAGCGCCGGGCGGCCTGAAGCAATGTTCGTGATCGAGCGGCTGATCGACATGGCGGCCGACTTGCATGGTTTCGATCGGATCGAGCTTCGGCGACGAAATCTGATTCGTCCCGACGAGCTGCCGTATCGCAATCCGACCGGCGTGACCTACGACAACGGCACCTACGAGCGCGTCATGGATCATGCCCTGCTGCTGGGCGAGTGGGATGCGTTCTCGCAGCGGCGGAAGGATGCCAAGAGACGCGGCAGACTCAGGGGAATCGGACTTGCAAATTACATCGAGCTGACCATGGGCAATCCGCGCGAGCGGGCAGAGGTGATCGTGCGCCCCGAGGGCCGCGTGGACGTCATCGTCGGCACCTTGTCGACCGGACAAGGGCACGAAACGAGCTTCACCCAATGCGTCAGCGAGTGGCTTGGCGTGCCGTTCGAGCAGGTGCACCTCCGACAAGGGGATACTGACATCGTTCCGGTCGGCGGCGGCTCGCATTCGGGCCGCTCGATGCGGTTTGCCGGCGTGGTCATGGGCAAGGCGACGGAAAAGGTGATCGAGCGGGGAAGCGAGATCGCCCGCCATCTGCTTGATGCCGGCAATAAGCCGGTGACCTATGCGCAGGGATGTTTTCGCGTCGCCGATACGGGCGCCGCGATCGACCTATTCGCGCTAGCGCGGGCCGCGGCGGAGAACGACGACCTCCCAGCCGCATTGCGCGGATCGCTGTCAGCCGAGCATGACGAGGTCTTCAAGGTCGGCGGCTTTCCTTACGGCTGCCACGTCTGCGAGGTCGAGATCGATCCCGAGACGGGAGCGACGGACATTGTTCGCTACGCAGCCGTCGACGATGTAGGACGGGCGATCAATCCAATGATCCTCGAGGGCCAAATCCACGGCGGGATCGTTCAAGGCGTCGGCCAGGCGCTCTGGGAGCAGTGCGTCTACGAGCCGAGCTCCGGACAACTGCTGTCTGCCTCGTTCACGGATTATGGGATGCCGCGCGCGGACAAACTGCCGTCCTTCATCACTGCGCTCAGCGAGGTGCCGGCTCCAGGCAATCCGCTCGGCGTTCGCGCCGGCGGGGAGGCCGGGACCACGCCGGCATTGGCGGTCGTCATCAACGCCATCGTCGATGCGCTGTCGGAATTCGGCGTCACGCATGTGGAGATGCCGGCGACGCCCGAGCGGATCTGGCGCATCATCCGGGACGCCCGCGTCAAGCAACCCCGTTCGGGATGACTTCATCGATCTTAGACCAGCCGTCGTGATACATGACTCTCTCCGTCGTCATGGCCGGACTTGTTCCTGCCATCCACGTCTTTGATCGGACGGGCAGAAAAGACGTGGATGCCCGCGACAAGCGCGGGCATGACGAATCAAACATTGCGCAACTTGGTATTACGCCCCTGCGAGCGGTTCTGAATTTAGTCTGGAGCAAACAGCGAGTATTCGCCGTCTGGCAGCCGCTTCAATTCCCCCCTCTCGCCCAACTCTTCGAGCGCGAGCGCCAGCTCACGTCCGTCGCGGCTTCCGGTCTCGCGCATGAGATCGACGAAGAATCTTGGCCCTCGCGCGAGCGCGTCGCGCAGGCTGGCTGCGCCGGTGCTCGCGATCGCGGGCGCGCTCGTCCGCCGCTGTCTGATGTCGGTTGGCCACCCCGCTGGCGCGGTGAGGTCGACACCCATCTTGGCGGTCCTTCCGCCGGCGTCGGCAGTGGGATCCTCGTAAAATCCAGGCAAGCTGGACGCCACGACGAGGTCGCGGTCGGCGCGGAAGCGGGTCGACGTCGCCCAATGGACCTCCTGCTCATCGAAGATGTCCACGTCGTCATCGGCGACGACGATGTGCTTGAATCCCGGTAATTTGAACAAGACCTCGATCGATTCTCTCGCTCGCGCATGGTCGGCGCGTTTGAGGGCCACCCGGATCGATTGAAACAGCGTTGCACCCGGCGGCGCGTAAACGGCGGTCGGCTCGATACCCGCGGCGCACAGTGCTCGCCATGCGACGAGCTCGCATGCAACGGAGGTCGCCTGATTCGTCTCCATTCGCGCCGACTCGCGGCCGCCATGCACGATGCTCTGATGCAGGGCGTCGGACCGCATCGTGATCGCTGTCACATGGAACACGGGATCGAGATGCATCGGTCCGTAATAACCCCAGAGCTCGCCGTAGGGTCCGTCCATCTCGCGATAGCCCTGCGCATCGAGATAGCCTTCGAGCGTGATTTCGCAATCCGCCGGAACGGGCACGCCATTCGTTATGCCGCGCACGAACGGGGCAGGGGCACCGCGCAGAGCCGCAAGCAAACCGAACTCGTCCCCCGGGGCTTGCAGCACGCCGGCCATGAAATCCGCGGGATGCGAGCCGATCGCGAAGCTCACTGGCAGAGGTTCGCCGCGTTGTAAAGCCGCCAGATACATGGTGCGTAAATCGGACTCGTTTGTGAGATTTGTCCGACAGGTCGTTCGGCTGCGCAGCATCAGACGGCGGCAGCCGACGTTGCGCTTGCCGGTCACGCGATCGATGCTGAAATCCATGGCCGACGAGATATAGGGACCGCCGTCAAATTCGTGCTGGAGATAAAACGGCAGCCGCGTTAGATCGATCGCATCACCAGCGGTCACCAGCGAATGGACCGGCGCGTCCGCGGACGAGACCTCGACGACAGGCTGCGGAATCGCAATGCGCTGCGCCACGGTGTCGGTGAGCTTCCGCTCGTCGGTCTCGAATGCCATGGCGATTCGACGGCGGCTGCCGGAGATTCCTGCTGCGATTTCCAGGCCGCCGGGCCCGACGTTCTCAAACCAGGTCGCGTGCGGCGTAGCTTCGATCTCGCGCGCGAGGTCACTCAGATCGACCGCCTTTTGCACGCGCAGCACTTCGCCCGCGACCGCGAGCCGCTCTACGAACCGTCGCAATCTGAATCCATCGTAGTCCATCGATGCCGCCGTTAGTTTCGCCGCAAGGCCGCCCGTTTAGGTTCTCCTCAATAGACCTCGGGGACGAAACGTTGGGTCGATTTTTGGGGTCGCTTATAGCCGGTATCGAGTTGGCGGGGCGGAAGCTCGATCTCAATAGGCCTCATGTCCCGATATGGAATTTGCCTCAGCAGATGCCGGATGCAGTTGAGCCGCGCTTGTTTCTTGTTGTCGGCGTTGACAACGTACCATGGTGTCTTCTTGCAGTCAGTATGTGCGAACATCACGTCCTTGGCTCTGGAATAGTCCACCCAACGTTTGCGCGATTCCACGTCCATCGGGCTAAGCTTCCAGCGCTTGATCGGATTTCGGATACGCTCCTGGAAACGGCGCTCTTGCTCCTCGTCGTTGACCGAGAACCAATACTTGATGAGATAGATGCCAGAGCGAACTAACATCTCCTCGAATAGTGGGCAGGAACGCAGGAACTCGCGATATTCATCCTCGGTGCAGAAACCCATTACTCGCTCGACACCAGCGCGGTTGTACCAACTCCGATCGAACAGAACGATTTCGCCCCGCGTTGGCAGTTCGGCGACGTAACGTTGGAAATACCATTGACCCCGCTCGCGCTCCGTCGGCGTGCCTAGCGCCACGACGCGGCAGATGCGAGGGTTCAGGCTGTCGATGATGCGTTTGATGACGCCACCCTTGCCGGCTGCGTCGCGGCCTTCGAAAATGACGACGACCCTTAGCTTTTGCGTTCGGACCCATTCCTGCAGCTTGATGAGCTCAAACTGCAGATGGGCCAGCTCTTTGGTGTATTTGTAGTTCTTCGGAGGTTTCCGTACTTTCGGCCGTTCGGCCTTATGCCAATATTGCTCGACCGCCACCACTTCCTTCGCACCGCGCAGCACGGATTTCTCCGCAGATTTAGCATTCCTAAGCATTCGACCCTCGCACGTTTACAGTGATCCGCGAGCCATTGGATTGGAAATCCAATCGTCGGTATCGTCTGCTGCGCGCGTACTGTGAGCGCCCAGCTGCCGCCGCGTCGCCAAGCGTGACCATGAATTCTCGCCATCCGATGTTGACTGGCATATACCCATCTCCGCGTGAGGGCTGCCTCGTGAAACAAACGATACCACGCCGCGAGCATGGACGCGGAAACAGATTTTTGAGGGGCTTCGTCTGCGAGGCGTGGCTTGTTCACGCGCCGAAACAGCTCGATAAGGCACCTGTTTTCTGCCGCAATCGCGCCGGTCTGCGGTAACCCTCCAAGACTCTCTGTGAATGCGGACATCCCTCCCGGATCGGCGTCATTGACTCGGCTAAGCGATCACTACGTCGGCGTTTCAATTAACCAGTCGAGGTCCGGGTTGATCGTACTGTAACTCGAATAAGATGTCTGCGTTCAAACAAAACTCTGGCGCAAAGTTTACCATCGCTGGTGCGTAATCGAGCCAGTTCTGGCAGGCCTTCTTGAATCGGCACTCTTCACATCGCCGGAACGCCGTTGCGTACCGCAAACTCAATCGCGGCAAAACTCCCGCGCCCGGTTCGATCCCGAGGCGCGCCATCATTGCGTAAATGTGCAGCGAATATTCGGGTGTCGGCGCTGCCATGATTTCTCTCCTTCCCCTGTTATGGCAATGCGGAGCGGCTTTTCA
>Ga0306920_100003733_pt1 | contig 19409 bp, 13 predicted proteins | sample flu12Cox44000170_FD_204666 | JGI IMG/M metagenome (GOLD analysis project Ga0306920, IMG submission 204666) | Lab enrichment of tropical soil microbial communities from Luquillo Experimental Forest, Puerto Rico - flux4day.12C.oxic.44.000.170 (v2)... | ecosystem: Environmental > Terrestrial >... | reverse complement strand
GAGTGCGCGCTCCCCGCTCGCAGGCTCCGCGGCCACGTGCACGCTGAGGGCCCAGACCTGCCCGGCGTGCGACAGCACCACCCCTTTGGGGCGCCCCGTCGAGCCGGACGTGTAGAGAATCTCCGCGGTGCCGGAGGGTGAGCGCCTCGCCGTGAACGGCGCGGTGCCGCACGCCAGGAAGGCTTCGAACCCCTCTGCGCCTTCATCCCGGATGCGGATGCGCTTCAGGTCCTTCGGCAGCAGCGGCTCGCGCACCCGATCGACGATGCACAAACCGGCGCCACAATCCTCCAGGATGAAGCGCACCGTGTCCGCCGGCAGGCGGTGGTTCACCGGCACGGCGACCGCACCGGCGCGCATCGTGCCCATGTAGGCGATCAGGTACTCGGCGCAGTTCTCGGCGAGAATCGCCACGCGCCCATCCGGCGGCACGCCCTCACGTGTCAGCGCATCGGCGAACGCGTCCGCGGCGGCATCGAGCTCACCACACGTCCAGGCGCGCCGCGGCGGCAGCAGGTCGATCAGTGCGCCCCGCTCCGGGGCGACGTCCGGTCGCAGGAGTTTGCCGAGATTGCCGTCTGCGACCGCGCTCATGTGCCCCATCACGGCTTCAACAGGACCTTGCCGATGACCTCGCGATCCTCGAGCAACCGCTCACCTTCCGCTGCCGCATCGAGCGGCAGTACCCGATCGATCTCGGGCTTCAGCCGTCCGTCGCGGATCAGGCCGAGGAGCGCCTCGAGATCCGACACGGACCAGCCGTTCGAGCCGATGTAGTGGTGCTCGAAGGTCCAGAGATAACGCGCATCGGTGATCACCTCGAACCCCGCGGTCGCCCCGCAGGTGAGGATGCGCCCGCCGCGGGTCACGGTGCGCTGCGTGTCGCGCCAGGTGTCGCCACCGGTGAAATTCACCGCCACGTCCACCCCGCCGCCGCCCCCGACGCGGGGCTTGCCGCAGAGCCGCTTCACCGCCTCGACGAAACTCTCCGCGCTGTAGTTCACCGTGTGGTCGGCGCCGAGATCCGTCAGCAGCTTCTGTTTGGCCACCGAGCTCGTGCAGGCGATGACTTCCGCGCCGAGGAGCTTCGCGAGCTGCACGCAGGCGACACCGACACCGCCGCTCGCCCCGAGCACGAGGATCTTCTCGCCGCGAGCGAGACGGCCCTGGGTCACGAGCATCCTATAGGCCGTGCCGTACGCGAGCGGGAGGCTCGCCGCGTCTTCCAGCGACACCGCGTCCGGGACCGCCACCAGCTGCGCGGCGGGCACGGCGACATACTCGGCGCGCCCGCCGTGCACGGTCTCCCCGATCATGCCGTGACGTTTCCCGTCGCGGAACACCGGGTCGACCAGCACCCGGCTGCCGATCTGCCAGCCCGTCACCCCGCGTCCGAGCTCGGTGATCTCCCCCGCGATGTCGGAGCCGACGATCACCGGCAACGGAATCCTGATCCCCGGCATCCCGCGGCGGGTGAAGATGTCGTGGTAGTTGACGGCGGTCGCGGCCACCCTGAGCACCACCTCTCCCGGCGCCGCTTTGGGGGCGGGGAAGTCGGTGGCAAGCTGCAGCTGGTCGCGCCCGCCGTGACCGACGGTGAGGAGCGCTCTCATGGTAATGCCTGGATGCTGGATCATGCGGCTGCGAGGGTAGCCGAACTTTCCGCGCCGGAAAGATGGTGGGAGACGATACTCTTACGAAAAAGGAAGCCTCATAGACCCAAACGGCATGAGGCTTGGCTTCAGGCGGGGCTTACCATAGAGTCGATCGCAACGAGCCACGCGAGCCCCGATGACGATGCTGAGTTCTCGTCCGGCTGACAGCGCCCTGCGGCCCGACGCCGCCGACCTGGTGGTCTCGGACCGGCCCATCGCGGGGCTGTCCTGGAGCGCCTACCGCTCGGTTCTCGATGCGCTGATCGGCCGCGCTGCGCCCGAGCCGGCGCGCCACTCCGGGGAGGGGCAGGACACCCGTCCGCGGGGGCGTCGTGCCGTGCGCGAGTACCTCTCGGGCGAGGATGGCGAGGGGTACTGGGACTACTTCCAACTCAACGACGAGCTCTCCCTTTCCATCACCGACGCCACCTACCGGCGCGATCACTGGATCTCGGTGGAGGGCGGGCGCTTCTTCAAGGTGCGGGTGCTGCTCTCCGGGAAGCTCCTGCAAGCCGATGGCGAGGTGATGCTGCAGGGACCGCACGCGCAGCTGCACGTCTGCACCGGTGAGCGCGGCGGCGGTTATGCGATTGCCGGCGGCGCGGCGACGCGGCTCGTGGTGCTGCACTGCGCGCCGGAGCTGCTCACGCGGCGGCTCGGCTTTGCACCCGGTGAAGCACCTTACCCGCTGCGGGCGCTGAGCGTGGGCAATGGACCGGCGGGTCTTGCTGTGAAGATTCACCTCACTCCCGAGCTCCTGCGGGCTGCGCAGTGGATCGATGCCTCGCGCTTCACGGTGCTGCCGGCGGTCCGCACCGTCTATCTCGAGTCGCTCGCGATGCAGCTGCTCTGCCACACCGTGACCGAGCTCTCGATGCGCGATCCGCACGAGCACACGGCCAGCATCGCGCCGCGCGATCTGAAGCGCATCCACGAGGCGCGCGACCATCTCGCGCAGCACTACGCCTCCCCGCCCACGATCCCGCAGCTCGCGCGCAGGGTCGGGATGAACCAGACGAAGCTCAAGGCCGGCTTCAAGCAGACATTCCAGATGACGATCTACGCCTACATCCTGCAGCGACGCATGGAGGCGACCGCGCAGCTGCTGGTGGAGCGCGAGTTCAGCGTGGCGGAGATCGCCTATCGCGTCGGCTACGACTACCCGGCGAACTTCAGCTGCGCGTTCAAGCGCTACTACGGCTGCTCGCCGCGGCAGTGGAAGCGCACCTGAGCGGCCCGGTCCGCCACTCCTCTCCTCTCAACAGCGCGTAGCGCCGTGGCTTTCAACATCGATCACCTGATCAGCCTCACCCGGGACCGCGAGGGCGCGCGCGCCTCACTCACCCGTATGGGCTTCGATCTGACCGAGCGCGGCGAGCATCCCGGGCGCGGCACCTCCAACCATCTGGCCTTCTTCGGGCGGTGCTACTGGGAGCTCCTCGCCGTCGATGTCGCGACGCCCGAGAACGCGGCACTCGCGGCGCGCGGCAGCGGGCTCGCCGGATGTGCGTTGCGTACGAGCGATGCCGACCGCGACGCCGGCAACGCGCGCACTCTCGGGTTCGGATCCGGTCAGCCCGAGATATTCACTCGCCCGGTCCGGATCGATGGCGAGTGGCAAACCGCCCGCTTTCGCACCGCGGTGCTCCAGCCCCCGGCCCCGGTCGATGCTTATCTCTTCTTCTGTCAGCACCTCACGCCGGAGTTCGTGTGGCCACGCGAGCCGCGCGACCACCCGAATGGTGCGTTCGGGATCCGGGCCGTGCAGGTCGTTGGACCGAGCGCCGATGAGGCCCGCAGGGGCTTCGAGCCGCTCCTCGGCGCAGGCGGGGGCCTCGAGCCCGCCATCACCTACGATTCGGCGCAGAGTTATCGCGGGCGCTTTGGCGATGCCGCGTTGCCCGCGATGGTGGAGAAGCCGCGCATCGCGAGCCTCGAGCTGCAGGTGCGTGACCTCGATCGATGCGCGGCTTGGCTAGGAGAGCACCGCGTGTCATTCCATCGCTCAGCGAAGGCGATCCATTGCTACGACGAGCTCGTCGGCCACACCCTCGTCTTCGGCGCCTGAGCGGTTAGCGCGCCGGCACCTTTGCCAGGAACGCCAGCACCTTCTCCCACCCATCGAAGGACCCCTCGCAGTTCGCATTCGGGAGACCGCCGGTCGCTTCGAAGTCCCTGGCGACCGGGTGGAAGACGAAGCTCGAGAGCGGCCCACCGGTGCCGACGCGCGAGACCATGTGCCCGGCGCCGGGATAGACGTGGACCTCGACCTGGTCGGCCTTGCCGTGCTCGATGAGACGGCGGCGAATCTGCTCCGCGCCGATGAACGAGGGCCACATCTCATCCGCCCCTCCGGCGATGGCCAACACAGGGCCGCGCATCCTCTCGTACGGAATGCCGACCGCCGCCGATACGGCCGGATCGCTCCAGGTCTTGAGGTAGTACGGAGTACCGATGAAGCCGGGGGGCTCCTCCGAGTGCGCGGCGTCACCGCCGTTGTTCGAGTCGGTCTCCCCGCGATCGGCGGCGAGCGGTTTGCCGGCGTACGTCCAGGCCGCCACCACATCGGTGATACCCGGGCCAAAGGCACCGTTGGTGAGGTGCGAAGGCACGTAGACGATCGCGGCCGAGAACTCATCCGGGAAATAGCTCGCCGCAAGTCCCGCACCCTCCGAGCCGCGCGAGGTCCCCATGATGGCGACGCGCTGGGCGCCCGTGCGCTGCTTCAGCCACTGCGCCCCCGCACTGAAGGTCTCGAGCGGGATCTCACGCAAGGTCGAGGGCAGATCCTTGTAGCCGAAGATGCCCTGTGCGAGCGCCGGGTGGCCGTGGCTTGCGAGCAGGGACGCCTGCGTCTCGGGCAATCCGCCCCCGGAGCCGGCTAGAACGACGACGGGCACGCCGGGGGTGACTCCGGATCGCGCTGGGAAGAACCGGCCGCGCACGCCGCCCGGGGCGGTGACCTCCTCGGGCACGATGCCGTTCGCGTAGCTGCGCGTGGCGGTGGCGGTCGCGATCACCTTGCCGTCGACGCTGGCGGCAAGAGAAACGGTATAGAGCGCGCTCACATCGAGAATTGGTGCGGTTCCGAGCTCCGGATGCTTCTGCAGATCGGCGAGGTACTCTTTCACTTTGTCCGGAGCGACGGGGAGCGCCGAGCACCACAGGCCATGAGGGCTCACCCCCGTGTAGCTGCCCCAGAGCGAAGGTGACACGTCGACGTCGATCGTTCCTGCCGCATCGGCCAGGTACTCGCCCACCGCGGTCCACTCGCGGGAGCGCGCATCCGGCCGCGAAGCGCTCACCCTGACGCGAGTGCCGGGCAGGACGTTCCGCAGCGCGACGTGAAACGGCGCGTCCACGGGGCCGGTTGCGGGCGTCACCGAGAGTTGCGGGGATTCGGCGGCGGCGGCCGCAGCGCATCCGCCGAGGAGCATCACGCGCACGAGCCTACGAATCATGAGAAGTCCTTCTGTTGCCTGGGTCCGGGGCGAGTCCACGATGAGCGTCATTGTCCGGTCCTCACCCGCAGCGCCGCGCCGCTCGCCGCCGCCATTTGACGCAGCGGCCGCCCGATGAGGAGCGCGACGATCGCGGCGGCGGCGGTGACGACGCCGAACACCAGGAAGTAGTGCCCTTCCCCCCAGGGCTGCGCGAACCTTCCGAGCACTCCCGCCAGGTACGCTCCGAGACCGAGCGTCGCGGCATAGAAAGCGCCCATCACGGCGGACGCCCAGCGCTTCGGCGCGAGGCGGTAGACGAGACCGTAGCTCGCCGTCCAGGCGGCCACTTCCCCGGTCGCCTGCACGGTGATGCCGATGGCGGGCAGAATCCAACCCGGCGCACTGTCTGCGGGATGCGGCCGTGCGACCGCGGCGAAAAGCAGCAGACCTGCCGCGCCGAGTGCCAGCGCGATCGCGTACTTGTGCAGGATGTCAGGCTCGCGACCGCGCCGCGCCAGCCACGTCCACAGGGCCGCAAATGCGGGTGCCGCGATGATGAGCGCCGCGGAGTCGACCGAGGTAAACCACTGCGTGGGAATGGTGAAGGAACCCACGCGTCGATCGACGTCGTGCTCGAGGAAGAGCGACATCACTCCGTAGAGCTGGAACGAGCCGATCGAGTAAATGAGGAGCAAGGCGGCGAACACGGCGAGAATGAAGAGCCGCTTGCCGGCCGCCCTCTCCGGCGGCGGCGCCGGGGAAGTAGCCGTTGCGGTAACGGCACCGTGCCGACGGCCCGGCAGTCCACCACTCAAGCCGATGTAGACCGCGAGCGCGGCGCCGACCGCGAGCGCCGAGATGCCGAAGGCGGCCGCCCAGCCGTACGCCACGGCGACCGCGCCGGCGACGAACCCCGCGAGGAGCCCGCCGACGTTGATGCTGGTGTAGTAGTAGGCGTACGCGGTCTCGCGAACCCCGTCGTCACCCTCGAAGTTATCCCCGAGCACGACCACCAGGGTGGACTTGAAGAACGAGTTGCCGGCCACGAGCAGCACGATGGCGGTCCAGAAGGCCGCGCTGACTGCGAGGTAGAGATGCGCCGCCGCGGGTGTCAGCCCGGAAGGCACGTGCCAGGTTCCGAGCGGCGCCGTGATCGCCGCCAGCTGCGCGGTGGCGCCGGTCTCACCCAGGAATTCGAGCAGGCGCGGCAGCAGGGCCGGCGACATGAGCAGCACATACCCCAGGCACATCATCGAACCCCCGACAATCAGGGCGCGACGATGACCGAGCAGCCGATCCGCCACCCATCCGCCGACGACCGGCAATGCGTACATGAGTCCGCTGTAGACGCCCAGCAGCGTCAGTGCCGGAGTTCGCTCCCAGCCAAATCCCCCGGCACTGCGGTCGGCCGAGAGAAACAGCGCGAGCAGTGACAGCAGCGAATAGAAGCCGAAGCGCTCGCATAACTCCAGCGCGATGGCAAGCTGTGCGCCGAGTGGCAACTCCCAGGGGAGAGCGCTCACCTCGCGGCGGCGGGGAACGGTGTCGGTAGACATAGTGGCTGCGCGCCCACGAACACAGCCCATCATAGAGAGTCCGCCGGCATTGCACAGCATGCCACTCGACGCCAAACCCATGATGGCGGACCACGCCCGTACGCACACGGCCCCTGGCTCGGATCGTGCCTCGATCTTCGCGCCGGGCGGCAGCCGCCTGATGCGCCAGGGTGCGGAAGTTGCAAAAACCAGCGTTGCGGGAGAGATTTGGCCGACCGTTCGCGTGCGCTCATGATGGCACCGTGCGTCGCCGACGCACGACCGGAACAAACATGCAAACGAGAGGAGACCGGAGTGGCATTCGATGATCCCCTTTCCCGCCGGCGCTTCCTTGGCGGTGTAGCAGCGTCTGCGGCCTCCGGGTGGGTGCGCGCCGGAGGCGGAGCTGCCGCGTCGGCCCCCGGGCCAAAAGCAACCGATGAGCTGACCCGCCTGAGTGCCGTCGAAGCGGTCGCACTGATCAGCCGGGGCGAGATCTCCGCGGTCGAGTATGCGCGCGCACTGCTGGAGCAGTGTGAGGCAGGCGCGAGCCTCAACGCCTTCATTACGCTGCGCCCCGAGCAGGTGCTCGCGGCCGCGAGCGAATGTGGCCGCAGGCGTCAGGCCGGTGAGCGGCTCGGACCGCTGCATGGCCTCCCCATCCCGGTAAAAGACAGCGTGAACACGCGCGATCTGCCGACGACCGCCGGCACCCCGGCGCTGCGACACTTTCAGCCCCGCGAGGATGCGCCGCTCGTGGGCGCGCTACGCAAGGCGGGGGCGATCGTGCTCGGCAAGACGAATCTGCACGAGCTGTCGTACGGATACACCAGCAACAATCACGCCTATGGCGCGATACACAATCCCTACGATCCGAGCCGCGTCCCGGGCGGCAGTTCCGGCGGCACCGGCGCCGCCATCGCAGCGCGCATGGCGCCGCTCGGCGTCGCCGAGGACACGGAAGGTTCCATCCGCGTGCCTGCGGCGCTGTGTGGCATCGCGGGCTTCCGCCCGACCACCGGCCGCTACCCGACCCATGGCTGCGTGCCGATCTCTCCGCTCTTCGATCAGGTGGGTCCGCACGCGCGCTCAGTCGCCGACCTGCTGCTGTTCGATGGCGCCGTGACGGGCAGCCCCACATCGGCGCCTGCGCCGGTGTCCTTGAGCAAGGTGCGCCTCGGCGTCATCCGCCCGTTCTGGTTCTCCGGTCTCGACAGTGAGGTCGAGGAGGTCACGACGGCAGCGCTCGATAAGCTCCGCCGCGCGGGAGCGGAGCTCGTCGAAGGCGATCTCCCGCAGCTGCCGCACTTCATCGAGCTGATCACCGATCCGGTGCAGAACCACGACGTCATGCCCTCTCTCACGCGGTATCTCGCCGAGTATCACACCGGGATCAGCTTCGAGGAGCTGCTGGCGCAAGCGAGTCCCGACGTGCAGCGAATGATCAGGCCCGCCATCACGCCGGGGACCCATGACTTCGTGCCCGACGCGCAGTACGAGGAGATCGTGAGAGTGCACCTGCCGGGGTTGCGGACGATGTACCAGGAGTACTTCGCACGCAGTGGTGTCGCCGCGATCGTCTTTCCCGCCACCATCCTGCCGGCGCCCAGGATCGGCGAAGAGGACATGGAGGTCGAGGTGCGGGGTCGCCGGATGCCGCTCGATGAGGCGATGGCTCGCAACATCGCGCCGGGAAGCACCGCGGGGCTTCCTGGCCTGGTGCTCCCGGCAGGCCTTACTCCATCGGGGCTTCCGGTCGCACTGGAGTTCGATGGGCCCGCGGGCTCCGACCGCTCAGTGCTCGCGCTCGGGCTGGCAGTCGAGGCGGTCCTCGGCAAACTGCCGCCGCCACGCGCACTCTCTCGCGTCAGTCTTCAGCCGAAGGCTGCACGAACTGAGGCGGAGCGCCCCTGAACGCATGCGCCGCTTGATGCAAGGCGGCAGCGCTCGCCGCTCATCAGGCCATGCGAGACAGATTGGGAATGCCCCAGCGCGGTGATCGAGGCGTTTGACCGTGCTGACAGCTGTCGATCGCGCAGTCGCCGGCGCAAAATGAAGCGCCGAAGTTTTCCCGACGGCGTCTTCGGCAGACGGTCGAGGTAGTGGATGCGCCGCGGATAGGCCGCGCGGCAAAGCGAACCTTCATGATGCAGCGCACAAAGCCCGGGGGTTGCGTGGCTCCTTGCGTGCTCACTCTGAGACGAGCTCTCCCGGTGCGAGCCTCGAATTCAGCAAGCGTCCAGCGGCCGCTTTTCCGCCATAGTTGCGGGATTCGTCCGTCGACGGCTCCTCTACTCAGCCAGACCTCCGGTGTCTCGCCCCGATGAGGCAGCAATGGCCGGAAAAATCGATAAGATCATTCTCACCAACACCGCGGCCCTGAAGGCCAAGTACGGGAAATCCGGCGCTCACTCCATTTCCGTCGAGATTGAAAGATTAATCTCCTCGGACCGTGCCCGCGGTTTAACCACGCGTCTGGTTGCGATCGACGACGTCCGTTCAATGCGGGAGTTTTCCGCACATCCTGTAACCCAGGCCACCGATGCGCGGCAGAACAAGCAAGCCGTCGACGATCTGTATGCAGCCCTCGCTCCGGACTACATCCTATTGCTCGGCTCCATAGATGTTATTCCGAGTCAACGCCTGCACAATCCGGTCTACACGTCGCCGACCGGAGAGGATACCGATCGCAACGCCGCAGGCGATCTCCCTTATGCCTGTGAGGCAGCATACAGTCCCGAGGTGACGGATTTCGTAGGACCCACGCGAGTAGTCGGCCGCCTCCCCGACATTGCGGGCGCGGGCGAGCCGTCCTACCTGCTACGGCTACTCAAGACGGCGGCCGACGCTCGCGCGATGAGTATCGACGCTTACAGGCGTCGTTTCGCTGTTACGGCGCAAATATGGGAGGCCTCAACCAGACTGTCCATGCGGAAGATTTTTGGCGACTCGACCGGTGTATTACAGGTTCCTCCGCGTTCGTCAAATTGGCCGCGCAAGCTCGTCAGTGCGCGTGTCCACTTCATCAATTGCCACGGTGCCAGTCTGGCCTCTGAGTTCTTTGGACAGCCTGCCAATGACAAACCACTGTATCCCGTGGCACTCAAAGCATCCCAGATGGACGGGAAAATCGCGCGCGGCACCATCGCGTCGGTTGAGTGTTGTTACGGCGCGCAATTGGACCGCATCTCGCCGTCGCATGCGCGCCTCGGGATCTGTGAGACTTATTTGACAAACAGCGCTTGGGGGTTCGTTGGCAGTACCACTATTGCCTATGGCGATTCCGCGGGAAATGGTCAGGCCGATCTCGTATGCCAGTACTTCATGGAGAATGTTCTGGCTGGTGCATCGCTGGGACGGGCATTCCTTGAGGCACGACAGAAGTTCGTCAGTACTGCATCGCCGCTTCATCCACTGGATCTGAAAACTCTCGCGCAATTCAATCTGTACGGGGACCCGTCCATTGTCGCGGTCAGACCCCGTGTACCCAAAGGCACACTGAGTCGCACGCCGGACGTGAAGTCGGTACAGTCAGAGCGCAGCGCGCGTCACGACCGCAGACGCACATTGTTCAGGACCGGTTTTGCGCTCTCGGAACGCGAACCGATAACGCGCAGAATCGCGACGACAGAAGCAGCTTCCATCAGGCGAGCACTGCATGCGAGGGCACGCTCCTTCAATCTCAGGCCGAGGAAGATGCTTTCTTTCGCTATTCGCTATCGCAGCACGTCGAGGGCTACGCCACAAGGACTTGTCTCAAAATCCCTTCGGAAGGCCTATCACATTCTTTTCTGCAGGTCTCGTACTGCCACGGGTCGCGAAGGGTCGCGTCGTCGGTTGGGCATTCCAAACATCGTGGTGTTGATCGGCAAGGAGGTGAATGGAGCGCTCGTGTCTTTTGCAAAAATTGACAGCCGTTAGCCTGTGCATAAAGGAACAAGCCAATGCGCGCAAACTTCGATCCCGGCTATATCCGTGACCCCTTTCTGACGTTGTGTGATCAGGCTCCGGATGCAGTAACGTACCCGTACACTGCCTTCCGAACCGAGTGGGGCCCGGTCTTTCATCGCGGCCGGCTTGACGGTTCGGCACGAGTCCTGGGTATCGGGCAAGACCCGGCCGAGCACGAAACCATAACCCGTCGCATTCTGGTGGGTACTGCGGGCCATCGCGCCCAGGGATTTCTCGCAAAGCTCGGCGTCAACCGCAGCTACGTGTTGGTGAATGCGTTTCTGTTCAGCGTCTACGGTCAGAGCGGCGGCAACCAACACATCAAAGATCCGAAAATCACGCAATACCGCAATCAATGGATTGAGGCGCTAATTTCGACGGCGAACATCGAGGCGGTAGTGGCGTTCGGCGGACTGGCAGATCAAGCATGGCAGGCGTTTGTGGCCATCCCAGCTAACGCGGCCTCCAAGAAGCTGCCCTATCAACATGTCCCGCATCCAACCTCTCCGGAAGGCGCGGGTGGAACGCCCGCACAGATCAAAGCAGCGACCCAAACGATGCTAGCGAATTGGAATCAGGCGATCCAGGCTTTGCGGCAGGCAATCAAGCACCCAGATGTCACGGGAGCATTTGTGCCGTACGGAGTAGACTTTCTTCCCCAGGAACTGCCGTCGATTCCAGCCTTCGACTTACCCGCGGGCACCCCAACATGGATGCAAGGCACCAGCGGTTGGGCAACGCGAGCAGGCACAACCGCAGCTCTGAAGCGGCGCACAATCACGGTCGAGGTGCCGGCCGGGGTAATTTCATGAAGTTTAGTTTATTGGGTCGCGTCGTAACGATGGACGACAAGTTCACGGTCTTCCCGAATGGCGCCATCTATGTCGATGGCAATACCATCGTGGCCGTTGGCGCTCAAAGCACTTCACCCCCGCCCGGCTTCACCGCCGCGAAGTCGGTCAATACCGGCGGCACGATCTTTCCCGGACTCATCGAACTGCATAACCATCTCAGCTACGATTCACTACGGATGTGGGCCGTCCCGCAAAAGTTCACCAATCGCGGCCAGTGGCAAAACAATTCCGACTACGCGATGAATGTGTCTCGTCCGATGGGCGAGATTGCCCAATCCAGTGATCCGCGCCTCCTGGCAGCGGTCGCGCGATATGCGGAAACGAAGTGCCTGCTGGGTGGTGTCACGGCGAGCCAGGGCATTTCGCTCAAGGGCAACAATGTCAACACTTATTACCGCTCTGCAATGCGAGTGGTTGATGATCCGGGCGATGCGCAATTTCCGCGGGCCGCTACCCACATACCGGATGTCGACGCTTCGGGGTGGGCACAATTCAATGCAGAACTCCTGAGGCTCAAGAACTCCTCGCTTCTTCTGCATTTGAGTGAGGGCCTTGACCAGGAGGCCCGCGCTGCTTTCCTCGCCCTAAAACACGGCAATCAATGGGCGATCAGCCCAGCGTTAGCGGGCATCCATTGCGCAGCGCTCGAGCCCAAAGACTTCGCCATCATGAAGTCCAAGGGGGCTTCGGTCGTCTGGTCGCCCTTGAGTAATCTTTTGCTTTACGGAGGCACGACGGATATCAAGGCCGCGCGGTCGGCGGGCCTCGATATCGCACTTGGATCAGACTGGTCCCCTTCCGGTAGCAAGAATCTGCTTAACGAGCTCAAGGTTGCCAAGATCGCGAACAGCGTTTTCGCGCTCGGTCTCGCCGAGAAAGACATCATTGCGATGGTGACGAGCACGGCCGCCCGCATCATCAAATGGAACGCGCTCGTCGGGTCGATCGCCGCGAGCAAGCGCGCGGATTTCACCGTGATCGGACCACAGTCTGCCGCCGACCCCTACTCGGGCCTCATCGAGTCTCGCGAGACTGATCTGCTCTTGTTGATGGTGGACGGGCGGGCCGTGCTTGGAACGCCTGACCTCATGTCCTCACTGGGTCAACGTGGCGAGTCCATCAAGGTCGGCACCTCAACACGCATCATCAACTATGGAACCGGTGACCCGCGTGTACCAACGCTGACGTTTGCCGAGGCGGAGGCAGCCATGAAGGATGCGCTGTCGCGCTTGCCGACGTTGCTGAAGGACGAAAAGGCCGGGATGGGTGTTTCCCAGCTGAAGCTTGCTGCCGGGCCCAAACCGGAATTAAGTCTGGCTTTAGATGAGGAGCATCTGACGGGATACGTGCAGCGTGTGAGGCTCCCGTACCATGGCCAGGCTACCGGGCCAGACGCCGTTTTCAATCCAGCTGCGCTGGCCGCGGCTCCTCTCAAACCCTTGTCAATTGATCCGCCGTCGGTCGCCAACGATCCCGGCTACGGCGCAAGGCTGCAAGCTCAAGTGAATATTCCCGCCGCCGTCAAGCGGCACCTCAAGGTTTACTACCCCTGATACTGCTGTATCGGGCAAATTTGCATCGGATTGCAATTCTCAGTGTCCGTGCGGTGCGCACCGGATCGGCGCTTGCACGCCATCTGCGGGCCGAGCGCGACGCTCGAGGCTGTGGAGAAGCGCATGCAGCGCTCGAGGTGCGGAAAGAAGGCTGCCAAGGCGCTGGCGGCTGCCAAGCCCAAGGGTTACAGCACGTGACACCGGGAACGACTTCGCCCCAAGGTTGGCAGAAACTGTGGGTTCTCTGTCTTTTCTGCAATGAGCGGCGGGACTAGCCTCATCCTGAAACCGCCAGGTCTTTCAGGAGATCCCGCCATGATCCGCTCGATGTTCGCCGTGCTCGCGCTCGCCTCGGCAGTCGTGGCTCACGCTGACCGCCTGCAGCCACCCGAGGGCCGCAAGATCCGCGTCGCCGTCGTTCTCACCGAGGGGGCCGTCGTGATCGATTACGCCGGCCCTTGGGAAGTCTTCGAGAACGTCCACGCCGGCGGCGGCGATATGGACCAGCAAATGCCGTTTGAGCTCTACACGGTGGGTAAGGACCGCAAGCCGATCCACACCAGCGGCGGCCTGAAGCCGGGCATGACCATCGTCCCGGACTATGGCTTTGCCGACGCGCCGGCGCCCGACATCGTGGTCGTCGGTGCGCAGTCGGGCGATGCGCAGCTCGGCCCCTGGTTGCGCAAGGCGCATTCGCAGCACGCGCTCATCATGTCTGTGTGTACCGGCGCTTTCCGCGTGGCGCAGGCGGGACTCCTCGACGGCAAGCCCGCGACGACTCATCACGCGTCGCTCGAGCGCCTGGCCAACCAGTATCCGCGCATCTCTGTGCGAAGCTCCGTGCGCTACGTCGAGTCCGACCCGCTCATCCTGACCGCCGGCGGGTTGAGCTCCGGCATCGACTCGGCGCTGCACGTTGTGGAGCTCTACTACGGAGCAGAGGTCGCGCAGGCCACGGCGGATTACATGGAGTACCAGGGGCAGGGCTGGAAGACGAACCGGGGAGCCGGCGAGTCTGTCGTGGTGCCGCCGACCATCCCGCTCGCCGACCGCGCTCATGAGACGTTCTGGCGAGGCACGTTCCTCCCGGAGTATCCGAAACCTGAGCCGCGGATGCCGGTGGTGCTGCATCTCGCGCGGGTCGGGGCGCAATACCGGGCGACGATCGACGCGCCGGGGGAAGGGATGGTCGGCGAGCCGCTCCATGCCGTGCGCCTCGATCACGGGAGCCTCCACTTCATCATCCCCATGGACGGCCGTCCGGTCGAATTCACCGGCACCCTGAGCGCCGATAAAATCTCAGGCAATCTGACCACCCATGAGGGCTCGACTAGTCCCTTGACGTTAGATAAAACCACACCACCGCCGCAAAGCGAGTTCGTGACCCGATGACTGCCGGCACTCCGCCGCTCAGGCGACGTCCCCATCACGTGGTGATGGTGGCTTATCCCGACGTGCAGATCCTCGATGTCACGGGACCGCTCGAGGTATTCAGCCGTGCCTCCCGCTGGATGCAGGACCAGGGGATCCGCCGCGATCTCGCTTACCGCGTCGAGGTCGTGGCACCGCGCGCCGGTGCTTTCCCGACTTCCTCGGGTGTGCGGCTCGTGGCCGAGCGCTCCTATCGCGAGGTCACACGTGCGGACACCCTGCTGGTCGCCGGCGGCCGCGGGCACATCGCCGCCCGCCAACACGCAGAATTCCTCGCGTGGCTGACCCGCATGGCCGCTCGCGTCCCGCGATTCGGCTCGGTGTGCACCGGAGCGCTGATACTCGCCGCCTGCGGGCTCCTCGAGGGGCGCCGGGCGACCACGCATTGGGCGTATCTGGAAGAGCTGCACCAATTGATCGGCAACGGTGTCTGCCACGACGCCATCTACACCCGTGACGGCAACCTTTACACCTCCGCCGGCGTCACCGCCGGCATCGACATGGCACTCGCCATGATCGAGGCAGATCACGGGAACGCCGTGGCGCTTGCGGTCGCCCGCGAGCTCGTGATGTTTCTCAAGCGTCCCGGAGGCCAGTCGCAGTTCAGTGACCATCTCGCGGCGCAATTCAGCGAGGACGCGGGGCTGCGCGAGTTGCAGCTGTGGATGCTCGAGCACCTGGATCAGGATCTCTCGGTGCCGCGCCTTGCGGCAAGGCTCGCGCAGAGCGAGCGCAGCTTCGCCCGGCACTTTGCCGACGGAGTCGGAATGGCACCCGGTCACTACGTACGGCATCTGCGCTTGAATGCCGCGCGGCGCCAACTCGAGCAGACGAATCTCCCCCTCGCGCAGATCGCCCGGCGCTGCGGACTCGGCACGCCCGAGACGCTCCGCCGCAGCTTCATCGCCGCGTTGGGAGTGGCCCCCGGCGCCTATCGCGAGCGCTTTCGCGGCGCCTCTGCGTCCGAAACGACAGCGAACTCTCGTGCACGCTCACCGTCGCATTCTGCCCTCGGCTTGCGGGGCAGATTCGGCCGCGCTCGCCTGGCGGAGGCCAGCCTGCGCAGATGATGCCGGGCGGCGCCGCGCCCACATTATCCTCAGCCACCGATCGGTGAAGGCCGCGGCTGAGCCCTGTCTGCGCAAGCGCGAATGTCCTCGCACCCGCCAGCGGCCATGGACCGGCTCGATCATGCGGCGGCTGCAAACTCGCTGCGGGAGCTCTTGGGGCCTGCATCAGGCTTGCACAAAGAAGCGGGTGCGCAGGAGAGCCGCGGCATCGCGCGCGTCAACGGATTGAAATGGTTGTGCGGCCGAGAACTCGTACGACCGGCCGGTCATCGAACCCTGCACCAGGATGCGCGATCGTTCGAGATACCGAAGTTGAACCGAAGTGCCCGAGGCACGTGACGTCGGCGGTTGACGAAGAGTAGCCGACGGCGGTTGGGGCGAAGAGGCACGCGCAGGCCGGGTCGCTGGCACCGACGTGGCCGCCGGCGGCGACGCCACCGAATACATCGGCGTGGTGTGCGAAGGCCTGCTAGTTGCGGATGGTGGTGAGCTGTATCCGGTCCTCACGGTCCTCGGTTCGCTCGACACCTGTTCGCGTCTCTGTCCGCAGCATCCCATCGTCAAATCCTCCTTGCGAGTTCTCTGGCAGGCGTTCGATCATTACCGGCTCCGGAGTCAGGCGCTCGAGCAGACACGCGCCGCCCGACGCTGCCAGCCACGATATGAACCACTCGACCGGCCTGTCGCTCACGAACAGCGCGAACGATGCTGCCACCCAAAGGCTCGCGCATTGGAAGCAGTCCATGGCGCGGCCAATTACGCTGCCACCGAGACGGCGTCGGATGCGCACGATGATGTCAGCTGGACCGTCCTCGCGTGAAAGCAAGTGGGTGACTCGCCAGGTCGCGAGGACGGCCAACACCAGTCGGATCCAGACTCCGCATTCGTTCAATTGCACTACACGATGTCGTTGATGATATTCAGCGCATAGAGGATCGGGCCAGTCGTGTGATTCGATCCGCTGTCGCCGACGTGGGTTGTATCCGAGACGTACATGACCACGACGTAGGCACAGCGGTCGCCGCGAGCCAGCTTGGGCGAATGCGGAGGCAGCGGTCCGGGTCCGCCGTCGAGCGCGGCCACGATGTCCCAGTCTGCCAGGGTGCCGACGGCGCCGAGCAACGGTCCAGGCCAGATGTTCGGCACGCGCGTCGTCGATCCGGCGACGATGGTTCCGGTCGCCAGGGGGTCGCCGTTCTTCTCGAACGAGATGCTGTAGCTGCCAAAGTTGTCGTTGGGCCGCTGCTGCGCCACGGTGACGTCGATGGGCGGGTCCCATGCCTGACCGAGGATCTCGGCAGTGGTTCCGACGAAGTCCTTCAGGTGCAGATCGCCGCAACCGCTGATGCCACCGATCGACTTGATCAGGCCGATCGGGACCTGGTTGTCGATCCAGACCGTCACCTGATCGACGGCGGCCACAGTGCCCGGGAACGTCCGCGGCGTCACGAGCGAGTCGCGCACCTCGAGGTGGAGGACAAAGCGGCCGTTCAGTGGGGCACTGTTCCAGAACGGCGAGGCCAGTACCTTGGGTTCGGTGTAGTTGAATCCCATGAACGAGCAGCTCAGCGCGCCCCAGGCCGCGACCAGATCGCCGTTGAGAATGATGTTCGGCGTCATCACCGGAAAGCACCCCGACTGCCAGGGGTGACCCGGAATGTCGTCGTACACGACTGCGCCGGTCGGCAGAAGCTGGGTACCGCCCGCGGCGCTCGGAAAAGTCGGCACCGGCACGAGCGGATTCAGCGTGAATGAACTCATGAGGAACTGCGTCATGATTCGGTCGCAGCCGATGGTGTATGCACTGCCGTCGGCACTGAACGCCCCGCCGATGGACACCTCCGGCACGGCCGGGTTCGGATCGCTGACGGACTTGATCAGCTTGATGAAGCTGCCCGGATTGAAGGGATCCTCGGCCACCAGATCCGTCACCTTGGCCACCGCCGAGATCTCGACCGCCGTCGTCTTTACCTTGAAGGTCTCGCTGCACGACACTTTGCCGCCGCCGGCATCGAACACTTCGAGATAGACGGTGAACTCGGTTTCGCCCGGCGGGAGCAGCGTCGCATCGAGATAGCCGAGCGTGCCGCTTCCGACCTGCACGTTGGAGCTCGTTTGACCGGGCGGCCTCTGGCAATCGGGATACACGACGGCGTCGTTGACGGGCGCGCCGCCGCCCCAGCTGTAGGTCAGCGTGTAATGATGGAAGGATGTGCCCGACGCGGTGCCGTCGATTTCGATGGCCACGAGAGGCGCGCAGGCCGCGATGAAGGCCGCTGCGGCGCACGTGTTTGGGCCGGGGTTGGTGATGTCGCAGATCAGCGGGCGGAAACAGTCGCCAATGCACCGTCGATACTCGAGCAGGCAGCACCACAGGTCATGGACGCTGCGGGCATGCGCGAGACAGCAGCCGAAGCGAATCGAACAGAGGCACCAGCAGCGGCAGAAGCCGAAGATCGGCTCCTTGCTATGGCGCTCGAAGGCCTCCTTGCCGAGCAGGGCCCGGGCAGCGTCGACCGACAGCAGCCGGTCGAAGACGCGCCCCAGAAGCTCGCTGTCCACGAAGCAATCGATCTTTCCGTCGATGACCGCATCGGGGAGGCCCGCGGGGTACTCGACCGTCGCCAACTGATCCGTCAGGTACGGCTTGTAAGCCCCGGCCAGTGCCTTGACCAGCGTCTCGAAGTCTTGTCGCTCTTCCTCGGTGAGCGGCCGCTCGGGCGATTTGTTCGCGAAGCGGATGCAGATCCAGTAGCGGTACAGGTAGTAGGTGAATGCGCGGAAGGTGCGCGGCGCGCGGCATACGAGCCATCCGAAGATCAGGCAGCAGCGGATGTGCCAAAAGCACCAATCCCAGTTCACCGAGGTGAAGCGCCCACGCCCATCGTCGGGAAGCAGCGCGAGCGCGACGTCCTTGGTGAAGAACTTGTCGAACAGCTGGTTGGCGAGCGCGAGCTCTTCCTCGCACGTCGGGGGGCAACGCTGGATCGCCTGCTCCTGGAGCTGGCGAGGGTCCTTGGCGAGCGCAAGATCGGCTTCGAGGATGGGTCGATAGGCTTCAAGGAGCGCCTTCAGGGCCGTCTGGAAATCCTTGTTTTGCACCTCTTCCGGTTGAGCAGAGCCCTCCTTGCTCGAACGCTTCTTGTCGTCAACCATGGTCGCTCCTCCTCAAAGTTAGCTATCAACCGAGAGAGATCCCTATGTGCCGTTTGCCGCGATCGTCATCAGCGTGTTTCCGTAGGTTCCGGTGGGGCTCCAGTCGCAGAACAGTATCCAATTCCAGCGAGAGCCATGTGAGTCACGCCTCTTGAAGGTTCATCACCGAGATTCACGACGTATGTGACAGAAGTGTCGGCAGCACCCTGACGATCTCAGAGCCGAACCACATTTTTTCTGTCGGCGGCTCGTTCGATCTGCTCAGGGCTCGCTCACGGTGTGCGGATAGCATCTTTATGGCGGTCGGGTCGGGTCTGCTGTCAGACGTGCGTGGCGTCGTGCGCTTCACCCGTGCCGCTGGCGGTCTCGCGCGCTTGCAGCGAATGAAAAATCAGCTCGTCTTCTTCTGCCTCCTAAGAAACTGCTGTCGGTCTCAGCGAGCGTCACGAAAAGCGAAACTGCATGCGCGAATCGCACTGGGCTCCTAGGTCCTAAGGGGCGCACCGTACAAAGAGCAGAAATCCGCGACCGGGCCTGAAGAGAATCTCGAACGACGCCTGTCAGCGCCACGAGTGGCGCCTGATCTACTGGGACCGCCCGTGGCATGAGCAGGAAGAACGAGAAAGCCGCCTCGTGTTTATCGGGCGGGACCTCGACGCGGAGACCCTGCGACGCCGGTCGCACGCTTGCATGCTGCCGCAGTTGAGTCCGAAACCGGTCGTATCCAACTGCATCTGAGGAATCGGGCCGAAGGACCGTAT
>Ga0306920_100003732_pt1 | contig 19410 bp, 19 predicted proteins | sample flu12Cox44000170_FD_204666 | JGI IMG/M metagenome (GOLD analysis project Ga0306920, IMG submission 204666) | Lab enrichment of tropical soil microbial communities from Luquillo Experimental Forest, Puerto Rico - flux4day.12C.oxic.44.000.170 (v2)... | ecosystem: Environmental > Terrestrial >... | reverse complement strand
CACCAGCGGCCGGCGGTAAGCGCGTGGTGACTTGACGATGAGGAGCGGAACCGGGCAGTGGCGGATCAGCTCCCAGTCGGTGTTCCGCAGCAGCAGCCGGGTGCCGAAACGACGACCGCGGGTGGCAGCGACAACGAGATCGCTGTGCGCGGCGAGCGCACGGCGGATGATCGCCGCATGTGGCGGGTAATCCCAGGTTGCCGTGCAGCGCACGCTCACACCGCGCAGCGATGGGTCGCGGGCGAAGCGCTCGAGTCGACGCTGGTACTTCTCCGCGATGGCGGCGCGATGCTGCTCGACCTCTTCGCGTGTCGCGGTCTCCGGGAAACTTCTCTCCGGGTCGGGCTCATCGATCGCGTGGAAGAGTTCCACCGTCGCGCCCGCCGCGCGTGCCAGGACTCCGGCCTTGCGCACCTCGCTGCGTGGAGCCGATTGAACGTCGCCGATCGCTACCAGGATGTGCCGGATCTGCGTTGCCATGTGCATTGCCCTCGCCAGCGCCGGTCACTCTAGTCTGCGCTGAAGGCACAGTCATCGTGGAATGTGCCTAGAAACGACTCGCCGGTGCGCGCATTTTGCCGCAGAATGCGGTTACGCGCTTTCACGTATGGCCGGTGCCGAGCGCTCGCCGGAGAATGTCTCAAGGAGGAAGATGCCGTGATGACCGCAACACAGCCAAGAGCCCCGGGCCGCCTGGTGACGCTCAACCCTTTCGAGCTCGGAGCCCCATCGCGCGAGAGCCTCGAGGCTGCAAGCCCGTTCGATGTCGGCTGTGTCGACTGGTACCTCTATCCGGTCAGTAGAAAGGCACGCCCGACGCCAGGCTCACGTAGCGTGCCCCCCGCCGGCGTCGCGGCACCTTCCCGCGGAAACCGTCGGGCTTGATCACGAGCAGATCACACGGCAGGTGATCCAACACCCGCTCGGCAGTGTTGCCGATCAGCAGGCGTTTGAGGCCCGAGCGCGCGAGCGCTCCCATCACGACCACGGCGCTGCGGGTTTCGGCCGCGGCCTGCTCGATCGCATCGCTCGGGTGACGCGCGATGAGATGTCGCCGCGACGCGGGGACTCGTAAGGGCCGGACCAGGTGTTCGAGCTTCTCGGCCGCGGCCCGCGCAGAGCGACGCTGCATATTCCTCAAGATATCTTCCGAGAGCGTCCCGCCTGTGTAGGCGGTGAGGGGAAGCGGTGAGTAGGCGTGCACCACGTGCAGCGCGCCGCGCAGCGCGCCCGCAAGCTCGGCGCCCGCCTGCAGGATCTCGCGGTCGAGCCGCTCGGGCTTCGCGTAGCGCTGATCGGGATCCACGGCCGCGAGCACGACCGGACGGCGGTAGAGCCCGGGTCGCTTCACGAGCAGCAGCGGGACCGGGGAGAGCCGCAGCAGCTCCCAGTCGGTGAGACGCAGGAGCCCAGCGGCGAGGTGCCGGCCGGCGTGCCGCTCGGCCACGATCAGATCGGCGGCGGCGCGGCCGGCCGCGCGAATCACGGCTTCGTAGGCGGGGTAGTCCCATTCGGCGGAGACGCTCACGCGGATGCCGAGGCTGCGCAACCTTCGGGCGCGCGTCTCGAGCCGCGCCAGTGCGGCATTGCGGGTGCTGCGCTCGGTGCCCGTGACACCGCCGAGCCGTGCGATGTCAGCCTCCAGATAGAGTGGCGTGGCGAGCGCCTGGAACAACACGAGCTCCGCATCGAGCGCGCGGGCGAGCTGCGTTGCCTTCGCGAGCGCCGGCAACGCCTTCGCCGCGGGGTCCTTGAGGGCCACGAGGATGCGACGGATGCGGCGCACGACCGGCACGGTGCGCGTGCCTAGGGCTGCGCCTCCAGGAACGCCGCCACCGACTCCATTTCCGCGAGACGCAGGTTCTGCGCCACGCCGTGCATGATCGCGACTTTACGCATGTTGCTCTGGAACGAGCCGAGCTGCTTCAGGACGTACTGTGCGTGCTGGCCGGCGAGCCGCGGATACTCCTGGGTGCCGTGCGCGTCGGCCCCGTGACAGGAGCTGCAGGCGGGCACGCCCTCGGCGGCGATACCGTTTTGGTAGATCTCGCGTCCGCGCGCGATCGCCGCGGCATCGCCTCCCGGGCTCGGCTCGGGCTTCTGCGCCGCGTAGTAGGCGGCGAGCGCCGCGATCGTGTCGTCGTCGACCTCGGCCGCCATGCCCCACATGTAGCTGATGGCATCCGGATCGCCACGCGCCTGGGAGCGGAACGCCTTGAGCTGTGCCGCGAGGTAGTTGGAGTTTTGCCCGGCGAGGCGCGGGAACTTCGGCTGCGTGTTGTTGCCCTCCGGTCCGTGGCAGCTGCCGCACACGGTGATGGCGACTTTCTGCGCATGCAGCTTGTCTGCCGCGTCGATCTCATCGGCGCGCACGGCCGAGCCGGCGGCGCCAAGTACGGCGGCGGCGAGGAGCACCAGCACTGGGTTTGCCTGGGCGGCAGTGAGCGGGCGATCGGTATTGTTTTCGCAGTTGCGCATGATCAGGACCCTCAGTACGCGAACCAAAGCAGCAAGTACAACGTGTTGTTATCGGAGGCACTGCGTCCGACACCGTCGTAGTTGGTGCCGCCACCGTTGAACTTGCTGAAAGCGGTGTATTGCGCCGAGATCTTCACGTTGAGCCACGGCAGATAGTTCACCTCCGCGATCCAGCCGCGCGTGTCGGGCGAGCCGTTGGCGCTCACGATCACCCCCGGGTTGCCGCCCGGAAGCGAGACAGTTGACGGGTAGAGCGCGGTATCGCTGCTGCCGGTGGTGGAGAAGTAGGCGACGGTGCCGCCGATCCTGCGCCGGTAGTAGTAGGTGGCCCAGACGCGCGTGGTCGAGAGGTTATTCGTCGGGTTCGCCGCGCCGCCGTTCGCGAAGCTCGCATCGAGCGTCATCGACTCGTGGATGTGTGTGCCGGCGACCGTCACCTGGTGCACGTCCCCGACGTACTGGTACTGCAAGTCCTCGGCGACATCGTTGAATTTATTGAGCGGGCCGCGCAGCGGGCTGCCGGCTCCCGGATACAGACGGAATTCGGCACCATAGAGTCCAGCCTCGATCGAGTGGGCACCCCGGTTGTATTCGTAGGCGACCCGCCAGTAGGGTGCGAGTCCCGACATGACGTTCGATGCCGTCCCATCGAGAGGTCCGGCGCCGCCGGTCAGTACGTTCGTCTGGCCCTGCTTGGCGGAGCGGTAACCCCCGAATTCGGCGTACAGCGATTCGTTCCAGAAGAGGTAGCCGGTGATTCCTGCGACGTCCTGTGCGAAGGCGCCATCGATCGCCGTGCCGGCGAGCGGTGAGACGTTCGCGTTGCTCCCGGAAAACGGGTAGCCCCAGGCGGGGGTGGTGTTCCACAGATCCTGCACCGTCGGGTTGTTGTTGAGCGAGACGCCGTAGGTCAAAGGACGGTTGTCCGAGAGCGCCACGGTATCCGCAAAGCGCAAGTCGGTGTTGTCGATGCTGATGGTGCCGCTGTCGTTCGCATAGGTGAGCTGGAAGAAGGCGCCGAAGTTCGGCGCGATCTTGCCCGCGTAGAACAGGCTCAGCTGCTGCGGGAAGCCGGCCGTGCCGTTCTGCGCGACGCCGGGCGCACCGGCGGCGGAGAGGTCTGGCACTGAGGTCTTCATCTGCGTGTAAGAGATCTGTGCCATGATGGAAAGCGGTACCGTCTGCGCGAGCGACAGCAGCTCCTCCTTCTTGCCGGTGACATCCCGCACCTGCTTGACGTTGGTGAGTATGTAGCCGTTGGCCTTGAACACGCGCCCGAAGTGCGTGAGCTCGGGGTAGACCGTATGACAGGCTTCACACGCCATGCCGGTCTGGCGCGCAAAGCTCGGTACCGCACGCGCCTGCGGTGCTGCCGCGAGCAGCGCCGCCGCGAGGATCGCGATCGCGGGGACATTCCGGGAGACCTCGCCGAAAGTTCTGCCTGACATACGTGCTCCCCTTAAGTCACCTGCGGGTTCTCGGCAGGTGCGCTCCTAGGCTAATGGGATGGTCAGGCAGCGCCATCGAGGATAGTACGTATGGGCGTAAGTAGGGGCGGGCAGCGACGATCGTCAGCGAGTTGAAACCAACACGACGCCGTGAGCAGTCATCACCTCGAATATCTGTTGGCGCCGCAGTCGCTGGCCGTCATCGGCGCTTCCGACCGCGCCGGAGGCGTTGGCGCCACCGTCATGCGCAACGTCATGAATGGCGGGTTTCGGGGACCGGTGTGGCCGGTCAACCTGCGGCGGGAGCTCGTGGCGGGCGTGCGTGCCTACGCGACGCCCACGCAGCTGCCCGCGGCTCCGGATCTGGCCGTCATCTGCACGCCTGCCGCGAGCGTCCCGGGTCTCATCGCCGAGCTCGGGGCACTGGGTGCGCGCGCGGCCGTGGTGCTGAGCGCGGGCCTCGAAGCCCCGGCCCCCGGTGGCGGCACGCTCGGCGATGCGATGCTGCTGGCGGCGCGGCGCCATGCGCTGCGCGTTCTCGGGCCGAACTGCATCGGGCTCATCGTCCCGGGCATCGGACTCAATGCGAGCTTTGCCCATCTCGGCGCCCGCCCGGGCGGCATCGCCTTCGTGGCGCAATCGGGTGCGCTCACCACCGCGATGCTCGACTGGGCGCGGGGGGCAGGAGTTGGATTCTCGCACTGCATTTCGCTCGGTAACGCTGCGGATGTCGACTTCGGCGATCTGCTCGATTACCTGGGACGCGACCCGCGCACACGCGCGATCCTGCTGTACATCGAGTCCATCACCGGCGCGCGCAAGTTTATGTCGGCGGCCCGCGCCGCGGCGCGCAACAAGCCGGTGATCGCGGTGAAAGCCGGCCGCACCGGCGAGGCGGCGAAGGCGGCGACCTCGCACAGCGGAGCACTCGCGGGCGCCGATGCCGTGTACGAGGCGGCGCTGCGGCGCGCCGGGATGCTGCGCGTCCGCACCACGCGGCAGCTGTTCGAGGCGGCACAGATTCTCTCGCAGTACCGCACCTACGTCGGTCCGCGGCTCGCGATCATCAGTAACGGCGGTGGGCCCGCGATCATGGCGACCGATGCGCTCATCGAGGGGGGCGGGGTGCTCGCGCCGCTTGCACGTCAGACGCTCGCACAGCTCGACGCCGTGCTGCCAGGCGGCTGGTCGCATGCCAACCCGATCGACATCATCGGCGATGCACGGCCTGAGCGCTACGTGGCCGCGCTCGGCGCGGTGCTCGGGGATCGAAACGTCGACGCGGTGCTCCTCATCCACGCACCGACGGCGCTCGCCGCGACCGATGCGGTGGCGAGCGTGTGCACACCGCTGCTCGAGAAGGCGACGCTCCCCGCCTTCGCCTGCTGGCTCGGCGCCGAAGGTGTCCGGCTCGCAGGTGCCGCAGGTCCCAGAGCCGTGCCGGGTTATGCGACACCGGAAGAAGCGGTCGATGCGTATCTGCACGTCATGCGTTATCACCAGGTCCAGGCACTGCTCATGCAAACACCGACCTCGCAGCCCGAGGGACCGAAGCCCGGCACCGAAGCGGTGCGTGCCATCATCGCCGCGGCGCTCGCCGAGGGTCGCAGGATGCTGACCGAGCCCGAGTCAAAGGCGCTCCTCGCCGCGTACCACATTCCGGTGGTCGAGACCCGCATTGCCCGTGAGATTTCCGGGCTCGCGGCTCTCGCCGCCCATATCGGCTACCCGGTGGCGCTCAAGATTCTCTCGCCCGATATCAGCCACAAGTCGGACGTGGGCGGTGTTGCGCTCAACATCGGTACCGCCGCCGCGCTTACGCAGGCTGCGGAGGCGATGCTGCAGCGCTGCCGGGAGCTGCGGCCGCAGGCGCGCATCGAGGGTTTCACCGTGCAGCGCATGGTCCGGCGCGGCGGCGCGCAGGAGCTGCTCGCCGGGATAGCGCTCGATCCCACCTTCGGTCCGGTGGTGCTGTTCGGCCGCGGCGGCACGGCGGTCGAGGTGATCGGCGATCGTGCGCTCGCCCTCCCGCCGCTCAACTCCGTGCTCACCCGCGAGCTCATCTCGCGCACCCGGGTGTCGCGGCTGCTCTCCGGAGCCCGCGGAGTCACGGCGGTGGCGATGCCGGCGCTCGAAGCGGCGCTCATACGGCTGTCGCAGCTTGCCTGCGATGTGGCCGAAATCGCCGCGCTCGACATCAATCCGCTGCTCGCCGATGAGCAGGGCGTGCTCGCGCTCGATGCGCGTGTCCAGCTCGCCCCGTGCACCGGCGGCGCAGTTGCGCGTCTTGCGATCCGCCCCTATCCGAGTGAGCTCGAGGAGATTATCGAGCATCGCGGCCGTCGCCTTCTGCTGCGGCCCATCCGTCCCGAGGACAGCCCCCGGCACCGGGCCTTCCTCGCGAAGATCACACCGCGGGACCTGTACACGCGCTTCTTCACCGGCGTGCGTGAGCTTCCGGAGGCGGATCTCGCGCACCTCACGCAGATCGATTACGACCGCGACATGGCCTTCGTGGCGGTCGCACGCGATGTGGCGGGGATCGAGGACATTCTCGGCGTCGCGCGCGCCTGTGCGGATCCCGACAACGACGCGGCGGAATTTGCCGTGCTGGTGCGCTCGGACCTCAAGGGCCAGGGACTCGGCACGCTCCTCATGCGCAAGCTCATCCGCTATTGCCGCGAGCGCGGCACGCGCGAGCTGTGGGGCGATGTCATGAGCGAGAACACCGATATGCTGCACCTCTCCCGCGCGCTCGGGTTTTGTGTGCGCGGCACCGAGCGGAACATCGAGACCGTGGCGCTCGATCTGCAGGCGCAGCCGACTGCGGTTTGACTTCGAGCGTGCTGCTGTTTGCGCGTTCGCGCGGACACCCGGCGATGACGCAGGTCTCTCTCGCCATAGTTAGGCATCTACCTGACTATCAATGGCGAAGGTGCCTGCCGCACTCAGATGACGCGCGAGAAAGGCGAGCGCTGCGCCCCGGCGGGCGGCGCGACCTTCAGGTACGCATCGAAGCACATGGCGATGCTCCGCAGCAGCAATCGCCCCTCCGAGGTTACGGTGATCCGTCCGTCGACAACGCGGACGAGACCATCGGCCATGTGTGGCTTCAGCCGCGCGAGTGCCTCGCCGAAGTAACCGGCGAAGTCGATGCCGTAGCGCGCTTCGATCGCGCCGGTGTCGATGACGCCCTGGCACATGAGCTGGCCGATCACGGCCGCGCGCACCCGGTCGTCATCGCTCAGCGCGAGCCCGCGCCAGACCGGCAGCCTGGCGGCGGCGAGCGCCGCCTCCCACTTCTTCAGCTCGCGGAAGTTCTGGCTGAAGCTTTCGCCCACATGACTGATCGCACTCACGCCGAGCCCGATCAGATCGCATCCGGCGTGCGTCGTGTAGCCCATGAAGTTGCGCTGCAGGCCGCCGGCTTCCTGGGCATGCACCAGCTCATCGTCAGGGAGCGCGAAGTGATCCATCCCGATGTAGCGATAGCCACCCGCTGAGAGCTCTTCCACCGCGAGCCGCAGCAGCTCGAGCCGCCCCTCGGCGCTCGGGAGCGTCGTGGCATCGATCTGCCGCTGCGCCTTGAACAGCCCGGGAAGATGCGCGTAGCCGTACACCGCCAGTCGGTCGGGCCGCGCCGACATCACCATGCGCAGCGTGCGGCGGAAGGCGGCCGGCGTCTGGCGCGGCAGACCATAGATGAGATCGACATTCACGGAGCGGAAGCCGCTGTCACGGCAGGCGTCGATGAGATCGAGCGTCTCATCGGTGCTCTGCAGACGGTTGACGGCGCGCTGCACCTCGGGGTCGAAGTCCTGGACTCCGAGACTCACGCGATTGAAGCCGAGCCGCGCCAGCGCCGGCGCGTAGTCCGGGGGCACCGTGCGTGGATCGAGCTCGATGGAGAAGTCGCGTGCTGGTGCGCGACTGAGGGTAAATGCCTCACCGAGCCCGTCGATGAGCTTCTCGAGGGTCTCGGCACCGAGGAAATTCGGTGTGCCACCCCCGAGATGCAGCTGCACAACCTCGCGCCCGCGAGCAAAGAGCGGCGCCACGAGTGCGATCTCATGGAGCAGTCGCTCCACGTAACGCGCGCCTTTCACGGTGTCGCGGGTGATCAGGCGGTTGCAGCCACAGTAGAAACAGGGGCTGAAGCAGAACGGCACGTGCACGTAGAGCGAGAGCGGCCGCGGACCGGCGCGCTCATTGCTGCGCGCGGCGTGCTCGCGGAATTGGTCGGCCCCGAAGGCCGTGGTGAACTGCGGCGCAGCCGGGTACGAAGTGTAACGGGGACCCGGCCGGTCGTAGCGCTTGAGAAGTCCGGTATCGAGAACCGGCAGCTCGGGATCGAACGCAGGCAGGGCGTGCATGAATCAACCTCCCATCGCGGCGGCCCCCGGTGCCGCAAAGGCTGCCGCGGACGAAGACGGTGCCATCATTACCGCCCTCGCCGCGGCAGCGCGCGCCAAACAGGCCTACTGAACCTTTATCGTTGTTGGCTTCTTCGACTCGACCCTCGTCTTGGGGACGTGAATGGTGAGCATCCCGTCCTTCGACTCGGCGCGGATCGCGGCCTCATCGACCGTCTCCGGCAGCGCGAAACTGCGCGAGAAGCTGCCGTAGAAGGTCTCGAGCTTGTGGAGCTTCTCCTCCTTCTGCTCCTCTTTCTGGCGGCGCTCGCCGCTCAAAGTGAGCATGCCGTCATCGACGGTCACCTTGACGTCTTCCTTCTTCACGGCCGGCAGAGCGGCGCGGATCAGGTATTCCTCACCCGTCTCGCTGATGTCGACCGACGGCGCCCAGTCGAACTTCGACTCGGTATCGGCCGCAAACCTCGGCCACCGCCCTAAGACACTCGGGAAACGGTTGAACATTTCATCCATTGCGCTGAAAGGCTCCCAACGTACCAGGCTCATGGCATTCTCCCGTCAAACAACCTGGCTGGAAGCGTAGTCCGGCGCTGCGCTGTGCTGAATTCGGAAAAGTGCCTATGAGGCTTCACGCAGCGCAGCTGGACGCGCGGTCGGGAAGCAGCGTACGACGATGTCATTCGCGACGGCATTCACGCCCGCGACGCGCCGCACGGCGTCTTCGGCACCGTACTTATCGAAGAGTTTGCGGACGTAACCGCTCAGTCGCACTACGCCGCACAGCACCTCGACGACGATGTGGGTCTCATCCAGATCCGGATGGCAGCGCAGCTCGGCCTCGACATCCTGCTTGACCTCGCCATCAGCTCTCAGGGCCATGGGCTCGCTCCGCGCGACTGCACGACACTACGAAAGACAGCCTGGACCACGAGCGCCCCGAGGGCCATACGCACTTGCCACAACGGCCGAGCGCGGCATCAGCGCTAAATGGCCGCGGTGCGCGGCAGGTCACGCCACAGCCGCTCGGGTGAACCGCCGCGCGGGCCGCACCACGCCGGCGGCGCGGCTGCCGGACGTAACACCGTGCAACATTCGTTCGGGGCAGGGCCGCGTGCAATAATCGCCTGCCCACATCGGCCAACGCAGGGAATGAGCAGACCTGGCGGACCCTCTCGCACATGCAGTCCCTCTCCGCAGAGCTTGCCCGCGGCGTCCTCGATGCCGCACCCGATGCAATCGTCATCATCGATGACGGGGGCGTCATTCGCTTCGCCAACCGGCAGGTGTCGACGCTCTTCGGCTACCACCAGGACGAGGTGGTCGGCTTGCCGGTCGAGCAACTGATGCCGGAGCGCTTTCGCGGCCGGCATATCGCCCACCGGCGTGAATACAACGCGGCGCTCCGGGTGCGCGCCATGGGCGAGGGCATGCCGCTCTTCGGCCGGCGGCCCGATGGCAGCGAGTTCCCCGTCGAGATCAGCTTGAGCCCGATCCGCACTCCCGAGCGGCTGCTGATCGCCGCGGCCATTCGCGATGTCAGCGATCACAGGCGCGTCGAGCGGGAGCTACGCGTCGCGCGCGAGAATTCCGAGCGGGCCCGCGATGCGGCCGATCACCTACGCGAGATAGCCGACCACGCCCGAGCGCTGGCGGATGAGGCGCGCGAGGGCGCCGACCGCGCCAACCAGGCCAAGAGTCGCTTCCTCGCTACCGCGAGCCATGATCTGCGCCAGCCGCTGCAGTCACTCGCGCTGCTGAATGGCATCCTGCGTCGCATCGTGAAGGAGCCGAGCGCGCTCGAGGCTCTGGCCCAGCAGGAGCAGGCGATCGGCGCCATGACGCGGCTGCTCGGCGCGTTGCTCGACATCAGCAAGCTCGAGTCCGGGGCGATCCGGCCGGAGCCGGCGGATTTCAGGGTCGGGACGCTCTGCGAGGGGCTGCGGCGCGAGTTCGCCAGCATCGCCACGAGCAAAGGCCTGGAGCTGCAGGTGAGCTCGTGCGAGGAGTCCGTGCACAGCGATCCGGCGCTCGTCGAGCAGATCGTGAAAAACCTGCTGACGAATGCCATCAAGTACACCCCGCCCGGTGGGCGGGTGCTGCTGCGCGGTGAGCGCCAGAACGGCTCGGTGCGGCTCGACGTTCAGGATACGGGCATCGGCATAGCAGCCGACCAGATCGCGTACATATACGACGAGTTCTACCAGATCAGCGTCCCGACCAATAACTCACGCGAAGGCTACGGACTCGGGCTCAGCATCGTGCAGCGCCTCGTGCGTCTACTCAACCTGCGCCTGGAAGTCAGCTCGGAGGTCGGCAAGGGGTCGGTTTTCTCGCTGTTGCTGCCGATCGGGCATTCGCTGGGCGCCAGACCGCAGCCGCCGGCCGCGGCCGCCGCCGCCGCTCAACGCGAATCTCCGCAGGGCCGGCCGCGCGTGCTGCTGGTCGAGGACGACCCAGGCGTGCGTGACGCGACGCGCATGCTGCTCAGCGTCGAGGGCTACCGGGTGAGGGCGGTAGCCTCGCTCGCCGAGGCGCTGCGCAGTGCGCGAGAGGAGGCGGCTCCGGATCTGCTGATCACCGACTATCACCTGCGGGACGGCGAGCTCGGTACGGAGGTCATCGCCGCGCTGCGCGAGAACCTGCACGCCGAGGTGAGAGCGGTGCTGGTGACCGGCGACACCTCCAACGTCGTGAAGCACCTGCCGAACGATCCGTGCCTGCGGATCGTGAGCAAGCCGATCGACGCCGAGAAGCTGCTCGCGGTGCTCAAGGATCTGCTCACCGCCTGAGGCCTCAGGGAGCGGGCTGCTCCGCTTCCAGATCCATCACCATGCGCACCAGTTGCGCGAGCGAATCGGCGCCGCTTTTCTCCATGACACGGGCGCGGTGAATCTCCACGGTGCGCTGGCTGACACCGAGCTCCGCGGCCATCACCTTGTTGGGCCTTCCCCGTGTCATCAGGGTGAGCACCTCGCGCTCGCGCGGCGTCAATGACTGAAGGCGCTCACGGATTCTCGCATGCTGCGTCAGGGCGGCGCGATTCCGGGCGTCGCGCTCGAGCGCGCGCTGGATGCGGTCGATGAGGTCCTGGTCGCGAAAGGGCTTCTGCAGGAAGTCGAACGCGCCGTGCTGCATGGCCTCCACCGCCATCGGTATGTCGCCGTGGCCGGTGATGAAGATGACCGGAATGGTCGCGCCGCGGAGATTCAGCTGCTGCTGCAGCTCGATGCCGCTCATCCCCGGCATGCGCACATCGAGCACCAGGCAGCCGGGCTGGTTCTGCTTGTAGACCTCGAGGAATTCGCTCGCGGCAGCCAGTGCGCGCGTCGTGAGGCCGACTGACTTCAGGAGGAAACGCAGCGAGTTGCGCACGCCTTCATCGTCGTCCACGACAAACACGGTCGGTGTGGCTGCCTGCATGGCGTTTACCGGGGCTGGGTAGGCAAAAGGATATCGAAGCACGCACCGTTCGGCACGTTCGGGCGGTAGGCCACCGAGCCGCCGTGAGCACGCACGATCGTATGGGTGATTGCAAGTCCCAGGCCGGTGCCGTTCTCCTTGGTGGAGAAGAACGGATCGAAAATCCGCTTCATCGCGGCCGCCGAGACGCCCGGGCCGTTGTCGCGCACGCTCAACTGCACCTCGCCCTCGGCGGTGAAGGCGGTACGGATAATGATTTGCCCGCCGCTGTGCTCCCGCACCGCGAGCGCATCCAGGCTGTTACGGACGAGGTTCAGGATGACCTGCTGGATCTGTCCGGGGTCGACCGGGGCCTCGGGCAGGTCCGGGGCGAGCTCGAGAGTCAGCTGCACCCCGTGCACGAGCGCATCGGTCTGGAGAAGCTCCCGCAACTCGGTCACGAGAGTGTTGAGGCTCGCCGGCGCATGCTCGGCCCGCTGACTGCGGGCGAGCGCGCGCAGCCGGCGCAGGATGTCGGCGGCGCGCGAGGTCTGCACGGTGATCTGTCGCAGCGCCTCCCGCAGGTCCGCCGGGTCGGTCTGCGGCCGCGACAGCAACCGCTCGCAGGCGTGCGCGTAGTTGGCAATGGCCGTGAGCGGCTGATTGAGCTCATGGGCCACGCCGGCCGCCATCTCGCCGATGGTCGCCATGCGCGAGACGTTCAGCAGCCGACCGTGCAGCGCCGCCGGTACTTCCCGTGCCGCGAACCCATCGGATGCAAACCGCGGCCCTGCGGCAGGGGCCGCCGTGGGGAGGTCCTCGATGATCGTCTCTGCAGTCGCAATCATGGGTAGCGTCGCACGATTTCGGTAGTGCGACCCTGTGCGGACCGCGGCCGCCTGTCGATAGGTAGTTACCGTGAGTGGTTGCGGGATTCGCTGATTAACCACGGATCAGCCGCACGAGCTCCGCCGGTGCGAACTGCGCCGCATCGAGGATGGCGCCGGCTTCGCGCGCGTCGGGCGGCGTGAAGTGCCTCTCCTGCCAGTGCAGCACTTCGAGGTCCGCCTCGGAAGGATCGTCGGCGCGCCGGCCGCGTTGCCGGATGCGCGACTCGAGCACACGCCGAGGGGCATGGCAGTAGACAATCTGGAGGTCGAGCCCGAGTTGCGCCGCGAGTACACGGAAGCGCGCACGATCCCCGGCCGCCGCGAACGTGGCATCGACGATGGTGGTATAGCCGCCGGCGAGTGCATCGGTGGCGCACTCGGCCAGCCGCGCGTAGACCTCGGCGGTTACCTCGCGCGCATACAGCCCCCGGGCGATTGCCGAGGCGGAGCGCGCGAGCGGCGCGATGGCCGCGAGGCGCTTGCGCTCGATGTCGGAGCGCAGGTGCACGGCCTGGAGCGCGGGCGCGAGTCGTCGCGCGAGCCAGGTCTTACCCGAGCCCGACAACCCGCACATCAGCACCAGCTTCGGCCTCTGCGGCGCGAGTGCGCGCCGGGCGGACTCGAGATACTTCTCGCGCCAATGGCGCGCGGTTCGCCTCGCGATGCGAGCCGTTCCGCTCGCGAGCTCGGTGAGCGCCATGATCTTGGCTCGCACGAGACCCCGGTGGGCCCGGAAGACCGGCGCCAGGAGGCAGGCCTGATAGTCGCCGCTCGCGGCGAGATAGCCGCCGAGAAAAGCCTGCGCATGCAACGGCCGCTGTCGCGCCTCCAGATCGGCGAGGAGGAACGACACTTCATCCGCCACGTCGATCCAGCGCAGCGCCGGATCGAACTCGAGACAGTCGAACGGCAGGAGCCGGGCACCGCAGCGCACGATGTTGCCGGCATGCAGATCGCCGTGGCATTCGCGTACGCGCCCCGCGATAAATCGTCGCTCGAACAGCGGGAGCGCGGCATTACTCCACCTCTCGAGGCTGGCCGTGAGCGCACGCAGGTCAGCGGTGTCGCCGAGCGCTTCGGCCGCGCGCACGCATTCGGCCGCGTTGTGCCGGATGGCCGCGACCTGCATCGCGGGTCGGCCCCACTTTTGCCGGGCGTGCGCCACGGGCAGCCGCTCGTGCACGCGTGCCAGGTCGCCACCGAAGGCCTCGAGCTCGGAGGGCTCGATACGCCGCGCCGCGAGCAGCGCATCGAGCTCGTGCGCGCGCGGAAACTGACGCATCCTGACCGCATGCTCGATGATGCGGCCGGATCCGCCGATGCGTGCCTCTCCCCGCCGCTGCCGAATCGCGCCCACACCGAGATACAACTCGGGCGCGAAGCGGCGGTTGAGGCGCACCTCCTCGTGACACAGTTGCCGCCGCTGCGAGGCGCGGCGCAGGTCGATGAAGGCATAATGCACCGGGCGTTTGATCTTGTAGGCAAACCTGCCGGTCAACAGTACCCAGGAGATGTGTGTCTCGACGAGATCGACTGCCCGCACCGGGTGCGGGTAGGCTCGTGGATACAGGAGGGCGTGCAGGTGGTCTGGAAAGGAGCTCATCGCGCGGTGCCCGTCGAGAGTGCCGCCGACCGATCATGCCACACGCCGACATAACTCTGCGGGTGCCGCGCCGCGCCATGCTGGTGTTGAGTGCGCTGCTGCCCGCGGCGGCCGCAGCTTCGGACCTCGCCTCGCAGGCCGCGAGGCTCACCGCGGACGTGCCGCACGGCATGGTGCTGTACCTGAAACACTGCGCCGCGTGTCACGGACGGCAGGCCTGGGGGAACGGTCCGCGCGAGATTCCTGCCCTCGCAGGCCAACGCGAGTCTTATCTCGTCGCGCAGCTCGCGCACTTCATCGACGGTGATCGCCCGGGGTCGGAGCGCCACGGCCCGGCGATGCACGAGGCTCTCCAGCCCCCCGACGTAAAGCGCGCCCAGGCGCTGCGTGACCTCGGCGCCTGGCTGTCGCGTGCGCCGTCCAACCGTGAACCCGAGCAGGGCGCAGGGCAGGCGCTCGCCGCCGGCAAGCGGACGTACGGCAAAGCCTGTGCGGGCTGTCATGGCGCAAACGGCGAAGGCGCCGAGGCGCCAATCGCACCGGCGCTGGCTGGCCAGCACTACAGCTACCTCCTCACGGAGCTGCGCCGCTTCTCCTCCGGCCATCTCGCGCACGCTCCCGGCCTCCCTCCGACCATCGTCGGGTCAGCCGATGAGCAGCAGGCGCTGGCCGATTACGCCTCGCGACTCACCCGGGCGAGCGCCTCGAGCGGGGAATGAGCGCCGCCCGAGCGGGGACGAATCGGTGCGCATAAACATAAATACGGACGCGCCAACCGCGCCACATGACTAATCTCGTCTGCGCGGTGGATTGAGCCGCTACTTTCGCCCGTGGTCATGAGCACGCTCGAGGAGCCCGCGCGCCTGCTGCCGCGCCTTCATCCCAGGCGGGCGCGGGCGGCACTGGCGACTGGCATCCTCGCCGTCGCTTTATCCGCAGCCGTGTACGCTCTCTCCACGGCAGCGGAGGAGCTCGCCGAGGTCAAGCGCAGCACGCCGAACCTCGATCACGGCGCGGAGTTGTTCGACACCTGCGCCGCCTGCCACGGGCCCGATGGCGGCGGCACCTCTGACGGACAGGTGCCCCGCATCGGCTCTCAACACCTCTCGGTCCTGTGGAAGCAGCTCATCGACTATCGACACGATCGACGCTGGGACCTTCGCATGCAGCATTTCGCGGACCGACATCACCTGAACGATGCCCCGGCCATTGCCGATGTCGGGACGTACATCCATCAGCTCGAGCCGGACGCGCCGCCGGGACAGGGAAGTGGGAAACTCCTCGGCCAGGGTGAGAGCCTCTACTCGCAGCTCTGCCGCGGCTGTCACGGTGCGGCCGCGCAGGGCGATGAGGCGCGTGCGATACCGAAGATCGCCGGCCAGCACTACGAGTACCTGCGTCGGCAGTTCTATGACGCGGTGGATGGACGACGGCCGAACTTCTCACCCGCCCACATCCGCCTGCTCGCGCGCCTCGATCACGATGACATCGAAGCCGTGGCAGACTACCTGTCACGCCTGCCGGGCAAGGCACCTCAGCCGCGCACGGGCGCGGGCGGTGCCATCCCCTGACTCTCAACCAAGCCTTCGACAGTCAATCCGCGGGGAGCCGCATCACGAAGCACGCACCGCGCGGGGTATTGGCTCGGTAGCTCAATGTACCCCCATGCGCCTCGGCAATCGTGCGGCTCATCGCCAGTCCGAGGCCGGTACCGTGCTCCTTGGTGCTGAAGAACGGCTCGAACAGCCGCGGCGCTAGGGCGGAAGCGACGCCCGGGCCGTTGTCGCAGACATCGATCTCGATGTGACGCTCGGGGATTGCCCGGGTGCGTATTTGCACCCGCCTGGGACTGGCGTCGCTGCCCGTCAGTGCGTACACGGCGTTCCATAACAGATTGAGCAGCGCTTGCTGGATCTGGCCGCCGTCGATGTTGAGCGGCGGGAGATCGGCGCCCAGGTCGAGCTCGTAGTGCACCTCGTAACGCGCCCCCTCGCTGCGCGCGAGCTCCGCGAGCTCACTCACCATCGTGTTGACGCTCACGGCTTCACGCTGCATATCGGGACCGCGCGCCAGGCGGCGCAGCCGGCGGATGATCTCCGCGGCGCGTGCTGCCTGGCTGCCGATCTCCTGGAGCGCGGCACGCACCTCGCCGATGTCGGGAGCGCTCGTGCCGAGCAGCCGCTGGCAAGCCCACGCGTAGTTGGTAATGGCCGCGAGCGGCTGGTTCACCTCGTGGGCGATCCCCGATGCGATCTCGCCGACCAGCGCCAGCCGCGACACCGGTATCAGCCGCTCCCGCAGCTCCTGCTGCTTCGAGAGCGCCTCGCGCTCGGGCGTGAGATCACGGATGAATCCGAGAAAACGCGGCGTGTCTCCCTCCGGCAGCACGCCGACCGAGAGAAAGATGGGAAAGCTGACACCGCCCTTGCGCTGCGCCATCACCTCGCGGCCGCGTCCGATGATGTGCGGCACGCCGCTCTCCAGATAGCGCGCGATGTGCCGGTCGTGCTGAGCCTGCTCGGCGTCGGCCATGAGAATGCCGACATTGCGGCCAATCACTTCGGCGGCGGTGTAGCCGAAGATCCGCTCGGCACTTCGATTGAACCCCTGGATCAGGCCCCGATGGTCGATGAGAACGACCCCGTCCACCGCGGCATCCAGGATCGCCCGCAGAGCTTGTTTTCCCACGGTCGCTTTCTCAGGCACCCGGCATCCGATCGCACAAAGAGTGGGGTAACAGTCTGCCCGAAGGGTCGACCCGGCTCCGTACGTAGATTCCGCAGAGGAATCAGCCTCCGACACGCCGCTCGTGCCGCGGCGGCCACGAACGTACTTCTGCCAGCTGGGCGAGCGAGCGCAGGTTGCCGCAGACCTGCGCCAGCAGGTCATCGAAGGAGATCACGCCGATGAGCTCGCCGCTGTGGCCGACCACCGGTGCGCGGCGCACGCGGCGATTGCGCAGCAGGTGGATCGCCTGCTCGACCGGTGCGTCCTCATTCAACACCAGGGGATCAGCGGTCATGATGTCACCGATGCGCAGCTGTCCGAGATCGACGGCGCGATCGAGCTGTGCGCAGACGATGTCGCGGTCGGTCAGCATGCCGACGGGGATCGGCTGCTCGGAGGGCGCCGCAGTGACGACCACGGCGCCTACGTCCTCCTCACACATCAGCCGGGCGGCATCGCTCACCGGAGCCGCCACACTGACAGTGACTGGCTTGCGGCCGCATAGATCGCCAACTTTCATACCAACCTCCGGGTGCGGGCGATGCGCGCTGACCTCCTCAGGAACATGCAGCACCGGACACCCTTTCCGGCGCGCGCTGCGCCCGACGCCTGAGCTCGGCGCAGCTGTTGTCTGCCAGCTCCTTGAGCTCCTGGGCGATTGCGGGCAACAGATCATCGAGAGTGACGATTCCAACCAGCGCGCCCGCGTTATCGATCACCGGCGCGCGTCGCACCCCGCGTGAAGCGAGTACCGCGATCGCTTCAGTGAGCTCCGCGTCCGCGCGGATGCAGAGCGGGTGACGCGTCATCACATCCCGTACCGTGAGGCAGTGCAGATCGGCAGATTGATTCACCTGGCCGCGAACGATGTCGCGATCCGTCAGGATGCCGATGGGGCATTGCTGCCTGTCGCCCGGAGCAACCACGACCAGCGCGCCGACCTGCTGCGCGCACAGTTCCCGGGCAGCCGCCGCGAGAGCCTGGTCCGGGTAGGCGACGAATACGGGACTGCTGCAGATTTCCACGATCCTCACGGTCATCTCCGCCGGCCTGCGCCGCCGGCCTGCGCTGCTGCTGTCCGCTATTCTGGAGCGGTCCGCGGCCGGACGAATGCGCAGAAATACGGACGCCCCCGCGCGAGCCGAGGCCTAGGATCTTCCTGTCTGCGAACGCGAGCGAGGGCTGCCATGAACATTGGAGAACTCTGCATCCGGAACCCGATCACCGTCCGCCGTTCAGACGAGCTCGTCAAGGCGGCGCAGCTCATGCGCGAGAAGCACATTGGCTACCTGGTGGTCGTCGACCCCGAGGTCGCGGACCAATCTCTGCGCCCGGTGGGCGTGGTAACCGACCGCGACATCGTCATCTCGGTGATTGCGCGTGAGACCGATCCGCGTACGCTCCGCGTGGGCGATGTCATGACACAGTCGCCCGTGACGGTTGGCGCGACGGAGCCGGTCGAGCGAGCGCTGCGTGAGATGCGGCGAATTGGCTCACGGCGTATGCCAGTGGTGGGTCAGCGTGGCGAGCTGATTGGCGTGCTCTCGCTCGATGACGTGCTCGAGGTGCTGGCCGGAGAGCTGGAGAACGTCGCGGGCTCGATACTTAACGAACGCGTGATCGAAGCGTCGCTGCGACCCTAGGACGATCAAGAGGCAACGCGGCTGTCGCGGGTCGTGCTGCAAAGGCGTCGCGTCCTTTTCAGGTCATAAAGACGTGCTAGCATCGTGGGTGCCGTGCCGGGATCGAGCGCATGTTCTGCTACAGGAGGGCGCTGCATGATGATTCGCGCACGTTGGCTCGCCGCCGGCGCGCTCATCGCGAGCTGCACTGCCGTGATCACGGCTTCCGCGGGCAATCTCAGTTTTCTCGCCGACTCACCGGTCGCCTACTTCAATTCAGACGACATGGAGCTCATGCGCCAGACTGCGACCAAGGTTCTCGATTCCCCGGACGCGAATGCGAAGCAGTCGTGGTCTAATGCCAAGACGGGCGCCTCCGGAATGGCGCAGGTGCGTGGACAGTTCACGGCATCCAATGGCACGCCCTGCAAGCGCCTGCGCATCGTGAACAAGGCCAGGGGCCTCCAAAGCGATGCCACCTACACCGTCTGCAAGACCGCGGATAGTGGCTGGATATTCAATGCGGACGCGGCGCCCGCGCGATGAGCGAGCCGGCACGAGCGCCGCGACGCTGGACTGCACGAACGATCGAGCACGGCACGCGAGACGTCGAAGGCGCGGGCGGGGGCGATTCAGCCACGTACTGCCGAGCAGCCGCTGCAGGTTCTTGCGCTGATTGGTGGGTTTTTGCTCAGGAATTAATGACCTAGGAATTCTTTTCACACGGAGTTACAAATAAGATAGAGCTTGGGCTAGCCGGCGGCCGCAAAATATCAGAACGCTGGATTGGGTCGGGGCAGACCTCCTTTGGTTCGCGGGAGGCCAGCGCGGTTGTACGCGCACAAGTCCCTGACAGGCAAAAAGGCATTA
>Ga0306920_100003731_pt1 | contig 19411 bp, 15 predicted proteins | sample flu12Cox44000170_FD_204666 | JGI IMG/M metagenome (GOLD analysis project Ga0306920, IMG submission 204666) | Lab enrichment of tropical soil microbial communities from Luquillo Experimental Forest, Puerto Rico - flux4day.12C.oxic.44.000.170 (v2)... | ecosystem: Environmental > Terrestrial >... | reverse complement strand
CGTGCGCAGTGCAGCGGTTTCAAAGGCGCGCGGCGAAATGCAATTCAGCACGACATTCCCTTCGTATTCGCCCAACACCGCTTGATGAACTTCTTCATACGTAGCGCTTGGTTGTTTGCTCAAGTAGTTTCCAACTCGTTTCTGAGCGCCGCCGTCAAAATCGGTAATGCTCGAACCACTTTCGGTGCCGAGCATGGCTTTGCAGGATTCAATGAACCTTGGCCAATCCGGACCGTAAATGCGGTCTTCTTCCTTGCAGCTAACATCGTGACGCAACCCCCAGCCTTCGATATGTCGGTGAAATCCCTTCACAATGTTGACCTTGTCTTGCCCAAGATGGCCCAGCCAGTAGGGGACCTCGCGTCCGCGGTAGCCGATGTCAAGCGGGCGCTGGGCTAACGGCACAAGCGATTGCCGTAACAGTTTTTCCGGCACGTAACCGGCCAGCGTTGGGTATTTTTTCACGCCCGGAAGCCGTTCCTGAGAATAAACCAGTTCCAGCTTCTCTGGGGGATACAAGCTAAACAGGATGTGAGTTCCAACCTCCCGGATACGGCGACACATTACCTCGACTTGTCGATATTCATCCTGAATGAACTGAATCTTCAATCCTTGGTATTTCGAAAGCTTCTCACGAAAAAACGGATGGAGATAGTAATCCGATAGCACCATTAGGGAGTAGTGCACGACGAGAACATCAAATTCATCAAGCTCTAGGTAACGGCTGCTGACGCGTCCGAGCGGGTCATAATAGTAAACATCATTTCGCGAGTACTCTTCAAACGCATCGATGTGGTCCAAGCTTGTGTTCGCGTGCGTTCGCCTCATATCCGTCATCATCAGGATTGAGAAACGCTCGCTTGGCACGAACACCCTCCTCTTTGATTCCAGAACGAACCCTGACGGCCGCTCAGGCCGACTTGGCCCAATAGCGGACGTCATTCCAGCAAACATTCGCCCGCATTTCGGCGCAAATCGCCTCAAACTGAGCCTTCGAATCGTAACAAACAAACTCCGCACATCCGGCCGAGGCCACCTTGTAAAGGCCATATTTCTCTTGCAAATACTGACAAAACCGGAAACATTCGCCTCCGACCCAATTCAATGCGTGGATGGCCACATCCATCGTCTCGGTGATTCCTTCGCGAGTCACATAGCAAAACGGAAACGGCTTGTTGTAATAGAGAGCGCGCGGGTAGTCGTGGGGATAGAGGTATTCCGGCAGATGCACCAGGGAGTTGTTGTCTAGACCGGGACCGAGCATCAGTACCTTTCCGTTGCGCTGCGTGAACTTATACCACGGCGAATTCTCGTCCATCGTGTAAGGAACCGAGCGGTGGTGATCGCGCATGAGCTCGTCCGCAAGAGGGCCTCGTCCGGTAATGTTGTAGCGCGGGTGAACGCTGCGCACGACATCGGGGCGGCGTCGAAATAACTCGGTAATTAGGCCGCGATTCGAGGGCGTCCGCCGATAATCAAACACTTCCTGGTTGCGTGAGATCAAAAAAACATCTCCGGGCGGCTCGGTCGGCATCAGAAGCGTGCCGTTCGGCCCGATGTGCTCGATCAAGAGATCCACGATTGCCTCACAATACGTGATAAGGTCTGACGGCGTATCGCGATCGGAGCGAATCCCGGACTCAAAGAGCGTGTTTGCCGAGCTGTGGACCAGTAACAAGTCGCCGCGGCGAATCTTCAGGAAGTCCAGGGCTTCACGGATATCCGTTAAGCCGAGCGGACAAATGCCGGTTGCTTGGCTTACTGCGCCCAGGCGCGGGCCTGTCAAAGTCGTTGCCTTCGCGCGAAACGTAGCGCGCAGGTCGCGTAGGCAACGCCCGATGATGGCCACACGTTCATAGTTCTGCGGGCTCAGGCGCCGCTTCAAGAATGACTTCATGCTCACGACTCTGTCTCCCTCAGGTCTTGGCTAGACGAATTAACCGGTCATGCGAGCGTCACGCCGCCAGACGCATCTTCGATTCCCGGCAAGGGCTCAGCCATGCCGAGGCGTTCGGCGGAAAGTCGAACCAGCACAATTCGCCACGCGCGGATGACTTCCACGTCGGCGTTACGCCGTGTATGTCGCAGCGCTCCCGCAGCATGATGGTAAAACCCCGTATCGTTTCGGTTCCGTCATTCTTCAGTTCAATGGAGCCATCGGCTCTCATTAGCAGCTTGACGCGCTCCCGCATCACCCAGTAAGCCAGTGCGTCCTTGATGACGGCAAACCAGATTTTCTTCTCGGCTTGAAAGCGTGCCATGCGGCTCAAAACGGCGTCAAAAAGCGGGTGAATTCGAAGAATACCGTCGGCGTCGGCGATCCAGCAGCCGTTTTCATCGCCGGCCCACGTCGGGTAGGCATGCGCGATATAGATCATTCCCTCATCGGCGAACGCCTGGAGATGGTCGGCGGCGAACAACGTGTTCCAATCCTCACTGGTTCGAGACCCCATTTCCGCCTGATAGGTCGGCCAGGAATAGGCTTCGTCGGAAACCCAGGGCGTTTGCCAGACGATCGGCAACGGAAAGCCGCTACGGTTTCCGACATAAAGGCCCTTAAAGAACCCGGGCCCCTTGGTGTTAAGGATCCGAAAAGCGCGTTCGCAGTGGAGGGACACCTCGCAGAACGTGGGAATGTCCCCCCAATATTCATGCGTGTTGTTCCAAAAGTAGGTGATGCCGTAGCGTTCGAAAAGGTCGGCCGCGAATCCTGGCGTGCCTGCCAGATGTCCTTCGCACGAAAATGCCTCGCGCGCGCCGATTACGTTGCCGTCGGGGCGACACCAAATGTGATCAATCCATGACTTGCACTGGAATGAATCGCGCATGTCGCGCAGGGCGATCTCCAGATCATCACGCCGCGAAGACTGCGGATCCCGACAATGCAAGCAGATTTCCACGATGCCGGTCCTGGCGAGGTCATGCACGAAGCTCACGAATTCGGCGTGGGTGCTCATCGCCGTCATCGGTCCGGGAAACCGGGTTGTGTGTCCGCTATTGGTCATTTGTGTGTCGTTCGAGTAATGCACACTCTTGGTTATGGGAATGCCATGGAAAATAAATCCTGCCGTTGCGTCCCCGGCCGCGGCGATCTCACTGCTGCCAAAATACAGCGCTCGATGAACGGGAAACGCCGTGTGGCATGCGTGTTCGGTCCAGATGAACGTCGAGAGAAAGCCGTTCGGTTGAAACAGCAGGCGCGGCAGGACGGCCGGCTCGCTTCCTGCGTGCAGCGTAAAGCGTCTCGTCAATACCTCGCCGGCTTGGCAGACGCGCTGCGATGTGTCCTGCCAGCGTGCCGTCCCGTCTTGACGAAAAGGGTGTCGCACGGACGGGTGATCCATGAAATAATCCAGGTTAATCCAAAGTTGATTGGCCGGTGTGGACACTTGCAGTGAGGAGATTTCGGGCACGTGGTAAAGCCAAAGGACGCGTTCGCCGGAGCCGAATTTGGCCCCCTCTCGATCCAGCCAATATTCTTTCTGGGCAAACTTCTTATCGTGTAGGACGCCGTTTCGCGCGTACAGCTCCGTCAGAGGAACCGCGCCTTCGGCCAGCATGGCAATGCGGCGAACGCTCGAGCCATGAAGAAACGTCGTGCTGACCTGCCAATCACTGCTGGGGCGGTCGTCCCACAATGATACGCGAATTTCGACGAGCTCATTCTCCAGCGTCCCCCGAGCAATTACCAGCATGCCGCCCCTTAAAGTCGCAGTCTCAACCGAGACATCGGCAAACGCGCTGTGCTTTCCATGGCTTGTGTGCGAGTAGTACTGCAAGCAAGCCAGGATTGGTTTACCGTGCCGGTCGTTGATGCGCAATTGCCCGGCATTGTTAGCATGCAGCTGAAAAAACGAGTTTTGAAAAAGGAGGCGCCAAGTGCCTTTCGGCGCCACTCGGCAGTTGGGGATAAAACGAGGCGGAATTTTTCCCAGGAATGCGCAGTACCAAAAAAGTACGATGCAGACACGACAGCAGTGCCTGGCATTGCTGAAGAGCAAAACCGTCCAGCGATTGGGATATTTCTTATGAAAGACAAAGACGGCCGAAGCGACGGCACCCTTTGTCAACGGAATCAGGGCGATCCAAACATCTCCCCAGTAAAGAAAGCTAACAATCGCGAAGGCGAGCATCGCGCCATTGCCCATCAGAAGTTTCTTCTTCATGCGTATCCCGCACCTGACCGAGCGATGGTTATGTTTTCCAGCGGACCAACGTCGCGCCCCACGAGTAGCCGACGCCAAAGCCAACCAAAGCCAACAGTTGAGCTGTCTTCAGCCTGCCGCTGTCTTCCGCCTGTCGCAGGGCAATCGGAATGGAGGCGGAAACGGTGTTACCGATGTTCTCCATGCCAACAAAGAACCGTTCATCGGGAATCCCGATCTTTTGTCGCAGGTGTTCCAGCATGTATTTGTTTGCCTGGTGGAAAACGAAGAGATCGATTTCTTCTATTGTTAACTTGGCGATCTGCAGAAGTTGCCTAAGGCAATGCGGCACGGACTGCAAAGTGAAATTAAAGATTTCAGGTCCATTCATGTGGAGCTTGTTCTTCTTGCCTTCGACCCCTTCGGATTCTTCACTCAGGGGGCTGCGCATGGCGCCGGTCTTGACAATCAGGTTGTCGGCGCCGCTGCCGTCGGTGCCATACACGAAGGGGCCGATCGGCTCTTGTGCCGGCGCCGAAGGACGGCCCTCGATCAGGGTTGCTGCCGCCGCGTCACCGAAAATGGTGCGGACCGTTCGGTCATCTTGCGCGATGAATTTGCTGTAGGTTTCCGCCGTGAGAAATAAGACCCGTTTGGCCTGGCCGGTTTCGATTAACCCCTTCGCCAATCCGAGGCCGTAAATATAGCCGGAGCAACCGAGATTGAAGTCCAGAGCGCCGCAGCGTGTTGACAACCCCAACCTGTCCTGCAGCAGGCATGCAGTGGTGGGCAGAAAGTAATCGGGAGATTGGGTGCAAAGCAGCACATAGTCGATCGAATTCGGCTTACAGCCTACCCGATCCAGGAGTTTCTTGGCGGCCGCCACGGCCAAGTCGGAGGAGCATTCATTTGCCTTGGCGATGCAGCGGGATTGGATCCCGGTTTTCGTGTTGACCTTTTCGATCGTCCAATCGGGAAAATCCCGGGCCAGGTCCTCGTTCGTGAGCCGCTGAACGGGGCAACAAAAATCCACATCGACAATCGTCGCCTTCATTGTCAGTCTCAATTCCTTGGGCGACGGTGACGAATGCGCGGTTCAGTGTCTGCCCGATATCACCCAATTTGCCAGGATTGCGCCGTTATTTTGTGGAGCGATTAGGAGGCAAGATGCTCGTGAGACTACATTCGAAGACTTTCCAGGTGATGGTATAACTCGTCATAGGTTCGGCATGATTTCAAATCGCGTATGTTCACGGACGTTCCAACTTCCTTGTCGACAAAGGACAAGAAGCCAACGATCGCCAACGAGTCCCAGTCTTTCGCGTAGTTAAACTTCTCGTGGCCATTCAACCGGTTCGCATCCAGATTGGCAATTGCCTCGATGGATCTAAGGAAATGTTCCTTTGTCATTGGATCCCCACCGGGACGCATTTTCGAATCATACACTGCCAAAGATGGTGGCAAGGTGGCGTATACCCCAAATCGAGAAGGCCTGTCAAGGCCATGCCGATCCAGTGCCGAACCCGATACCCTGCTTCCCTTTACGCCAATGCATCTCACTATGTCTCCACCGGTGAAACGAATTCTCCACCGGCTCATTTGCCGCAAGCCGAGCATTTACAGGACTGTTACGACCAAATCCAATTTTGCAAGGCCCGTTGCATCTCACTGAGCGTCATCCCGTGAGATGAAATGAGATGCATTTTTGCCGCGCCCAAGGTTGCAAGCTGCCAAGGGGGGTGTCCCCCAACTCTTGGCGGAACCTCCAAAAATCCGAGTCGCAAGTCGTTTGAGATTAAGCAGTTGTGGTTCTAGACAGGTTCCGCCAAGTGGTTGGCGGAACCTCCCTTTGGCGAAACCTCCCTGCCTGGGTTGGCGGAACCTCCCTGCCAGGAATGTTTACCAAGATGATCAACTTGGTTGGGTTGCTTGGTAGGATCGGTATTACCGAAGGAACGGAAAAAAGCGAATGATCCGCGCGAAACTGGGGTTGCGGTGGGGGATTTGGTCATTGGGTTGGCCGCCGCTTACCGAAATGGACAGAAGATGCCCGATTGTTTTGCCCCATTTAAGGAAGAAACAACATGAATACGGTGCTAATTCTCGCGCTGGCCAGTTTGCCGGGCGCCGATCCGGCTGTCGCCAATGGCGGCACGTGTGCTTGCAAGGCGACTTCCACCAGCAACGCGACTTCGGTCGCGCCCGCTCCAACCAGGTCGGAAAAGCAACCGTTGTTTCCTCGCCTGAGCGGTTTCTTTGGAAAAAGGCACCTGTTCCACCGGGATGAGACGCCGGCGGGCAGTCCGCAGCCGCAGTACAATGTCAAGTCTTACGATAATTTCCGGCCCGAAAGTACGATCATGCAGGAACCGATCACCCGGACTGCTCCGGTCAATCAAGGTCCGATGGTGATGCCAAGCATCCCGGCGCCGCTTCCGTCGACGCAAGCTCCGCTGCTGATGCCGGCGGGACCCGCTCCTGTTCCCCACACGCCAGCGCCGACCACCGCCGAGCCGCCGCTCAATTGATTGGTTTCGGTTGACTTTCGACTCGAAGCTCTAAGGCTCTTGTAGCCGAATTCGTGAGAATTCGGGTGAATCTTGTTTGCCCACCCCGAATTCTCACGAATTCGGCTACATTTTTCCGCGTGTAAACTTGCGGGAACATCGTGGCGGGCCAGCAAGAATACCGTGGTCATGGCAAAGTCATGTTTCTGGGTGGTTTGCCACAGCACCGGAGAATAGGCATTAGCCAGCCGATAACGGTCGCTCTGGGTTCCCCCTGTCAGGATCAGCCAAAGCCTTGGGGCGTTCGGCTGCGGCAATTCGTCCGTAAATGATATCGATTCTCCCGGGCCGGTCCGCGCAAGATCCATGGACTTCGGTGGCACAAAAACCTTGCCAGCTTTGCGGAAATAGTACAGGTATTCCCAGTGATTGGCGGTGATGGCATCGTCCCGTTGTCGATTTGCCAAGACAAACTGGGCGGCCCCCTGGCAATCGGCGCGTGGCCAGGGAGCCGCCAGCCGATAGAGGGCCAGCGCCAACGGGGCCAGCAGCACGATGGCGATGGCAATGCTGGCCGGCCGGCAGCGGAGCCCAACCCAGGTGCACAAGGGCGGCAGCCCGGCGCCGACTAACAAGGCCAGCCCTGGTAAGGCGAAAACCTCGACGCGTGCTCCGCCATAGGGGTAGGCGCCCGCGAAAGAGGCCAAAAGAGCGAGCAGGAACGGACCGCATACTAGGATCGCCACGGCTTTTTGTCCGCTTCGCCAGAACACAAGGGCGCCCAGAAAAGCAATCAAGGCCAGCACGTGGCCGGTCGGCTCAAAGCAATAACGAACCATGTCCAGCGTGGAGAACAGCGTCCAGCCGGGCACCGTCCAGGGCTTGTCCCAATGAGGAAATTGCCGGAGCCAGCATGACACCATCGGCCCGCAGCGCTGAAGCCGAGCTGGTCCCAATGCCAAAAGCGCGAACGATCCCAGTATGACCAGGGCTAGGATTCCATAACCGGCCCAGGTGGCTTTGCGGTGTTGTTGGCCTACGGCCGGGAAGAGGGCGAGCAACAGTCCGCCGCACAAGAAACAACCCGGATAGGCAATGAAAATGAGAATCGGTGCCAGCAATGTGTAGAGCGACAATTGCCTGCCCAAGGGACGGTTGCACGCCCAGGCAAAAACCGCCAGTAAAACAGTGGCGGCCAGGACCTCTACGACATAGGGCTTCGCCTCGCAGCCGTGCCCGAGCAGCTTGTCTGAACAGGCCATCAGCAGGATGGCCCAGGGGACTGCCTCGGGCCGAAGAAAACGGCGAGCGACCGGCACCATGAGCATCAGGGCCAGGCAGCTTGCCAGAAAGGGCAGCAACCGCAAAACATAGGTGCTGTCACCCCACACCAGGCACATGCCACGTTCAAGCCAGAGAAACAGGGGCGGGCCTGCCTCGCTCAGGAAAAGTGGACCGAGCAGTTCCCGGAAGCTCTTGCCCAACACGTTCACGATCAGGGCCGCCTCGTCGTGCCAAACCGATGGATTGCGAAGATAATGGAATAACCGCATCGCCAGACCCAGGCCCAGCAATACCCAGGTCCAAAATTCCGGTCTGCGCACATCCCACCGCTTGCCCATGTTCTCCTGTTCCTCCGTGAACGGACCAGCAAGAAGAATTACCAGAGCGGGTAGAAGGGAACAAGATAGATACCGATTGGTAAGTGGTGGAGTGGTGAGTGGTGAGTAGTGAGTGGTGCAGAGATAGTTTTTCCAGTATCCGCGGTCGGTATTGTTCCGTACAACCACTCACCACTCACTACTCACCACTCACTCAGAACTCACGTCAACCGGCGAATCCAATCGGCGAAAACCGGATATCGGGAAATCAGCTCATCCCGGTTTCCCTGTTCGTAATCGGCGCAGTCGAAGCCGGGGGCCACGGTGCAGCCCAGAAGCGCGAAAGGAACGCCGGGCTCAAGGATGCTGCCTTGCCAGATTCCACGCGGCACGATGACCTGCGGACTTTGGCCGGCGCTAAGGTCGGACCCAAGAAGGACGGTTCGTCCATGGCCGTCGGGAAAAAGCTGGAGCATGCGTACCGGTCCACCCAGGTAGAGGTGGAAGATTTCATCGCTGGCCAACCGGTGCAAGGTGGAACAGGCAGTAGGCGTGAGGAGATAGTAGATGGCGGTGCCGGCGGCGCGGGCAGCCCCATACCGGGATGGAAGAGCATCCGCAACAATGGCTTCATCTGCCCGATACGTCTCACGGAAAAAGCCGCCTTCTTTGGGATGCGGCCGCAATTGCAACAGCTTAATCAATTCCTCGGCGGTCATGTGCTCTCCCAATATGGAACTGCAGGAAACAAACGGAGACTGAGATATTGGATTCTCTCTGTTTCCTCTGTTGGCTCCTGATTAGTCAAATCTTCTGGGCACACAGGATGATATAGCCGCGGCGCTCGACCACGCGGGCCGGTCCGAAGACCTCCGCCACCAGGGGGCCAACCTGGTCGGCCTGCCGGGTGACCAGCAATAGCCGGCCATTCGGCCGAAGGCAGTCATGGGCACGCTCGATGAAGAGCCGGGCAATCGCATGCTCGGCGTAATAAGGCGGATTGGCCAGGACGACGTCGAACTTTTTTTCTGGCAAGCCAAGGACCCGGCTGGAGGCGATTGTCTGAAACTGCTCCAGTCCCTGAGCACGGGCATTGAATTCGGCCAGGGCGACGGCGCGGACGTTGCTGTCCACAAACACCGTGAAGCCCTCGGGCCGGCTGGCCAGGCCGGCGAAGATGCCGTTGGTGCCGCAGCCGCAGCCCAGGTCCAGCACGCGCTCCCCCGGCTGAATGTCCATGATTTCCACGAGGGCGCGAGCCCCGTCATCAAATCGGCCATAGGAGAAAACCCCCGGACGCGACAAAAACCGCAACGACCTGCCGAAATGGCTTTGCACCTGAAAGGTGACCTCGTGCCTCCTGCGACGGCGGTCTTCCTGCCGGTGGCACAGGAACAATGCGCCCGCGCCCGCAGCAGGGGCGTGAACCCGTTTGTAAACCTTCTTGAGGGCGAGCGGGAAAAACTGGTCCTTCTCATAAGGCGACAGCACGATCAACTGACCCGAAGGCGCCAGGATGTGATAGGCCTGTTCGATCATGTCGATTTTCAAGCCGCGCTCTCCTCCCTGGGAGACCGGGTAGAGCGCGGTCTGGAAGGGCCCCGCCAAATCCCACAGATCTGGGGCCGTCACCACCTTTGCAGTCGCGTTTCGTTTCGTCAGCTCTTCTTGCAACCGTTCTGCCTGGTAAAGATCCATTTGATAGCAGGTCGTATCATTATCGCCCAAGTCCGCACAGATGTCGGCAACCTCGTTTGGCGAACCAAGGACGATGGCCAACGACGGCCGAGTTTTTCCAGTCACCAGTGTGAGCAACTCAGGCAATGAGAGAGTCGTTTTTTGCTTAGCCATGAATTTCCACAATACCGGTCCATGATTGACCGGGAGAAAGGACGAGAAGACCGGCATCCACGCCGCGCTGCTGCAAGTTAATGGCGTCCGTGGTGCAGGTGTACGGTTCGATGCAGAATGCTTGCCGGTGCGGCGGCGTGAAGACGACGGCTTCCCGGAATGATGGCGAAGTAAACACTTCCAATGGCGGCTCTTGCATGATTCCACCGCGAAAACAAAGACCGGGCGGTCCCCAAGTGGGCGACAGGTCGGCCAAAATGTCATCTAGCGTCAGCTCTGCAAACGGTTTCCAACCATTGAGGTCGCGAGCTCCCTCCACAGGCTTGCGTGAGCCAGTGGGCAGACTCTCCTGCAGTTCCCAATAGTTTTTCGCCGGAACCCTAATTGGGAGGTTATCCCCAATAATGCGAATGTAAGGGTGGAAGCCGACACCGAACGGTAATGGAATGCAATCGGTATTGTCTACCATGGTCTCAATGCGCAGACAGGCTGAGGCAAGCCGATAGGTGACCCGAAGCCGATAATCCGCCGGCCAGAGAGACCGGCACTCGGGAGCATCCCGCGAACCGTGGAACTCCCCGGTGATCCAGGCGGATGTGGCATCGGCTCCCTGATCCACAACCCGCCAGGGCCGCTGGCAAGCAAAGCCGTGGATGGCATTTTTCTTGGCTGGATCGTTGATTGGCAATTGAAATTGCTTTCCTTCCCACGTAAATCGGCCATCACGAATCCGGTTTGGAAAAGGAAAAAGGATGGGGATGCCCGTGCGCGTGGGCGAGCTGCCCTCCAGAAACTGCGGGTCGGCATAGAGAAATTCTCGGCCCTGTACGGTCCAGCGGAAGCAATTGAAACCCCGCGCCGGCCAGATGTCGGCCCGGTTGCCGTCCCCTTCCAGGACCCCAATTGCGGGATCGAGTCCGGCAACGGTCCCGCGTTTTTCGGTGCGAATGAGAAATGCCACGATTTTCTCTCCTATTGCCATATATTTTAGGTTGCAGCGAATCAGGGACCACGGATTCCATTCGGTATTCGATTCATCGTTTCGCGCCCGCAGAATCGCTAGCGCGAAACGATGAATCGGCGTGAGAAAAAAAACGATAAATCAAAGCGAGCGGCTATGCCAACCTATTCATCCACGGAGTTGACCAAATTTGCCGAGGCGTTGTTTCGAGCGGCAGGCGTTCCGGCCGACGAAGCTGCCCGGGTCGCTGGCAGCCTCGTGGACGCCAACCTGTGCGGGCATGATTCGCACGGCCTGATCCGCATCCCGCAATACCTGGAAGCGATCGGTGACGGCGGGCTGCGGCCGGGAGCGCCTTTCACTGTGGTCAAAGAAACGGCGGCGGTGCTGGTCGCAGACGGCGGCCGCGGACTCGGACAGGTTCAAGCTCATCGCCTGTTGGATCGGCTCGTGCCGCGCGCTCAGGCGTTGGGGCTGGCGGCGGGGACCTTGATGCACTGTGGCCACATCGGCCGGCTCGGCGAGTTTGCCGAAGCCGCCGCCAAACAGCGCATGGCCTTCGTCGGCACCGTCAACGGCCACGGCTTCGGCCGCGGCGTTGCTCCTCCCGGCGGCATCGAAGCGCGCATCGGCACCAATCCTCTGTGCCTGGGGGCGCCGACCAACACCGATCCGGTGATTCTCGATATCGGCACCAGCGTGTGTGCCGAGGGCAAGGTGCGCGTGGCTTTCAACAAAGGCCAATCGGTGCCGCCCGGCTGGCTGCTCGATGAGAAGGGTAAGGCAACAACCGATCCCTGGGTTCTGTACCGGGAGCCACGCGGCTCGATCCTGCCTCTGGGCGGACCGCAAGCCTACAAGGGATTTGGCATCGGTCTGCTTCTGGACATGTTTGCCGGCGGCCTGTCCGGCGCTCCATGCAGCCGGCCCGGTGCTCCCAACCTGGTCGCCAATGCCGTCCTCTTTATCCTGCTGGATATCGGCCAGTTCGCCGGTTCGGCACATTTCCTCCAGGAGATTCAGGCGCTGGCTGAATCCGTCCGCACCTGTCCCCGGGCCGAGGGCGTCTCGGAAATCCTGCTGCCCGGTGATCCGGAGCGCGGGGAAAAAGCACGGCGCTTGCAAGCCGGCATCCCGCTGGATGATGGAACCTGGAATCAATTGTCAGAAGTTGCTCGGCGATTACAAGTGAATGTTCCGGAGTGAAAAGAACGAGTCCCAAAAGTGTAGGCACACTCCGTGTGCCGTCACAAGTTGAACGGCACAGCTGTTTATCGCGGCGGCATTTGTGCTTCCTGGACGATCAAAATCATGACCACCTCGGGCCGCATCGTCTCCTTGGGTTCCTCGGTTTTCAGGCCCTTGGGGGCCGTCTTGGGAAGGGCCTTGGCCAGGTAGACCTGGATTCCCTGACCGGGCCGCAGGGCATCGTATTCCGCCGGATAACCGGGCAGTTTGCTATTGCCTTTCAGTGCTTTCAGCTCCTTCGCGGTCCAGCGCTTGAGATTGCCCTTGTCGTCGTATTCGACGGGCGGGAAATTCGAGCGGACCTTGACGTTATCCGCTGCCCGCAGCTCAACATCAATTTCCTTGGTGCGGAAGAGCTTCAACTTGGTCTGTGCAATCGCGTTGTTGGTTGCGATGATATCCAACTGTCGTTGGCGGGCACTGTTCACATCCTTGCTCAACAAATACTGCCTTAGTTGAGCCTGTTGGACTGCCAGCTGATTGGTCAGACGCACCAATTCTTGCTGCTGGGCGGGGTCGGGTTCCTTGCCATAGACGGTCAGGGTGAAATCCTTTTGCGAATTAGCCTCCATCTGTTTGAGCTTGCCAGGCAGGGTTCCGCCGTAGGAAACTTTTTCCTCCGGCTCCCCGTCTTCTTTCGCCTTGACCTTGGGATCGGTTTTCTTTTTGTCCTTGACGGCTTCCTTCTTGTCCTTGGCCGGCTTATCCTTTGCGTCCTGAGCCCAGCTGGGAAGGAGCAATGCCAGCACTATCAGAACTCCAAGAATGCGTGAAAACCAATACATGACCAGGCCCCCTTGACAATAGCAACACCTGACTCCTTAGTACTTTAGCCGAATTCTCGGCCGGGAACAACAAAAAAACCATAATTCTTGGTGAGTGGTGAGTGGCCAGTCGCAGAGCACGCACCAACCTCATGCGGCAAGGCGGCTGGGAATCGGCGTCGGTTCCAAGACCTCGGCCAGGAAGCCGAAAAGTTCCGATTCAAAGCGCTGTTTATTGAATCGCACGGCCTGGCGACGCGCGGCGGCCGGATTGAATTGTTCCGACTTCCTCTCAAATCCTTCCAGGGCGGCAATCAAACAATCCACTGTCTGCTCAGCAAACCACATTCCGGTCGGTTCGTGAAAACCAGATCCGAGTTTGGGTTCAAGAGGAACGACCGTCTCCGTGGCCCCGCCCCGGCCGAAGGCGATGACCGGGGCGCCGCACGCTTGCGCTTCCACAGGCACGATGCCGAAATCCTCTTCGCCAGGAAAGAGCAGAGCCCGGCAACGGCGATAATGGTCGCGGATCACTTCGTCCGGTTGCCAGCCTAGAAAATGGACCGTCGGCCCGGCCAGGGCGCGCAAACGCCGTCCATCCTGTCCGCTGCCGATCACCACCAGGTTTTTTCCGAGGCGATTGCAGGCCAGGATCGCCAGGTCGAGGCGCTTGTAAGGCGCGAAGGCGGACATGACCAGGTAATAATTGTCGCGCGGAACCGGCGCCGGCGTGTAACAGTGGGTGTCCACGGGCGGATAGATGACCGTGCTGGACCGATTGTAACAATCGCGAATCCGGCCACTTACGGTTTCGCTGATGGCAATGAAATGGGTCACCCGCTCCGCCGTGCGGCGGTCCCAATCACGCAACCAGGTCAGCACACGGTCCTGGGCCCAAGCTTTCACATTCGAGGGCCGCCCAGGGCCAAAATAGGCCGAACGCATGTGCCAGGCGTAGCGCATGGGCGTGTAGCAATAACAGACGTGGGGAACTCCGGGGGGTGGTATGGCCGACTTGGCCACGCAATGGCTGGAGCTGATGACCAGGTCGCAAGCCGGCAACCGCCAGCGCGCTGCCAGGGGCATGAGTGGCAGCAAGTAACGGTAGTAGCCGTGCACTCCAGGAAAGCGCTGCAAGAAGCTAGTATGCGTTTTCAGCCGTTCGATGGCCGGACTGACCGAGCCTTTCCGGTGCAGAAGCGTGAAAAGTTCCGCACCCGGCCAGCGCCGGCACAGCACTTCCAGAACTTTTTCCCCCCCGCGCATGCCGGTGAGCCAGTCGTGAACCAGCACCACGCGTGGATCGCCATCCGGGCCCATGCCTACTCCGTGGCAAACGCTTCCAAGCTTCCAACAGCAAACGATTGCTGAGTTTAACCAAAGTTCCAGGAATGACAAGCCGGGTTATAGACCGCAAGGACCGCCTCAAAAACAACTTCCCGAGTTCCCGCTTGCGGCTTAGCGCTCGCCGAATGATTCACCTTGCGCTAAGCCGCGAGCGGAATGAGATCGGGAAGTTTTTTCAAAGTGGCTAAGACTGCCTTTTTCCGCAGCCTTCGCAACTATTTCCTGGGCGGCAGCGGAATGAGCGGCTCGTGTTTGCCGAGGGGACCGAACACCCGGTTGTGGTACATGTGCAGGCCGTGGGCGGCGTGGTAGAGTTCCCCGGTTTCGACCGTTTGTTTGCTCTTGTCGAAGATCATTTGCACCACCGCGTTGACCGCGTCCTCGACCCAGGGCTGTTTGAGCTCGTCATCGGTCATGGCCAGGGCGAGCCATTCCACGATGTGGCCGCTGGCGCCGAGATCTTTGCCCGGGCCCTTGTTGCTCAGGTACTCCGAGGAAAAGCAACCGTCCGAATTCTGAACCTCGCGGGCCTTACTCTTGAATTGATCGAGTTTGTCGGCCACCTCCTTCCAGACACCGGTGGTCTTGCCGCCGTTGATCTGGTGGAGATGATGGGCCCAGGTCAAGCCGAACAAGCGATGGGTGCCGCCGCAAGCCGCGTCCTTGCCGACCGGCTCATTCAGCTCGTAGCGGACCACATCCTCGTAGGTTAGTTGTTCTCCGCGATTGTTGGTCCAGGGTTTATTGGTCCAGGCATATTCGGGGAAATACTGGCCGATGATGGTGATGGCCCAGGTCAATTCCTGAGGAGGGTCGGCCTTGACGCTGGCCTGAGCTTTGGATTGCTTGCAAAAATCAAGGAACGGATATTTCTTGCCGTCGACGAGGAATTCCTTGTCGGCCGGCATTCCCCACTGGCCCATCTCGGAAATGAACTGGTCCTGGTGCCCCTGGCCGGTGCCGATGCCGGGCGTGATGAGCACATCGATGCCGTCGTCGGTCTTGGTGAATTTCAGGCCGGTGAGCTTGCCGCCCTGACGGATGTAGTCGATGGCGTTGATCTTCTTGCCGACCTCGCGATCAAAGAGAGTGGCTTCAAAACCCGTGCCCAGGATGCCGTGAAAGACCGCCCAGAAATTGTGCGTGGTTTCCAGGTCGCGGCTCTTGACGTGATCCAGGCAGGCTTTGATGCGTTTCTGCAACGGGCCCGTGACGACGATGGGCGGATCCTTCTTCTCATTCTCGGATCCCTTTTTGCCCGGTGAATCGTCATGCGGAGCGCAGGCGACGCCGCTGAAGATCAACAGCAAGAACAGCGGGAATATCTTGAGGAGCTTCATTAATGGGTATTCTCCATAATGACCCCGAAATTGACAAGGGCATGACAATCGGACTCAGGTGCGCGGCTGCAACCTGGGTTTTTTGTCCGCCGGCTCGCGGCCGGGTAGAGTTTTGAATCGGCTGGTCACAAGGCCGGTCAGCCCGTGCCATTCCGCGGCAGTGACATAGCTCAGGCAGCCGAGCAGATAAATCGGCCCAAAGAGCGGCAACTTGAAGATAAAGAATGAGCCGAGCCAGCCGATGGCCGCGCCGCCCAGCAGCACCAGGCGCCAGCTCTTCCTCCAGGCGAATATCGGAAAGGCTAGCTGCCAGGCCAGAACCAGATATTGAGCTAGGCTGAGGAGGAACAGGTGCGAGGAAATCGACGCCTGCTCGTTTTGCAGGATCTCCTGCGTCATTTCAAAGGGCGGATGCAGGGGATACCACAACGCCATGCCGCGCCACCAATCGCCCATTTGCAGCTTGTGCAGGGCGCTGGCCACCACCACGATGGCAAAATGCACCTGCAAGAGCCGCAGTGCCAGATTCGCGGCATAGCTGGGACCTTCATCTTCCTTGGTTTTCCCGCCAAAAAGCTGAGTGATCCAAGGGGCGGTCCAGCCCAAGACCCGGCTCAAAGGCGTTTGCGGCCGGCTCCACTGACCCAGGAGCAAATAGCCGACCATCAGGTAAAATGCCAACAGGCCCAGGAGATAATCGGCATCGTAACCCGCAGCCGGACTGGCCAGGAAGGAGACGACAAAGACCCAGGTTAAAACGGCCGCGATGCGCGTGCACAGGCCCAAAGCGAACAGGGCAAAGACCGCGATGGCCAACCAGTAGATGGTTCGCAGCATCGTAGAGCTGTTTCCGATCCAGTACAGGAGCGACCACATGGGAACCGGAAAATCGCCAAGCCGCGATGCTTCGAGGTAGGCTTCCCGGTCGAACCAGCCCGCCATGCCGAAGAACGCTTCCAGATGTCCACCGAGGGGCAACAGCCAAGCGATAAAGAGCAGCCCGGCGAAAAGGCGCAAGGCGTGCAGGCCGATCGGGTCCACGGCAGTGAACCAGAATCGAGTCCAGGCATTGCGCGGACCCGTTTCCAGGGCAATGGACGGGGCAGCCGGCGCCGTGGAAGGCATGATCTTGGCCGCCGTGATGGCTGCCGAGGGATTATTTTTCATCCCGGATCTCCTCCACTCCGAAGTTGGCCACCATATCGGGCTGAAAGTAAGGCATTCTTTCGTTTTTCCCCTGGAGTTCCATTTGCCGGTTGCCATACACCAGGTCCGGCAAGATCGAATTGCGACTGTGCCGGATCAATTCCACGGAAGCGGCATGGTAAAGCCGGCCCAGATAGCGCGCGTAGGATTTCGCCAGGAGGCTGGACCGGGGGGATGGGCCGATTAATTCCTGCTCTTGAGAAATTGTCTGCCTGGGTTTGTTTACCAGTTTGAAGTTATCCTCTTTTTCGCCTTTGGGTCTTTCCCAGACAGGAACTTCTGTTAGTTTTTCCCCGGGTGCGGCGATTGGATTGCCGCCGCGGCTGCCCTCGACCGGCCGATCGTTGCCCAGGCCCATTGCCAGAAGCGCTTGCCGGTGCCGGACCCAGAAATTTGCTTTGTCTTGTGGGAATTTCAAGGTGCCGATCTCCTGGCCCGTCTTGTCCCTCAACCTGGCCTCGAAATACACCGCCGAATTATCGACATGATTGGATTGAAAATGAAAATCGTGGTCCAAGTGCAACAGGCGGAGGTAGATTTCCCTGCCACTAAACTCGTTGGGAAAGCGGTTGGGATCTCTCAAAAAGAACGGAGCTCCGGCCTGGAGGGAACCAAATGGAATGACGGGCCACGGTCCGCTCGGTGCGGTCAGAACATAGGCGACAATCGCAAAAAAATGAAAGACAATGATCCCGCTGCCCGCCAGGACCACCCAGCGGGGCAGGGGAGCAGCCGGGTTGGTACGTGGCGTTGACATAATGATTGCATGTTAGCCCGACGCGCAAGCAAGGGTCGCTTCGCCCCTCGCTTACGGGCCGGGCTGGTGAATTGTTAGCCTCTACCAGCCTATCATATGGACGGCAAAAACCCGATCTTCTCGCCCATCTTCTTGGCTTTCCTGGCCTGGGCAATGCAAAAAGTTGGCATAAATCGCAATTTGTCCGCGTCCCCGGCGAATCTCCCTGTAGCGGATAGACCGAGGACAATGCTTTTGACTACGGCGCGCTCGCCCTTTATAATGATATGCCGGAAACCACTCCCCGGCTCAAATGGATGGCTGACTTTCCAGCAAACCAATGTGATTATTCGTGTAGCGGGGAGCCGTCGGCGACCGGTTGCTTTCGGCTCCCCTTGAACAGGAAGCGGTTTATGATCCAAGCGGGGATTCCCATTTTCAGGCGAGCTATGGCGCTTGTGGCGCTGGCGATCCTGGTTGCGCCGGCTGCCGCTTTCGCCCAGGAACCGGTGGACGGTCTGTTCATCACCGTTCCCGATCCGATCACCGATGCCCACGTGCAACAGATCAAGCACAAGGTCAAGGACGCCATCGAAGCCAAGAAGCGCAATATCAGCATCATTGTTTTCGACTTCAATCCGAAAAAGCTGCCCGCCGGCACCAAGAGCTTCGGCTCCTGCCACGATCTGGCCGACTACATTACTCGCGAACTCGGTTCCATAAAAACCATCGCCTTCGTGCACAACAAAGTGACCCGGCACACCGTTTTGCCGGTGCTCGCTTGTGGACGGATCGTCATGTCCAAGGATAAGGAGCGGGAAAGTGGGAAATACAAGGCTCGCCTCGGCGATGTCCTGGCCGATCAGGAGGGCGGTCTATCGGAAACTGCCCGGAACGCTTACGAGATCGCGGCCAAGAAATACTCCAAGGGCCTGGTCTTCCGCATGATCGACAAGTTCCTGGTGGTCAAGAAGGTGTTGCTGCAGAATAGCGTCCTGTACCTGTGCGATGAGGAGATCAAGCAGCGGCGGGACAAGGGCGAGCAACTGATCGTGGAGACGGAAATTCCGCGCGGCCTGGAAGCCGGCAACACCTCGGTGGACTGGACCGCCAGCGCCTTTGGCCTCGTGAGCAACGAAACCTTCAGCACCCGGGAGGCCCTGGCCCACGCCTTGCGTTTGCCGCCGCGAAGCCTGCATGAGGACTGGCTGGTCGGTCGCACGCCGGTGGTCTGGCGCATTGAAGTGCGTGGCGCTCTGGACGAGGGCAAGATCCAATCCTTGGATCGGCGCATCAAGCACGCCATCGGCAAGAGCGCCAACATGATCATTCTGCACCTGGACTGTGAGGGCGGCGCCACCACCAGCGCCGACACCATGGCCCGCGTGCTGCGCCAACTCACCGACGACAATAAATTGCCGGTGAGAACCATCGCCTATGTCCCCGCCGACCGCGCCCTGGGCGCTGCCACCTTCCTGGCCCTGGGTTGCAATGAGATTGTCATGGGCAAGAAATCCTTTCTCGGGGACTTCAGTTACCTGCCCGATAAGTCTGCAGACGCTCTGGCCGATAAGCGCACCATGCTCGTAGATCGAGCGAAGGAAGCCGGCTATCCGCATCTGCTCTTTGAAGCCATGCTCAAGCCCGGCATGGTCCTCATCCGCGCACAATCGAAAAAGGACCCCGGCGATTACCAGGTCATGAC
>Ga0306920_100003730_pt1 | contig 19411 bp, 25 predicted proteins | sample flu12Cox44000170_FD_204666 | JGI IMG/M metagenome (GOLD analysis project Ga0306920, IMG submission 204666) | Lab enrichment of tropical soil microbial communities from Luquillo Experimental Forest, Puerto Rico - flux4day.12C.oxic.44.000.170 (v2)... | ecosystem: Environmental > Terrestrial >... | reverse complement strand
GTCTATATCAGTGAACTCAAAGAGAACGGCAAGCGACTGGATTCTCCTCGGCCGTTTACCGTCAGCGACAGCATAGACGATCCTAACGCCTGGTTTCCGGACAGCAAGACCTTGATTTTCGACTCGAATCGCGGAGGAGGGAGGTGGCAGCTCTATCGACAGCCGGTGGGAGGCGACACTGCCGAGCCTCTGGTTCAAGGGCCGGAAAATGCCCAGGACGCCGACCTTACCGCTGATGGCGCCTGGATTCTTTATCGAGCTTCTCAAGCTTCGGCCGCCACCTCGTCCCTGACGACTGTGAAGTTGATGAGGATCCGCACCTCGGGAGGTTCTCCTGAGCTAATTGCGGAAGTTCCCCTGAATCCATCGTTCAACTTGCATTGCTCGAACCGAGGCAAGAGTACATGTCTGCTGAGCCGTTGGGAGCGAGGCGAGCTGGTTTTCTACTCTTTCGATCCCCTTCGCGGCCAGGGCAGTCAAGTGAGCCAAACGAGAATGGAAATGGCTAGCGACCTCGATTGGAGCCTTTCCCCCGATGGCTCACGCATTGCTGTCAAGAGCGCCGATCAAATGCGTGGGCAAATTCGCATTCTTGACTTGCGCGACGGCACCGAACGCAACGTTTCCCTTCCACAGGGCTGGTATCTCTGGAGTCTGAGCTGGTCCGCAGACGGGAACGCGCTGTTTGCCGCGGCCCAAGCAGCCACCTACTTCTTTGTGCGCATTGAGTTGGACGGCAAGATGCAGGTGCTCCTGGATCGCGGCAGGAATCAATGGCTCGGCCATCCCTATCCATCTCCCGACGGCCGCTACGTTGCCTTTTGTCAGCAGTCCTTTGACAGCAACGCGTGGCTGCTCGAAAACTTCTAACCTTACCCAAGGCAGCGGCCTTTACTTCTCTGTCCTGCGCAGGCCAACCCGCGAGTGCGCGCATTTGCAGCATTAGCTTTGCGAATCTGCGCCCACACACCCTGGCAGTGGTTAGTTTGAATGTATAGGTCAAGGGAGGAGCGCTTGGTGTACAAAAACTGAACTCAGCGACCCTGATTCAGAGACACCACTCCTTGATGCTGCGGGCCATCGCGGCCCGCGAAGAAGAAGAACGACCTCGACGCCAACAAGATCTGCGATCGCCTGCACTCCGATTTCTTGGCGGAATGCTATATGGCCCAGCTACCGAAACCCTGCTGGTCCGCCCGATGGTGCAGATGAAGAACAAGATCGGCATGCTGCTGATGGAAGCCAGAGTCCGTTACAACAAGCGGCGTTTACACCAGGCCGGCTATTTCCGCGAGCTGTTGGCAACCAACCTGGAGATCGACGATGGCCTCCGCTTCTTACTACGCAAGTGTCGAGAGACGGTAGTGCGGCTAGGCAAGACTGAAAGCGGTCTCATCCGCTCCCTCCGACACGATTGGTTGCTGGCCGAGCGCGTCGAGCGACTCATGAGCATTCCGCCATCGGGCCGATTACAGCGCTGACCTGGGCACTGGAGATGGGCGAGCTACGGCGGTTCTATTCAATCAAGAAAGCTATCAGCTACTGCGGGTTATGCGGCGCGGAGAAGAGTTCGGGCAAACCGTCCAGCACACGCCGCTGTCCAAACAGCGCAACAAGTATTTGCAGACAACCGACCGCCAATTGTAATTGCGCCCGCATCACAGGCTATACGGAAGTTGGCGACCGGTGCGATCTCAGTTTCCGGCTAAGCCGACGATTCGGGACTTGCGTCGGCGCCTACGTTGACTTGCTTTTAGGCACAACCTAACATGTCTCGTCAACGGCGATTTGCTAGCAATGATCGGCCAGACCATCTCGCATTACCACGTCATTGAGAAGCTCGGTGGCGGCGGGATGGGGGTCGTCTACAAAGCGGAAGATACTCGACTCCACCGTTTCGTCGCGCTCAAGTTTCTCCCCGACAGTGTTGCGCGAGATCTCCAGGCGTTGGCCCGCTTTCGGCGGGAAGCACAAGCGGCCTCGGCGCTGAATCATCCCAACATCTGTACGATCTATGACATCGGCGAGCAGGATGCGCAGGCATTCATTGCCATGGAGTTTCTGGAAGGGGCGACGCTCAAGCATCGCATCGTCGGCAAACCTATGGAAGTGGACATCCTGCTCTCCCTGGCAATCGAGATCGCTGACGCCCTCGACGCCGCGCACGCCAAAGGAATCGTTCATCGCGACATCAAGCCCGCTTTTTTGCCAGTCTTTCCACTCGCCGTCGGACTCGGGTTCCCTGCACTACTGGCTAATCTCGATTACAATGGAGCCCATGCGTGCGCTGCTCGCATATTCCCGATGTGCCTTCTGAATTTCGTCGAGCCTGAAGGTAGCCTTAATAGGCACCGAGATTTTTCCTGACTTAAGCCAGCTAAGAAGCAACTCGAGGTCAGGCGCGAAGTTCTTCGACGCGCGTCTGACACTGAAGAACGTGGTTCGTTTCCCAGACCAGAAGAGCAGGTTCTTGGACAACATTTTGAGGATCGCAGGAAACACGGGAGGGCGAGGAGTTTTCTTTAATGCCGGGAGATTCATGCCGTACGCCACAAGGATACCTCTTCTCTTGAGGACCGAGTAGGACTCGTCAAAGCTTTCAAAGCCGAGTGGATCGAAGACCGCGTCCACTCCGCCGAGCTGCTGCATGGCGGCGATCCAGTCTCTATTGGAGTAATCGAAGGGAACAGCCCCGAGTTTGCGAAGTTCGTCGTGCTTAGAAGGCGAGGCTGTGCCGAAGACTTGAGCTCCCTGAATCCGTCCGAGACTGAGGAGCGCCCCTCCCACAGCCCCACTCAAACCATGAACAAAGATCTTCTGACCGGATTTAATATGAGCGGCATGGTGCAGCATCTGGTAAGCCGTGACCCAGTCGAGGACCAGAGCGACAGCAGCCTTCAAATCAACTCCTTCGGGAACGCGCACCAGAAATCGTTCGGGAAGATTGATCAATTCTGCCTGTCCCTCATATTTTGAAAGACACGCAACGCGGTCGCCGACTTTGAATTTCGAGCAACCTTTACCGTTGACGCGCACCTTGCCGACGACGCTATAACCCGGTGTAAGTGGGGCCTTTTTCTGAAAAGGATAAGTGCCACGGCGCATGTTAACGTCGGAACCTGAAACGATTGAATATTCGACCGAGAGCTGAACCTCTCCGGCAGCAGGTTCGGGAAGATCAGCTTCGACGATCGCGAGTTTGCTTTCGTCGCCAAACTCTGTGATGACGACTTTCTTTATCTTGGACATGCGTTTACCCTACTCTACTCCATCAGTGACGGTCCAGAAGTGAAAGGAGAGTGAACTCGCGTCCACTCTCTACTGACACTCAGAACGAATTGAAGCGGTTACGACTGCGGGGCCGCAGGCAGAAGAGGCCTGTGTACGCATTCTGGCCTCTTGCGTCTTTTCATTCCGTGGTTCTCTCTTCATGCTCAACGCCCAAAGCTGGAAACAAAACTTGGGCGCAATTTGGGCGCAAAACCCCACCCTTGTGGGCGCAAATGGAGGGATGTCTGGTGCGTAAGGGCAGCCGAATCAACGTGAATTTTGCGGATTTCTGGAGCGGGCGATGGGAATCGAACCCACGTCCGAAGCTTGGGAAGCTTCTATACTGCCATTGTACGACGCCCGCTCTGAGTACCAAGCTAACAAAAGACGCAAAAGCCCGCAAGAGTGGCTAGGGGATGGGCACAATATTAGGTTGTGCCATCGTGGAAGCGTTGTGATGCGAGGTGTCCCGCTTCCGCACTCGCACCGCGAAATGGGAAGTCAAATCTGAGAAGAGACTCATCTTAGCGCGCTTGCTCCCTTTTTTCTTAGCCCAACGCGCGTTCCCTGCGGCCAGCGTCGCACGGGGAGTTTTCATGACCGAATCGGAAATGCAAAACCTTGCTGCCGAACTCCTGAACAAGAAGTCCTACCGCGAAGCGGCGCAGCTTTTCTCTGACGCGATCGCCGAAAAGGGAGAGAACTGCTCTCTCTGGAACGATTGGCGGTAGTGCAATATGCCGCAGGCCAACTCACTGATGCCGAGCGCGCCTTGCGCCGCGCCATCCGACTCGATCCGGACTTTGCTCCGGCAGCGGAAAATCTGGGTGCATTGCTCTTTGGACATCTATGCAAGGGAGAACCGACCGCGGCAGCGGCGCCCTGGGGCCTTCGCGCGCATATGGCGCTCGAACAAGTCGAGTTTGAATATGTCGTAAGCCTGCTGCGGGAAAGCCGCGTTGAGAATATTCCCGGCGATCTCGCCGAATTCGGGATCTTCGAGGGTCGCTGGATCAATTTCTTCTATGAGCAAATCGAACAGCTCGGTCTGCCCCGCCGCATCTATGGATTCAACAGTTTTCGAAGACCTCTCCGAGCCCGACCCGAAGTCCGACTCCTCGTTTTGGCAAAAAGGGCCAATACACCTGCAGCTTCGATCAGGCCGCGCGAAATGTTCTGCTCGATTCGTGCCCGCGGATCTGCCTGGTCAAAGGTTTTTTCGAGAAAAGCCTGCATGGCGCCGATGCCTTGCTCGCTGATTTGCCCTGCTACGTACGCATTGATTGCGACATCTACGAACCTGCCCGGGATTGTTTGCGTTACTCATCGAACCGTCTGGCCGATGAAGCCATCCTGGTCTTCGACGATCGGCCGCACCTGCTCGGCTACGGCGAACAAAAAGCCTTCCAGGAATGGCTGCCCACCGTGCCCCATCTGGAATTCGAGCTTCTCTTCTACAACACCATCGGCCGCTTCTATCTTCGCGTTCATCACAAGAAACGCTAAGAACTGGTCTCATAAATAGTTTCGCGCCGTTCCGGTGAGCCCTCAGGGGCTGAATCCTTGAACTTGCCGACGCGTTAGGGCACGACTGAAGTCGTGCCCTAACGCGCGAGTTGGGGGTGGCGGAAACAGCTCACGAGATGATCATTCACCACGCCGGTGGCCTGCATGAGCGCGTAGCAGATCGTCGGCCCCACAAACCGAAAGCCACGCTTCAACAGATCCTTACTCAGCGCGATCGAAAGAGGTGTCTTCGCGGGAACCGATCGGTGCGCCTTCCAACCATTCTGCATCGGCGCCCCGCCGGCAAATTTCCAGATATACGCATCAAAACTTCCGAATTCCTTCTGCACCGCAAGAAATGCTCTCGCGTTTTCGATCGTCGCGCTGATCTTCAGCCGGTTACGCACAATCCCCGGATCCTTCACCAACTGCTTCTGTTTTCGCGCGTCATATCGCGCCACCTTTACTGGATCGAATCCCGCAAACACTTCTCGATAGCGCTCGCGTTTTGCCAGGATGGTGTCCCAACTCAAGCCGGCTTGCGCGCCTTCCAGAATCAGGAACTCGAACCACCGGCGGTCATCGTGCACCGGCACGCCCCATTCCTCGTCGTGATACGCGATACTGAGCGCATTCGATGCCCAAGGGCAGCGTACCAATTCCGGTTTGCCCTTGCTCATGACACTTCCCTTCCGCAGGATTTCCCCCAAAACAAGAAAAGGGGCGTAGCGGTAACTTCAGCGCGCCCCCGATCAACTTCAATGAATGGAATTATCCGATGTGGCGTTCCAGCGCCTTGGTGATCTGGTCTTTGGGAACCGCGCCGACAATCTGCTCGACGACCTGGCCATCCTTAAAGACCAGCAGCGTGGGAATTCCGCGAATATTAAAACGCCCCGCGGAATTCATCGCCTCATCCACATTGAGTTTCGTCACCTTCAATTTGCCCGCGTAATCCTGCGCAATCTCGGCGACGGTGGGAGCGAGCATGTGGCACGGGCGGCACCATTCCGCCCAGAAATCCACCATGACGGGCTGCGCTTTGCTGGCTGTCAGCACTTCCGCCTCGAAATTCCCGTCATTTACCGTAAGAATATTTTCTGCCATAACTTTTCTGTGTCCTCGACCGGTTACCCCCTGGGTAACCGCTTTCCTATGTTAATTAGATGATGGAACTGCTTTTTGGTTTCGCGCTGCGTGGGCAGCTTCATATAGTTTCGCATACTCTGCGGCAGACGTGTTCCAGGAATAATCTTTGGCCATCCCATTGAGCTGTATGCGTTTCCAGACACGTTCGTCCAAATGATAGTTCAACGCCTGGCGGATGGCATGGAGTAGCGCCCCGCCACTGTACTCCTGGAATTTGAAGCCTGTGCCCGTGCCGTGTTCCAGGTCAAAGGGTTCGATGGTGTCATCAAGCCCGCCCGTTGCCCTGACAATCGGAACCGTTCCGTAGCGCAGGCTGTAAATCTGGTTCAGACCGCAGGGCTCATAGCGCGACGGCATTAAAAACATGTCGGATCCGGCTTCGATGAGATGCGCGAGCTTGTTGTCGTAGGCAATCCGCGCGCCGACTCGCCCCGGAAAATCCCGGGCGAGGGCGCGGAACATTTCTTCATAGCGCCGTTCGCCGGTTCCGAGCACCGCGAGCAACAAATCCTCGTGCATCAGGTCGCGAGCAATCTGAGCAATCAGGTCGAAGCCCTTCTGATCCACAAAGCGCGACACGATGCCCAGCACCGGCCGGTTGAGGTCGTCTCGCAGCAACTGAAACTCTTCGAGCAGCGCCTGCTTGCAAACCCGCTTCCCTGCCAAATTCTTGGCGCTGTACTTCATCGGGATAAGCGGGTCTTTTTCCGGGCTCCACGCCCCATAGTCCACGCCATTCAAAATCCCGACAAGCCGGTCCGCCCGCGAACGAGCCACTCCGTCCAGCCCAAATCCGTACTCGGATGTCTGGATCTCCTGTGCGTATTTCTGGCTGACCGTCGTGAGATAGTCCGAATAAACGAGCCCGCCCTTGAGAAAATTCACGTTACCGAAAAACTCGATGCCTTCGGGATGAAACACGCTCTGCGGAATCCCCGCGCGTTCGAGGGATTCTTTGGGGAAGACTCCGTGGTACCCCATGTTGTGAATCGTGAAAACCACGGGGAGGTTCATTACCATAGGATCGTCTGCATACGACGAGCGCAGCAGCACGGGAACCATGGCCGTCTGCCAGTCGTGGCAATGAATCAGGTCGGGAGGCCAGATGTGCTTGGCGACCTCGATCGCCGCACGGCTGAATTCGCTATAGCGCTCGGCGTTGTCCGGATACTCGTGGTTCTTGTTCCCGTAGATTCCTTCGCGATCGAAGTAGAACGGATCATCCAGGAAAAAATAACGAACTCCATTCACCAGTGCTCCATTGGTGATGGCCGGAAACCGCAGCCGGTTGCCCTGCGGAATCGTCATGCTGGGCATGACGACTGTGGAGGTCTTCACGCCGCGATACCGCGGCAGGAAGACCGCCACTTCGTGGCCTAATTTGGCCAAAGCCTTTGGGAGAGCTTCGATCACGTCGGCGAGGCCGCCCGTCTTGGCGTAAGGCAAAGCTTCCGAAGCAACAAAAAGGATGCGCATGGGGTCAGGGGTGAACTCGCTACGCTATCGGACCCAAGCCATAGCGTCAAGTCAGGGGAATGTCAGGGGAACGGAACGTAACGGCCGGTTTCAGAATGGGCGACACAACGGGAGTCGCTGGGGCAAGGGTTCCCTTCTAGCGGCGCTTGAGAGCCTCGAGTTCCTCGAGCGTGCGCGGCCAGTCCGATCGCAATACCCGGGACAAACCGCGATCCGCAAGAACTTTTCCACCCGTTTGGCATCGGGCACAATAGTTCGTTTCGTTGTCCGCGTAGCGAATCCGTTGAATTCTTTCGCCGCACCTCGGGCAAGGCTCTCCATAGCGTCCATGCACTACCATTTCCTTGCGAAACGCGGTCACCCCCTCTGGAAAGTGAGTCTCCGCTTCTGCGCGCAGCCGGTCCACCCAGAGCTCGAGCGTATAGCGTGTGGCAGCGAACAGTCTTTCCCACTCCTGAGGTACCAGCTTGTGTGTGAGCGCGACAGGCGACAGTTGGGCCGTGTGTAAGATTTCGTCCGAATAGGCGTTGCCGATCCCACTGACCAGGCGCGGATCGGTGAGAGCTCTCTTGAGCGTGCGGTTTTCCGCCGTAAGCGCCTCGCGAAACGAGCCGAGATCACTCGTAAATGTGTCGATTCCTCCCGGGTCGACGGAACGCAAGCCCTCCTCGCCTGTCAGCACATGCAACGACGCACGGTGCTTCGTGCCAGCTTCGGTAAGCACGAGAGAACCGTTGGGAAAATCGAAGGATGCCAGATTCTGGCGGCCGGCCAACTTTGCCTTTGGCGTCCGCCAGTGCAACCTGCCAGCAATCATCAGGTGCAGCACCAGCCAGAGATCGCCTGCTACTCCAATTGCAATTCGCTTGCCGATTCGCCGCAGCTTGCGCACGACGCGGCCCTCCACACTGGTAACTGGTGGCTGCGCGGTTCGAAGCAGAAAAGGGCTTGTCAGTCGCACTCGCTCGACCGGCTGCCCGACAATGCGCGATTCAAGTGCACTGATGTAGGCGGCGATATCCGGCAGCTCTGGCAAGCTCACCTCGGGTTAGAGGGCGGCGGAACCTGCGATTGCGATTGATTCGAAGAACGGAATCTCGTCTGCATCTCTGCTACCGCTTGGGGAAGCTTTTCTGGGTGGTGGTTGAGGTCCATGAAAAAGACCCGCAAATCGAAGGGCGCGCCCGCAAATTGCCGAAACCCGGAAGGGAGTGGAGGGCCATTCGGGCTGCCCGCCGCCGGGATCTGTTCGGGCAAATGAACTGCATACATACTGCCCCCCGCCAGCGCTTCGTGCGGGTACTGCATCAGCCAGACGCAATTGTGGCCATCCATGATCATGTTTGCGGAGACCACTACCCAACGTCCAGCATCCGCTGCAGTGGACTTCTGACAATCCCAGAACTCGGCTTGCGGCACAGTGACGGTCGGATCGCTGAAACCCCACTCATCCAGGGCAATCCTCTGCAAGCCGTGCTGGTCAGCGAACCGCTTCACTTCCGGGAGTGACTGATTCCAGTCGAGATTGGAATCGTTAACCAGGGCATAGCCCGGATGCCCGAGACTAAAAGCATTGAGGTAAGGAAGGAAGTAGGGGTACGCGCGCACCGCGGTGAAGAGGCAACTCAGGGTCAACACTAGTGCCGCTGCCCCGACCAGCCGCCCTGGAGTCGGAGCCGACAGACGGAGACGCGTCACCATGCTAGGCAAAGGGGCCAACAAAAGGATGAGCAGAACCAATGGAATGCTGAAATGACGGATGCTGATGTCGAGGCGGCTCAAAAGGCAAAAGCCGGTAAAAACGGCCAGGGATACCCAGAGAACACGCCAATGAATCGCAAGCTCGGCGGGAATCGCTGTGGGGCTTCTCTCGCGGCCCAGCCTCTGCCTTAAGGCAAGCGCAAGCCCCAGCACCAGCAATCCGAGAAAGCCAAGAGTGGATTTCAGCACCAACAGGACCGGAAAGTAGAACCACACTCCGTGCGGATAGGAATGACCCAGGATGAACGTCGGCCGACTTCCTGTGACTAAAACAAACAGCACGCCTCGCAGATACAGCCAAGGTGGCATGAGGAGCCGGCGCAGAGGCACCCAAGCGGAGCCATGGCCCAGACGGTTAAGCACATCGGTAGATTGATGCAGAGAAAAAATGAAATAAAGCAGGTAGACGACGAGGGCAGCCCAGAGAATGCCCTGCAAAGTGGCGCGCCAGCACATCCGGCGCCAGTTACGCGCCTCGGGTTTGGCGACGGGCTGGCCAGACACAGCGCGCCAGCGCGTGCTCAGCGCAAAAACAATGAAGACAAAAAATAAAATGCCCGCGGTGAACTTCGAAAGAAGGGCGCCCGCTAGGCTTAAGGCGAATAGCAGGACGTTCTTCCGACTGGGATTCCGCCATACTTCCGCAAAGCTCCACAGCGTCAGCAGCGAAAAAAGCGTGACGGCCATGTCGGTATGGACGAGAGGGCCAAAAGCGAGAAAGGCCGGTGTACTGACATAGAGGCTCAGACAAAGCAGTCCGCCCCAGTTTCCTCCGAGGCGGCGAGCGTAAGCATACACAACCCAACCTAGCGCCAGCGTGAGAACCAGCATGGGCAGGCGGGCCCACGCCAGGACGGTTATAGGGTTGTTCCACTTCGTCAGGAGCCATTCGCCGAACACCCACTGACCCACGAACGCGGAAAAAAAACTTTCGCTGATCGTCCACGAGATGTGTGAATAGTCGGCGTGCGTTCCGCGCAAGACCAGAGGTAGCGCGGCCAGCACTTTGGGCAGCGGGGGATGTTCTTCATTCAGCCGCAGATCCAGCTTTTGCAGATAACTTACGCCAGCGCCGATGTGAGACACTTCGTCGATGGTGATAGATTCGCGCAAGGCCGCGCCGCCGGCCAGAATCGCCATCAGCACCAGCAGCAGGCCAGCGACGAGTGAAAATCGAATGCTGTGCGTATTTCTCATTGAGCTTCTTTAAGCCGCCAGCGGATGGCCAATCTCCCAGTGATGCCCGAAGGGATCCACCACGCGCCCCAATCTCCAGCCGTATTCTTCGCCCACGGGAAAGACCTCGGTCGCACCGGCCTTGATCGCACGCGCGAACACCACATCCGGATCCGCAACCGTCAAAATCATACGGACGGAACCCCCACCCAGTGACTCCGGGCTGAAGTTGCCGTGCTCGGGAGATTCGTCGCCCAGCCAAAACTCCGCACCATCCACGGACAATTTTGCCACCACGCTTCCCTCGGGGCCCTCCAGCCGGTACGCCTCCGTCGCTCCAAACGCCGCCTCGTAGAAGTCCACGGCTCGCGCGCTATTCCGCACCGAAAGCCAGGGCGCTATCGTGCACATAATCGCTGGTTTCCCTGCAGGATCTGAAGCCATCTGCTCCTCCAGAAGAAATGACCTTCGGGGCACGCGTCGCTTTGGAGCCCCTACGCAAAAGAGTCGCACATCTATGCCGGGGATGACAACGAAATGAGACACACCAAACCACTCGAACGGAACGTAGTGGATCATCCGCTTCGGCTACCAGAAAATCAGAAGTAGTAGCGGCAGGAATGCCGGCACAAACCCAGGAATCGAAGCTGCGGCGATAAACAGCGCAAAGCACATGCGCCAAAGATGTCGCACAATGCGCTGTGCGCCGAAAACACCGCCGCGCACAAGCATGCGAACATCCCCTGCGGCTGATGGCAGCGCCACGGAACCCCAGATAAAGTACAACACTGCGGGATATCCAAATTTCAGCCCCGTCTCGCTGCGCGCCGCTTCAACACCAAAGGTCACCATGCCAGCTCCGACCGCCATGCCACCAGAAGCGCACCCCAATCGAAAATGCCCGTTTCCCCGTCTGTGCGCCCTGGGGCCGACCATGCTGTTGCCACCAGATAAAATGTTAGACGGCGCAAACATGGAAAACTAGTCGCATTGTTTCCACTCCTTTCGTCACGAAACAACAAGCTGGAAGGCTAAATCCGTGATGAATAGACATCCCCACCCAAGCAGGGCTTGGACGGAGCACATGGCGGTCATGACGCCGCCACCCTTACCCTTGCCGGCGCGAGCGCGACCAGTGCTATGCCGACGATAGCCAGCGGAAGTACGGCGACTAGCAGATCACTGCGTCACATTACGGACTACCTGCACCGCCATAATTGCGGCGTAAACAAGGCTTGACCATGCGGTGAAGGCGATCAGGCTGCGATTCGCTGAGATGTCACGCAATGCAAGCAGCAGGAACATTCCAAGCGTGGCATAGACGCCACCGAGCGCTCAGCCGCGAAGCCCAACCGAAAGCGCAACCGTGCGCCAGGATGTTGCTCACTGTAGCCGCCGCATCGCCTGACACGGTTACCGCTTCGCGCACGAAGATCTCGGCGAAGATGCCCGTGCCAATGACGATCAGGTACAACACGCCGGCAATTCTGGCCTGCAGACTTGGCGACGGTTCTGTATTCCAGTCAGTCATCACAGCTGTGCTCATACTCTTTCCTCCTTCTCGGAGCTATGGAATCAAGTCTCCGAGCGGTCAGATCGGTTCCCGATAGCGGCGCAGCCGCACCGCTGCGGCAAGGAATGCCGCGGCAACTGCAAAGCCGATCCACAGACCCGGGCTCATCAGAAAATTGACCGGACTGACTTTTGTCAATGGCTCCATGGACATGCTACCTGCCTTGAACGCCGCGCTTTCCGGGCCGCCCGTAAATCGGTACTGCAACATGGCGGCGAAATACGAAGTGTTGAAGGCGATCTTCTCGACCATGCCTATAGCGAGCAGGGGTAACGCGGCCCATAGAAATGGCGCGCGGCGCGCCCAGGCGGAGACCAGCAGCAGCCAGCAGTAGATTGGCGCATACCACAGCCCGTGAATGCCCAGAAGGTGGTCGAGCAGCATCAACAACATCTGGGACAACGGCAAATGGTTCCATAGCGTCGCGACACTCACGCCGCTTCCCAGCAGTGCCACCGTGCTCAGCAGAAGCATGATCCCTTGCGTGACAGCCGTGATCGCGAAGGTAACCAGCGGGAGAACCACCACTGGAATGCTCGCCTTCGCAAGCACGGTCGTGAGATCGGAAACCGGCAGCGACTTCCAGAACAGGATGCTGCGATCGCGACGTTCGCCGTGCAGCGTGTCGAGGCAGTAGAACACCGCGACGATGAACGTGGTCCCCATGATCAGAAGTGCAGCGAAGTTGTAGGGCTGCTCGATCAGCTCGTGCTGTTGCCCCGGGTCGAGCGCCAGCGCGGCACGCATCTTGCCCGGCAGATGAATCAGGCTGATCAAGAAGCCGAGCAGAAATATGGTGGCGGAGACCAGCGGCGCGATGTAAATCGAACGGTACTCCCACAATTCGCGTCGCACCGACCAGTACATGGGCCGGGTCGCCGTCATTGCCGCGGGCGCGATTCTCTGAGACTCGAGGAGAGGCTCGGGCACGGCGTTTGATTGAGTATTCATCTAGCCGCTCCTTGCGCCGTGCCGGTTTGATTGCCCATCACGGCAACGAACACGTCGGCGATGCTGGGTGTGCGAACTTCGCCAAGGCTGGAGACCTGGTTGCGATGGAGATGATCGAACAGCAAGATGCTGCGTCCGAATACCTGGCGCTCGTGAATCGGCTTGAACGCCCGTGCTGCGGCGAGGTGCTCGGGATTCACCATCACTTCCAGATAGCGTGATTCGAATTCTGCCATATTGCAATTGAGTACGATCCGACCGCGGTTGATAAACATGAGATCGGTGAGAACGTGCTGGACCTCTTCCACCTGATGCGTCGTCACGACGATGGTGCGCCTGCGATCAAAGTAGTCGTTCAGCAGCGAATCGTAGAACTGCTTGCGATACAGGATGTCCAGGCCCAATGTCGGCTCGTCCAGCACAAGCAATTTCGCGTCAATGGCCATCACCAGGGCGAGGTGCAACTGGGTCACCATGCCCTTCGACAATTCCCTGACCTTGCTGGCGGCCCTGATGGCGGTTTTCGCAAGAAGCCCTTCCGCCTTCGCACGATCGAATCGCGGGTGCACGCCGGCGACATAATCGAGCGCCTGCGATACCCCTATCCAGCGCGGAAGCACCGCGACATCGGCAATGAAGCAGACATCGCGCATGAGCTTATCGCGCGTCGTCCAAGGGTCGCGTCCGAGCACCTTGAGTTCTCCCTGATACTGAGTAAGGCCGAGAATGGCGTTGAGCGCGGTGCTCTTGCCTGCGCCATTGGGACCGATGAGTCCGAGAATGCGGCCCTCTTCGACATGCAAATTGACGCCGTCCAGCGCGATGGTTGTGCCGAAGGCTTTGCGGAGGCCGCGTGCTTCTATAACGGTCATGGCTGCTGCTCCTCCTCTTTTTTGTCCTTCGGCGACGGCCGGCCGTTTGCGCCGACATCCAACAATTCTTCCGGTTTCAGGCCGAGCCGCTGAATGGTTGCATTGACCCTGGGCCATTCCTCCGCAAGAAACTTCTGCCGTTCGCCCTGCAGCAACAGATTGCGCGCGCCTTCATTGATGAACATGCCGCGGCCTCGCTTACTCTCGACCAGCTTCTCGTCGACCAGTTGTTGATAGCCCTTCAGAACGGTGAGCGGATTGACCCGATATTCGGCCGCAACGGTGCGCACAGAAGGCAGCGGGTCGCCTTCCTTGAACACGCCATCGAGTATCATGGCGACGACGCGGTCGCGAAGCTGACGGTAAATCGGCTGACTGTCGTTCCACTCACTGTCCATCAGGTTTTCCAGATAGCCCTTGCCAAAATTGCGTTCCCGTCATTTTGTCCGCTGCAGGTCAAAGTGTGCATGGACCGGTTTGTCTCCCTGCATGAAAGTCCAATCCTCGGTGTGATGGTTCGCGTCGACCACAGTGAACACTGCATGGTGCATGTGTCCGTACTGCGTGCTACCAGCAACGTCAAGAAATTCGAATTCCACGGTCTTGCCGTCCGGCAACATCTGGCCGGTCATTCGAGGCCGATTTCCCGCGTCACAATAGTGGGTCAACAGCAGGCGGTCCCCATCGAGATACAGCATGGTTATCGGATCGTCCGGTCTTCCCGCGCCCGTCATCTCGTGCATGAGCGCGTTACCCATGGAAGTCACGCGAAGCGAGACCTGCATGAGCTTGCCCTCTATCTCGGCTTGCTGCGGGACAGTTGTCACATGGCCCTCCCAGGAACCGCTCAGAGTTTTCAGTTTGTCGAAGGATTTTTGCGCGTTAGACTGCGCGAAGACCGTGGTGGGAAGCGACATCAGAACAACGAGTAGCATAAAACGAAGGAATTTCATGGTTCATTCTCCTAGAGCTTCTTTTCTCACCGCGTAAGGGGTGCGAGCGGGTAATAGTCCGGGACCGACACCTGCTGTTATACTTAACTATAACACCATGTCACATGTCAAGCCTTTTTTTCTCTTTCCCGCGATACACTCTTTCTCCATGGCACGGCAGCGGCTCGGACAACACTTTCTGGTGGATGCAGGATGGCGCGAGCAAATTGCCCGCGCCATACGGGTTTCGCCCCATTTGCCGGATTCGCCGAAGTCCCGCGGCGAGAAGGATCTCTGCTGGATCGAAGTGGGCGCCGGCCACGGTGAGATGACCGAGCGTTTCGTGCGCACCGGCGCGCCGGTTTACGCACTTGAACTCGATGCCCCGCTCGTGCAGCGCTTGCAGCGCCTGGCGGCAAAGCATCCAAATCTCAGCATCGTTGCGGGAGACGTACTCAAAACCGACCTAGCCGCAATCGCCGCCGGGCGCCGGATGCGTCTCTATGGCAATCTTCCCTACTACATTACTTCGCCCATCCTGCACCACTTTTTTACTTTCGCGGATCACATCGACGAAATCTACATCGTTATCCAACTCGAGGTGGCGGAGCGCCTCACCGCGCAACCCGGCGCAAGCCCCTACGGATATCTTTCCGTGGCCACGCAATTCTTTACCCGGCCGGACTTGGCGCTGCACATTCCGCGCGATGCCTTTGATCCACCGCCGGAGGTGGACTCCGCGCTCGTGACCCTGAAGCTTCCCGGCCCGGGGGCGAAACTCGGCATCGCCGAAACCGACGAGTTCTTCGATTTCGTGAAGGCTTGCTTCGCGCAGAAAAGAAAGAAGCTCACGAACAACCTGCGCGGCGTTGTGGAACCCGAGCGCCTGCGCGCCGTGCTTCGCGAATGTAATTTGCGGGAAGACGCACGCGCCGAACAACTGAGCGTTGCCGAACTTGCGAAAATCTATCGCGCTATTTCTTGAGCGTGGTAACCAGCCGGTCGGGATAGTCGGACATGATGCCATCCACGCCCGCTGCGACCAGCAGGCGCATGTGCGCGTGCGAATTAATGGTCCAGCAGACGACTTGAAGGTCGCGCCGGTGCGCTTCCTGCAGGAAATTAGGCGTCACCAGGTCGCCGCGCACGGCAATCTGGCGCCCGCCGATTTCCTGCGTCTTCTCGAAAGCGTCTTCCACTTGCCCGTTGAAAACCAGTCCGGTCATCACCGTAGGATCGATCTTCCGCAGGCTTGCCAGAATCACGGGATCAAAGGAAATAATCACCACGCGCGCGATTTCGCCGGAATCGCGCAGGGCGCTGATCAAGGCATGCTCTCCGCCCCAGAAACCGCTGGGCTTCAGCTCCAGGTAAAACACCACGTCGTTCTTTTTCGCAAATTCGAGAATTTCTTCGAGCGTCGGCACGCGTTCGCCCATAAACTCGCTGGCGAACCACGAGCCCGCATCTAGCCGGCGCACGTCGGCAAGCGTCATCTGCTGGATCGCGCCTTTGCCGGTGGTGGTGCGATCGAGGGTTTCGTCATGGATTGCCACGAAGTGCGCATCCCGCGTGAGGTGCAAGTCGGTCTCAATAAAGGAAACGCCCTGCGCAACCGCGCGCCGGAACGCGGCCAGCGTGTTTTCCGGGGCATAGCCGGAGGCACCACGATGGGCAATAGCCAGCACGAGAGAATCTTCCTCCACGGGCAATCGGGCGGGCGATAGCTGGAAGAACACCGCGATTCCCTGTCGTATGCTAACACTGAGGGTACACACAAGCGCGGCAACTAGGGTGACTTGTGCTTGAATCTAAATGACAATGGAAAAGAGGTGCGCTATCGGATGACTCGACGTTTTCGCTGCCAAGTAGCCTTGCTCGCCGTGGGTTTGTGCGTGAGCGCCACGGCCTTGCAGCCCCAAAGCCAGCGTGCTGCTGCCGATCAAAAATCCACGGAGAAAAATCCGGAGCCATTGGCTCGCCAGATTCGCCACCAGATTTCCGTCCTCCCTTTTTCTTCGGTGTTCGACTACCTGACGTTTAGCCTCGACGGAAGCAAAGTGACGCTCCAGGGCCATGTTCTCCGTCCCACGCTGAAAGAACATGCCGAAGCCGCCGTCAAGAGCATCGAAGGCGTCAGCTCCGTAGTGAACCACATCGAGGTCTTGCCGGTTTCCACCACGGATAATGAATTACGCACGACCATCTACCGGGCGATCTATGAAGACGGCGTGCTGCAGCGCTATGCGGTCGAAGCGATGCCCGCGATTCACATCCTGGTCAGCAATGGAAGCGTCACCCTGGAGGGATTTGTGGAAGTGGAGGCCGACAAGGAGCGCGCGGCTACCCGAACAAATGCTGTGGCGGGTGTGAGCAACCTGCAGAATAATTTACAAGTGCGCCCGAAGGAGAATGCGCGCCGAGGAACCCAGTGAACCAGAACAAGGACCCTTACTCGAATCAAGGCGATTCGCGGGACACGCCCGCCCGGCAAAAACTCGTGGCCCTGCGCGAGGCCCTACTGCGCCTGCACAAGACCCTGCTCGACATGGAGCGGCGCGAATACGAAAAGGGGCATGGTGTGGTCTCCGCCGGCGAACTCTTCCGCCTAGTGGTGGACGACCCGCAATTTTCCTGGCTGCATAACCTCTCGGAGTTCGTGGTGCGCATTGACGAGCTCCTGGGCGGGGACACCGCCGTGACCAGCGAAGACGCCAGCGGGAACATTGCCCTGGCGCGCAAAATGTTTGCCCCCACGGAAACTGGCGACGGCTTTCAGAAAAAATATTTTGACGCCATCCAGCGAGACCCGACTGTGGTTATGGAGCACGCTGGACTCGTCCGCCTCTTCCTGACTGAGCCAGGCGACGGCGAGAAATAGCCACCAGGCAGTTCTGGCGGTTCCGCGACGGTTTCCGAACCGTTGAGCGGCCCAAACGAACCCTTCACCATGAGCTTTACGATTCCTACGCATCCCGTTGTGACCGATTTCCTTTTGGGCGACGATCGCTTCGTCAGCCCCGTGACCGTCGCTGATACGCTAAATGGTGGCAGTCCAATCCCTTTGACGAACGTTCTCTTGGTCTTCCATACGCCGCGGGCAAGCACGCAGTCGGGCGGATTCTTTGTGGGCTTCTGTGCCACCGATCCCACCTGCCTGACCGGTTCGGAGTATCAATGGACGTTTGCCGGGCCGCAGCAATACACAGGCTCCGAGAACAATCCCACAATGAAACCAATCGGCTTCGCGTTCGCCGAGCCACAGTCAGGTTTCGCGTTCGGAGGCGTGAATGAAATCCTCCCGCCTATTACCCCGATTTCCGGAAAGGTAGGCGCCGTGACCACGCCCGAACCTTCCGCCCTGGTCGTTCTCCTCGCGGGCCTTGCCGCCGCCACGTTATTTCTGAAGAAGCGCGTTTAGTTTCGGGCAGCCAGTCCCGCTAATTTCGGTAACCGCTCTTATCCCCCCGTAGCCTTCGCCGTGGGATATTTCTTCTCCCACTCCCGATTCGCCAAAGAAGCCAGCTTGGCCTACACTAGTTCCGTTCCAGACCTGCCGCCCTTCTCCGAAAGGAGCTCCATGCAACCCACCGAGTTTTTCCGCAGCCATCACCACTTAGACACCTTGGCGGGTCTGCTCCTCTGCTTCTTTCTGGCTCCCTCCCTGCTCGCAAAGGCAGTCGTAGATTTCGACCCCACGATTGACTTTTCCAAGTACAAGACATGGACCTACATCGGAGGAGTCGGGCATCTCGTGAATGCAACTGAACTCGGCCCTGATCACGGAAAACGTGCACCAGGCCTTGCTGCGGGGGATGAGCCAGTGCGGATTGCGCGAGGTGAAGGCGAGCGAAAATCCGGACCTGGCGATTCGCTATGGGCGAACAGTTCCTCGCGACTGAATGTCGCGGGATCGGTCGGCTGGGGGATGTATGCGCCGTACCTGGACGATCGTTGGGGATTCTTGTACAACCAGATCAATGTCACGACTACGAGGGAAGGGGCGCTGGTGATTGATCTGCTGGACACGCACACGAAAGCCCTGACCTGGCGCCTGTACGTGACCATGAAGATCCTTAACAATGATCCGCAGAAAACCGGGAAGCAGGCCGATAGCGACATCGCCAAGACTTTCAAGAGCTACCCGCCATCACCCAAAGAAGTAGCGGACATGCAGAAAGAATGGGAGAAAGAAGCCGGCAAGAAACAAAAATCCACTGGACTCATGGGGCCATGAAAGAGCAAAAGTCACTGCAAAAACATCTTCTCGAACTACTTCGTGGAGGCCAGGCGCACATTGATTTTGAATCCGCGGTGAAGGACTGGCCCGTGCCCCTGCGGGGGAAGAAGCTCAAAGGCGCCGCGCATTCGCCGTGGGAAGTGCTCGAGCACATGCGCCTGGCCCAGTGGGACATCCTGGAATTCACCCGCAACCCCAAGCACGTTTCTCCGGAATTCCCGGCCGGGTATTGGCCGAAGAAGCCGGCTCCCCCAAACAGCCGCGCCTGGAACGAAAGCGTGGCCGCCTTTCGCGCCGACCTGAACGCCATGATTGCGATCGTCGAGGACGACTCCAGCGATTTCTTCGCTCCTCTTCCCCACGGCGACGGCCAAACCGTCTTGCGCGAAGTGTTGGTCCTGGCCGATCACAACGCCTACCACCTGGGCGAACTCCTTCTTTTGCGTCGCCTGTTGGGAGTCTGGAAGTAGTCTGGATCCGCGGGTTCCGGGTCAGGTTGCAGGAA
>Ga0306920_100003729_pt1 | contig 19412 bp, 15 predicted proteins | sample flu12Cox44000170_FD_204666 | JGI IMG/M metagenome (GOLD analysis project Ga0306920, IMG submission 204666) | Lab enrichment of tropical soil microbial communities from Luquillo Experimental Forest, Puerto Rico - flux4day.12C.oxic.44.000.170 (v2)... | ecosystem: Environmental > Terrestrial >... | reverse complement strand
GGAACGGAAAAAACGTGCCTTGGGCCCTCACTGTGCTGCGCGGCGCACCTGTCTTTCAAGGGGGAGGACAGGGCGCCGACTGCAGCGACCCTGTGGCGAAACCAACACACTACCTTCCAAATCATTGTTCTTTCTGAAGTAGCAAGACGTTCGAGTGCTGCATCCAACTCCTTGTTTGAACAAGGACCTTGCCACGGTGTTGGGGAGAGAAGACTCACAAGTTCTGCTGGTAGCTGATCGCAAGGCTTCGCGGGCTGCTCGCATGCTGCAACGCGCGGGCTTTGAGGTTGTCACGACTCTCACTGTCGACCATGCAGTTGCGATGTGCGTCAACCGGGAATTTGCCGCGGTCGTTCTCGATCAGGAGCTGTTTGTTGAAGTCGACGGCTGGAGCGTTGCCCAGTCGCTGAAATTAGTCCGCCGCAATATTTGCGTCGTCCTGGTTACTCGTGGAGTCGCCCGAAACAGGAGAGCTCCCAAGGGAGTCGACGCTCAAGTCGCACAAAAGGATTTGGCCCAGCTGCCCGGGGTAGTACGCCGCTTCCGGTATCCGTGCAACTGACGTCGGACCATAATCCCAGCCCGGGACGGCATGCCGCCCATTGCCGGGCGGCATGCCCGGAAGTGGTCACTGTTGCTCCTTGGGCGTGGGCTGAGGCGGATTCTGGTGCTGTTTCTGCTGCTCTTCCAGTTGTTGCGTTATTGGCTCCTGCTCCTTGGACGGAACCACGCCAGGGACCTTCGGCACTTGTTTCACATGTCCGGCTTCAGCATCGGCAATGTCGATGCCCAGCTTTTTCAGAGTCTCGGCGGTCACCAGATCTAACTGGACCTTCGACTTCTCATAGTTTGCAGCCGCCGCCAGTACGTTGGACTCCGCCTGGGTCAGATTGCTCGAGGCCTGCAGCACAAGTGTAGGTGTGGAGGCGCCGTAGTTGAACTTCTTTTGCTCGGCACTCAAATTCTGATCGGCATAGTCCTGGGCGGCGATAGCAGCTTGCAGCGCGGCATAGTTCTGCTGCACGGCAAATTGCGCCTGCCTCACTTGCAGCGTGATGCTGTTCTCCTGCTGCTGAGCAAGCACGAGCGCCTGCCGGTATTCCAGTTCCGAACGGACCTGATCGGCCTGGTTCGAGCGGTTTCGAAGCGGAACGTTGATGCTAATCCCAACCCCTTTATCAGGGGAGCTGCTGTTGAACAGATTGTAGAAGGCATGACCATAACTGGTGCTGGGGATCGTGCCGGGAGGTAAACAGACGAGTACGTTCGGGGTGCCGCAAGGAGGAACGGCGGGATTCTGATCGCCGGCGAGCCCCGCTGCTCCGTAAAACGCGAACACGTCGACCTGGGGCCGCACCAGATTTCGCATCGACTTTCTTGTGATATCAGAGTTGGTCAGCGAGATGCGCGACACAGCGATTTCCGGACGCGCCTGCAAAGCCTCCTGAATAAGGTCGTTCACCGGGCGAACCTCGTACTGCTCATTTAACTGCAGCGTGTCGGTCGGAACCACAGGCGCGACAGCGAGAATCGGGTCAGACATGTTCTTCGTGACGGCGTTCTTCATCAACAATTGCTGAAGCTGCAGGTTTGTCTGCGAGGTGATGAGGTTCTGCTTTGCACTGGCGACGCCGCTCTCCGCTTGCACGACGGTAATGGGGGCCAGCGTGCCTATCCGCACCTGTTCTTCGTTGTCCGACAGCGTCTTTTGGGCTAATTCCAAGGCTCGCTGTTGCACCTTGACGTTCTCGTAGGCATTGACCAAATCCCAGTAGATGTTCTCGACCTGCGATACCGTGTTGATGATCTGATTTCGGAAGGTCACGTCCTCAATCTCACGGTTATTGCGGGCGATTCGAATCCAGCGCAAATTGGGGTCAAACCCGAAACCCTGCAGCAAATGCTGACTCAGCTGGAAGCGGAATGACGGGTTATAAGTTGGCGACAGGAAGTTGTAGATGTCGTTCGTCGTTACCCGGCCGTTATTGAAAGTTACGGACATTATGGTGCCGGTAGCAAATCCCTGTATGTAATTGAAATTCGCCGTACCGGTATTCTGTTCCAGGCTGGGAGTGCCGGTGAACACCACAGTCGACTGCGGTATCACTGCGTGCTCGGACGAGAGCGTTCCCGTGACGATAGGATCGAAGCTCTGGATAGGCGGACCAAATCCGAGGGTTGAGGTCACAATACCAGCCGCGCCCGATCCTGCACCGCCGACGCCGACCGTGGTGCCTCCCGCTCCTCCGCCAGTCGAACCGGGGGCAGAGCTGCCTGTCCCACCAGCCGCTACGGATCCCGTAGTACCTCCAGGCGTGCCTTGCACCAGGCCAGTGTTAACGCCACGGGCGAAATTGCCCGAGTCGGTACGCAACAGATCCGCGTCCGCGATTGACAGGTTGTAGCGCTGCACGACGATATCAAGATTGTTCTCCAGAGCGAGCGCGACCGCGTCATTAATCGAGAGATACATCTTTCCGTCGCGTAAAATTTGGTCCACGCGCGAGGTATTTGTCAGGTTCGGCGGAGGAATATTGCGTACCGAGTACGGTGCCCAAAGATTGGGAAAGCTCCTCTGACCTTTCGCGTAGTCCTGGTCAGAATAGGGGTGCGCATTATTCTGCGGCGCAGGTGCTTGTGGCATCTGTGTCAACGCGGGTGAGTTGAAATGAGAAGTCTGCGACGCAGCATTCTGCGGCACAGGGTTCTGGGCAAAGCTTGCGGTAATCAGCAGACTCACGAGCAGCACTGTGCGGGCGTGTCTGACCGCTGATATGGCATGATTCGAAACAGACATTTCCTCGTCTCCCATGAAAGCTCGGACTACTTGTATGTTACGGTCGCCTCTCACTAATACGCTGCAGCAACGGCGAAAGTTCCTGCCAAGTCATTGTCTCTGAACGACTATCTGGGTCCTGGAACGAACGCGAGTATGTTGGACTCTGGGGAGGGACGGCAACTGTCTGTCCCTCAGTCTACCCCATGAACACGAACCATGATTCACCCAGTTGCGTTGAGCTCGTGCGCTGAAGTGATCCAAGGGCAACACGCTCGGGGCGCTTGAGCGGGTAGAGCGTCCCCGGATCGCATTCCCTCAACCCCTCGACATTGTTGGTTCTCACCGCTCTTACTGCGGGTGGGATTGCTTCGTGTGGCGGAACAACAACTTGAGCGACGCTTTACAATCGCGGTTAGCCTCTCAGTCCGACGGTTTCTGGCGCGGCGGAGCCGAGGCAAAGAAGTCGGCCTTCATACGTTCGGCATATTGCTTCATGAGCTGTTCCACTCGCGCCGCACTGGGTGATTTCACGATCAATCCCACGTGATGTCGCTTTTCCAGCCGCCACGCGATCTCGGGATCGTTGTACGCCGAAGTATCAGGATGCTCCTGCCGGGCCAGCGAAATCAGCAGGCCAGCGAAATCCTCGCGCGCCGGCGGAACGGTGTAGTTCCCATGTTCACCCGCAATCTCCACCTTCGCCCATTCAGCCCACAGGTTGATTCCGGTCGCCACGTGGATCAAATCGGAAATGTGGGCGCCACCCACGCGCGCCGAGGTCTCCAAGAAGTAAAGCTTGCCATCGCGTCCCTGAATGAACTCGCTGTGGGACACGCCTCGCACCAGCCCGAACACCGTTAGCACTCGCGCGTTGAGTTCGGCCAGTGCACGCTCGTCGTCGGAGCCGCGTGCCAGGGTACGGGTGGTAAAGATGTCACCCTCGTGCGAGACATCCATTGGCGGACGTCCGTACTTGCTGGCGAGCGACCACAAGAGAGTTTTATGGTTGACGATGGAGTCGACGTGGTAGATGTCTCCGGGCACATACTGTTCGAGTAAGTAGAACGACTGTTGATCGCCGAGCGTGTCAATAGCGCGCCACAGTTCCTCTGAATTGTGGATCTTCTTGATGCCGATCGAACCAGCTAGGGTCCGCGGCTTCAGGACCCAGGGGGCTGGAACGCGCTCCATGAACTCGCGCAGGTTGTCGTAGTTGAGCACATGAAGGAACTCCGGCACCGGCAGGCCTTCGTCGCGAGCTTTGGTGCGCATGGCGAGCTTGTCACGGAAAAAACGGGCTGTGCTGTCGCCCATGCCAGGTACGCGCAGGTGCTCGCGCAGCGAGGCAGCCGTCTCCACGTCGAAGTCGTCGAGCGGCACGACGCGATCGATGCGCTCGGTTTTCGCCAGGTGGCTGAGGCCCAGCAATACATCCTGTAGCTTCCACGACTTCGCCTCGTCTGGCATGTAGAAAATATCGTCCAGCGATTCACGCGGCCAGTCAGCGCCTTCGAGACTCGCCGAGGTCACCAGCAGCACACGGCAGCCCTGGCGCTTGGCTTCTTTCAGGAACTCAATTCCCTTGTGGTAGCTTGCCAGGCAAACCACTGTCAGCCGTTCTTCTTTGGTCATTTTCTCTGGCATGTCCCTCCAATCGCGACCCCTCGTGGAACCTGCAGCCAGGGGAGCCTTCAATACAATCGCTTCCGGGTCGCTCCCCCCTGGACAAGGTGCGTCATGAAATGATGTCGGCCTTCCGGCTCAAGGACTTCTTTCACTCTACCGGGGGTTAATGCTCAGTTATACACAACGTCTTTCCGAAATAAGGAGTTAGCGCCATGTATTGAGGTCACGAATCTGCTCTCGATGCCGAGTCCAAGGGCCTGATTGCGCGACCCTTAATTTGTCGCATTCAGGCTTTCATCCTTCACAACCAGATCTATCCACCACAATCCCGGGCAAGACAAATGTCGGTTCTAGAGATAAATTTCTGTTCCTCAAGACTTATTTTAAGAAAGGTTGATCAGGCGGCCCACCTAGATTTTGACAGAAAAACGATTGGAGCGATCCGCGCCACAGGAGCACCGCCCTCCACCTCCAAGCATGGTTGGGAAGACCCGGGCGGGCTTACCAAGCCGGACGGAAGGGCGTCCAAGAGAATGCTCATGCGAACACCCCTCCTGCGGTTGCCGCCGGTCAGCGTCATCGGCACACTGCCCGTACAGGGAACGTACTCCATCGTTGCTTGCGACGCCCAGACTCCCAGACACGTCAGTGCGGCGTCGCTGTTGAAGCCAAAAATCTTGCCGTAGGCGCCAGCTTCCCTTATTGCAAGAGCAGGCGTGGGAGTACTGGCCTCCAATTTGAGAACCAACCCACGGTACGCTCCGCAGGGACTCGCGCTGCTGTCGGAGGGCGTGAGTCCAGACGAAGCGATGAGACAGCTTCTGCAACAGGATGGCAATTTCGAGGGCCAGGGTATCGAGGCCCGCCTGGTCGGCATCCTTGCGATTGATGGGCAATCAGCCGCCTATTAGGGGAGCGGAGGCAGAAGAGTCCACCGGGGCTGGAGGACGCAACGCAGAGGTCACAGCATCCAAGGGAACGGGCTGGTGGAGCCTCGGGTTGTTGAGGCCAGGGAGCAGGCTTTTCTTAAAACAACGGGTTCGCCTGCGGACTGGCGTATGGCGGCGCTCATCGACCAGGCTGGCTGACGCATTCCCGCACGGCTGCTAATTCCAACTTGATGAGTGATTTCCGGCCAGACGACACCGGCCAAACGCCAGTGGCAGGCAGTCCGACTTACCTGCTTTTGCACTTAAACTTCCTTCGGGGGAACGGGCACTTACGCCCGGCCATCTTGGAAGGTAACAGCTTCGCTTGTAAGGTCGTTCCGAAACAAGCAGTTCGGGAGCTTTCAGTTTGACAGCGCCAGTCCCTGCTTTCTATGATTTGGCGTAGCACCAAGTCCATTCCAAGCCTGGCCGATTCCTTGAAAATGGAGGAGTGACGCGTGGGTGCCTTTGGCGAGAGACTACGCCGCCAGCGAGAGTTGCGAGGGGTGTCGCTGGAGGAAATCTCGCAATCCACCAAGATTGGCACGCGCTTACTTCGCGCCCTCGAAGACGAGCAGTTTGAACGGCTTCCGGGTGGAATTTTCAATAAAGGCTTCATTCGTGCCTACGCTCGATATCTCGGAATCGACGAGGACGCGGCGGTCGCTGAATATCTCGAAGTTGCCGGGCACGACGGTCCCGATGTGCGCGTGATCGCCGAACAGAGCTCACCGGAAAGGTTTCGAAGGAACGATCGGGATGTTGTGCCCGCAGTCGGTGGCGGATCCTCTCCGCTGGTTTCCCTTCTGGTGATTGTCGTCGTGATCATTGGAGCCGCGAGCGGCTGGCAGGTTTACAAGGAACGGCAGCGCACTCGCTGGCAGCAAGCTGCAACCTCGCGAGTATCGGCGAGTAGCGCGCCGGCGCTTGCATCGCAGCCGGCGGCGACTCAGAAGAATGGCTCCAACCAGGGCAGCTCAGGTTTACGCCCTGCCAATGAGGCACAGGGCAAAGCAATCGCAACTAATCCTTCCACGGAGATAAGCGAACTGCAGCCAGTTGAACGCTCTGAATCCCGGCAGCCGACAAAGCCGGCTCCTAACGGTGCTATCGCGTCGCCAAGGCCAGCGCAGCCAAGCGCCACGCAGGATCAGGCCGCCGTTCCTAGTGCGCAAGACAATACCCTCATCGCGGCCGCAAATCCCGTCGACTCGGGCGGAACTCCCTTTGAGGTGATCGTACGCGCCAAGGACCGAGCTTGGGTCTCGATTAAATCAGATGGCAAGCTGATGGTCCGTGGTGTGATCAAGCCGCCCGACATCAAGACTATTCGCGCTACCGACGAGGTGGTGTTGTGGACGGGAAACGCCGGGGACGTCGAGGTGTCCTTCAACGGGAAGGACGTGCCGCTTGCGGGCGGCCAGAATGACGAGCGCCTGCTTGTCTTCAATGCCAACGGCCTGCTGTCGCGTACGGCTGAGCAATAATGGCGAGCGGTGGCTTAGCAACGCCAATCAGCATGAAAAATATTGGCGAAAACGTGGTGCGGATCGAGGCCGAAGCACTGTGCGCTCTCGCCGATCGCATTGCGGGAGCCATGGCCGACGACTTCGAACGCGCCATTGAGCTGCTGCATGGCTGCGCCGGACGCGTGGTGGTGAGCGGCATGGGCAAGAGCGGCATCGTCGCGCGCAAGATCGCTGCCACACTTAGCTCAACGGGATGCCCGGCTCTGTTCCTGCATCCCGCAGAGGCGCTCCACGGGGACCTGGGGATGATCGCACGCGGTGACGTGGTGATCGCACTGTCGGCCAGCGGCGAAACACGCGAGATACTGCAACTGCTCGCCAACGTGAAGCGGCTGGGCGTGCCGCTGATCACCATGACCTGCGACTGTCTGTACGGCGCGTCCGCCAAGCCGAGGAATTTGTCGAGCCTGGCTCAGGCGGCAGATGTCGCGCTGGACTGCTCGGTGGCGAACGAAGCGTGCTCACTGGGATTGGCGCCAACTGCCTCAACGACATCCATGCTGGCTCTCGGAGACGCACTAGCTGTCGCACTCTCAGAGCGCCGGGGATTCAAGGAGGAAGACTTTGCCAGCTTGCATCCCGGTGGTCGACTTGGGAAACGGTTCGCACGAGCTTCATCGCTGATGCACACCGGTGACAACCTTCCCCAGGTCAAGGCGAAGACGCCCCTGCTGGAAGTCATCTATGAAATGTCTCGCAAGAGGCTGGGAATGACGACCGTCGTGGAAGATGGAAAGCTTATCGGGGTTATCAGCGATGGCGATTTACGCCGGCTGCTGGAGCGCCACGGCAAGGACGTATTTGATCTTACCGCGAGCGAGTGCATGACGCGCACTCCGAAAACCATTGGGCCGGAAGTCTTCGCCATTGCTGCCCTGGACATCATGGAGCAGAGGAAGATCACGTCTCTGATCGTGGTGGATGAGTCGCAGCGGCTGCTGGGGGTGCTGCATCTGCACGACCTCTGGGGTACGCAAATGCTGTGAAGCCGCAGGTCTCCCAGGTTACGCGATATCCGTGCGGCCGCCCATCTCCTGAAGCAAGCGAAGCAATTCCGCAGGGTCATGCGAGCTGACGGTTTCGTCGGCCCAGGGAGAGTGGGCTGCTACATTCGGCGTGAAGGCGACGACTCGGATCTTCTGGTTCACGGCCTTGTTGTGGCGCACCAAAGCCGTCCATTCGGCGTCACCAAAGCCTGCGTCGATGGCGACGACAGCGACATTGGGAAAGCGGCGAAACATGTCGACCCCTTCGCGGGGTGAATACGGCGGTGAGGACATTATGCTTGGCGCTCTCCAAAAGAAGCCTTCCCGTAGAGAGTCCCTGGGCGGGTTCCGACTCAATTACAAGGAAGCCCAGCCTGTGATCGTTCGAGATCGATGGTTCGATGGTCGATGTTTGCCGGTTGGTTGGAGGCGCCAAGGTGTGCTTGCCGGCAAAATTGTTGCAGCTCGCAGGCAACTTTCTGCCCCGTCCTGGCTCAAATTAGCCCTGCGTTGTCACCTCGACGAATCCCAGCACGATCTCGCGCTCCCGCGCGCCATCCAGTTCCACCAGCACAACCCGTTGCCAAGTGCCTAACAGAAGCAATCCCTTGTCCACCAGCAGGGCGAGCGATGTGCCGATCAAGGTGGAGAGGATGTGGTCGGGCACATGAGAGGGATCGTGGGGATGGCGGTAGTGCAGCTTGGGAATCATCTGCTCGAAGGCGTCGAGCATGTCGAGATCGGTACCCGGATCGAGGTCGGCAGTAGCTAGCGCGGCGGTGGTGTGCAATAGGTTAAGGATGCACACACCGTTTTCACCCGGATGCTGGTCTTGCAAGACAGCCTCGATGCGGCGAGTGATGTCCAGGATCTCGCGCTTCCTGTGGGTCCGAATAGTTATGCGGTGCATAGCGATCCATTCTAGGACCGAACTGGCGGTTTCATCCGCGTTGTCGTGCTTTGACGCCTCCGGCCCGGTCTCTGGTACACTTTCGCCCTTTCGAGGTCATGCAGTCCAGTGTTTAGGAAATAGCCTTGTCCCCGACTAAGCGACACGAACCAAGCGCCCTCAGCGACCGAAGACAGTTTCTTAAGACCGGCGTGACGGCAGTCGCCGGATCCGCGCTGTTGCCCGATTTTCTAGCGCCGCGACCTGCCGTCCCGAATCCTTCCACTGATTCAGTGCCGGCCTTCGAACTGGATGAAATCACGATTGCAGCCTTGCGCGACGGACTAAATTCCGGCAAATACACCTCGCGCACCTTGGCCGAGAAGTACATAGCACGCATCGCGGAAATCGATCGCAAAGGGCCTGCGCTAAAGTCGGTAATTGAACTCAACCCGGAGGCGCTCGAAATTGCCGATCGTCTTGATGAAGAGCGCCGCGCCAAGGGTGCACGAGGGCCGCTGTACGGAATTCCTGTTCTGCTCAAAGACAACATTGCCACCGCCGACAAGATGCAGACGACAGCTGGATCGCTCGCGCTGGTCGGATCGGTCGTACCGAAAGACTCCGCCGTGGCAGCGCGCCTGAGAGCGGCCGGAGCGCTCATCCTGGGGAAAACCAATCTGAGCGAGTGGGCCAACTTCCGATCGACACACTCGACAAGCGGCTGGAGCGGACGCGGTGGGCTAACGGCGAATCCCTATGCACTTGATCGCAATCCGTCGGGATCGAGCTCCGGCTCAGGGGCTGCTGTCGCTGCCAACCTGTGCGCAGTAGCTGTAGGCAGCGAGACCGATGGCTCGATTGTTTCCCCATCGTGCAATTGTGGCATCGTCGGCATCAAGCCAACGGTGGGATTGGTCGCGCGCACCGGAATCGTTCCCATCTCGCACACCCAGGACACTGCCGGACCGATGGCACGCACAGTAGCCGATGCTGCAGTGTTGCTAGGCGCCATAGCCGGGACAGATCCCGGAGACGCTGCCACGGACGCCGCCCGGGTCAAGATCGAGAGCGACTACACCCGCTTCCTCGATTGCAACGGGTTGCACGGTGCAAGACTCGGTGTGGTGCGCAAGTATGCCGGCTTCGACCGCAATGTTGATCGCATGTTCGAGGAAGCCATCACTGCGATGAAACGGGCGGGAGCCGAGATCGTCGATCCCGCCGAGATTCCCACCATCGGCAAGTTCGATGACGCCGAGAACCAGGTCTTGCAGTTCGAGTTCAAAGCGGATCTCAACAATTATCTTGCGTGGCTAGGTCCCAATGCGCCCGTTCATTCGCTGAAGGAAATCATCGAGTTCAACGACAAGCACTACGATCAGGAGCTGCCCTACTTCGGCCAGGAGATCATGTTGCACTCGGAGGCCCGCGGACCCCTCACTAGCCCCGACTATCTTAAGGCGCTGGGAGATTGTCGCCGCATGTCGCGCACAGAGGGCATCGATGCGGTGATGGATAAGTTGAAGCTCGATGCCCTGATCGCGCCGACGGGAAGCGCTGCGTGGAATACCGATCTGATCAATGGCGACCACACGGTGGGCGGAAGTTCAACGCTGGCCGCCGTCGCGGGCTATCCGAACATCAACGTTCCGATGGGGTGGATCTTCGGGCTGCCGGTGGGTATTTCATTTTTCGGCCGCGCCTGGAGCGAGCCCACGTTGATCAAGTTTGCCTACGCGTACGAGCAGATATCGCGAATGCGCAAGCCACCACGGTTCCTGCCAACAGTGGATCTGAGTTTGCCAGGCTGATGCCCCGCTGCGAAGCCGGAGAAAACAGCTGGCTCCTAGTGAACATTGGCATTCGGCGTGAACAACTCCAGACGCACGCTCCACTCTGCCCACTGGCCGGGCTCCAGCAGGACCATGCCAGTGTTTACGCGTCCCCAGCCCCGGTTGTAGGGATCAGGAAAATTGAATTGCGGCTCGATGGCCACGAAGTTTTTTGCCGGTGGCGCGTATACCTGAATCGCCCTGATGTCCGACGATTCGGTGATCAGCCGCAGGCCATACTTGGCTGCGGGATCGATGATCTCGGAAATCGTGCTGCCATCAGGTCGACGCTCCAGAGCAGAGAAGCTGTCGTCCAGGTACTGATCTCCCAGAGCCCGGCCCTCGGGCGCATCAAAGTCATATGGCGTTCCCCGCACCGCGACGCGTTGGCCGGTAACAAAGGTGTCGTCGTAGTTGTTCATCACCGCCCGGGTATCGCTGGGGATGTGCAGCCGGACCTGCTTGCGATCGCCGCTAGGCAAAGCGAAATACGGGTGCCAGCCAATGCCCATTGGCAGCGTTTGTTGACCTACATTCTTGGCCGTTACCGACATCTCCACCGAGTCATCCGCCAGCCTGGTTTCCACGGTCACATCGGTCTGGGAGAACCAGTGGCCGCCGAAATTGCCAGCATGCAGTACGGCGGAGACACCGAACGCATCGTCGGTGTGCTTCTCTTTGAGGTCCTGAAATTTTGATTTCAGCATCAGGCCATGGATCGCGTGCTTCTCCGCACCAGGCTTTCCGCTGCTCCAGTTTGCGGGCAGCACCACGCTTCTGCCGGCAACTATCGCCGTAATCGTCTTGCCATCGGGAGACGGCTTGCCGCGGATGCGGTTGGCATAGGGCAAGAGAATCGCGCCACCGATCTTAAACACACCGTTGCCAAACTCGTCGTCTTCCTTGTCGAGCAACTTCTCCGCTTGCGCCAGCGGAGGCGCATAGAGCAAGTCGATCTCACCTTTGCCCGGAATGTAGGCCTTCACCTGCAGCCATGCCATACCCCGCCCGGGCATCTCGATCAGTTCCAGGAACTGTGGTTTGCTGCGATCGCTCAAGCGCGGACGCTTGAGGATTACAACCGGTTCCCCCCCGATGGAGATGGTTTGTGATGACCTGGACGTAAACGCTGGGGCTGCCAGATCGCTTGTTGTAAGGACCAGGGTCGTGAAGAGAACGGTTATGATCTGAGGCACCCAGCAGCGGACCGGTTGATTGATCGTCATTGCGTGGACTAAGAAAATGTGCAAACCGACTATCATAGTCGCTTCGCGGATGCGGTGGAATCGGTCGACGGCCCCCTGTCCGCAACTGTGCAATAGACAACTGTCAATCTGCCGCGATAACTTGTTGCCGCACTGCAGTTCATTCTCTTTCCCCAGGAATCCACCGATGATGGGATCTCGCCTTGTACTTTTGATTGCTGTTCTTGTTTTGCTCTCAATCGATTACAGCTTTGCGCAGAGTGCCGAGATCGCTCGCACCCCGCCCATGGGTTGGAATAGCTGGAATCTCTTCGCCTGCAAGGTGAGCGATGCGGTGGTACGCGCGCAAGCCGACGCCATGGCCTCGAACGGTATGAAAGACGCTGGATACGCCTACATCAACGTGGATGACTGCTGGCAGGGCACGCGCGACGCCCAGGGGAACATTCGGGGCAACGAGAAGTTTCCCGATATGAAGGCGCTGGTTGACTACATTCACAGCAAGGGACTGAAGGCGGGCATCTACTCTTCGCCCGGACCCAAGACCTGTGCGGGGTACGAGGGCAGCTATCAACACGAGGGGCAGGATGCGCAACAATACGCGAAATGGGGTTTCGACTATCTGAAATACGACTGGTGCAGCGCAGAAACAGTCTATAAGAACAGTGATATGCCTGCTGTCTACAAGAAGATGAGCGATGCGTTGAGGGCAACCGGGCGATCCATTGTCTTCAGCCTTTGTCAGTACGGTCTGACCAGCGTATGGACGTGGGGCGCACAGGCGGGCGGCAATCTATGGCGTACTTCTGACGATATCCAGCCCAACTACAACAGCATTCTCGCGCTGGGGTTCGGACAGAACGCAGGCCTGGAACGCTTCGCCGGCCCGGGACACTGGAACGATCCCGACATGCTCGAGGTTGGAAATGGCAAGCTCACCGCGGACGAAAACAAACTTCACATGAGTCTGTGGGCCATGCTGGCAGCGCCTCTGCTCGCGGGCAATGATCTAGCTCACATGAATCCGGAAGTCCTATCCGTTTTGACGAACCGTGAGGTGCTGGCGATCGACCAGGATCCCCTCGGTGAGCAGGGACATCGTGTGTGGCAGGACGGTCCGATCGATGTCTGGGTCAAGCCGTTGGGGGACGGCTCGAAGGCCGTCGGCATCTTCAACAAAGGCGGGCCCCAGGATCCGGTCACGGTTCAGTTCCGCACACTCGCTGTCGGCAAGTTTGCGGAAGTGCGTGATCTGTGGACAGGCAAAGATCTCGGCCGCTTGGAGAACAGCATTACAACTGAAGTTCCGGCGCACGGAGTTACATTGCTGAGGATGCGCTAGGCCCCGCGCGGAGAGAGGAAGGCGGCTCGCAAAGCCCCACCAGCATCATTCTGTCTTTCGTCTCGGACGGCGCACCAGTTCTCCTCCACAGTTCGGACACTCGTACTGATTCGCCGCCGCGCAATCTGGACAGAAGGTACACACGTAAGAGCAAATAAACGCGGTAGCTTCTCCCGGCAGTTGAGCGCCGCACTTCTCGCATTTGTGCTTCATGGCAAGCTCAACAAGCAGGGACTGACACTCCCCGCCCTGCGAGACGTTCAGTGCAGCCGTGATTTGCTCGATGGCGGAGCGATAGCTGCGGCTTATCGTCAGGTCCTTCCCGTCGGTGAGTATCAGTACGTACTCTCCCGTGTACCAGGGCTTGATTTCGCGTACATGCTCGACGTTGACCAGGACCGAGCGATGAATGCGTACGAACCAGGTGCTGTCGAGCCTCTTCTCGAATTCCGCCATCGTGATGCGGACGGTGTAGCTCTCGTTCGGTACATGAATTTTCAGATAATTTCCAGCTGCTTCCACCCAGCGGATCTCGCGCCGATCGATAAAAATTGTCCGGCCGCTCGACTTAATCGAGATGCGGCCGCCAAAGCGATCGCGGTGCTCCTCGACCAGCAACCTGATTCTTTCCAGAACATCCGCCGGATCCATGCTCCACCGCCTGGGCTACAGAAGGAGAAGATATGTGCCGACCTCAGATGAAACGCGGACCGCTTTCGATTTCGGCTCCGCAGAACGCTCTCCACTGGCCCCATATGCTCTTTGACGTGCGCCTGGCCATTTCAGCAGCGTTGAAATATGCAAGAGGGAACGGGCCATCGTCCCGCGACCGAATGCGTCCGGTTTTGACGGTTTCAGCCTATCGAATAACTATCCCTTGCTTATGGGCGAGGGCTGAGTCGCTGATTCGCGGGGAGGAGCGTAGATGCGGATGTGGGCCGAATTCTCCGGCACATGCGGAATTTGTGCTCGCGAAAGCAGATAGAACGTCGAACTTCTGTCCTGGTTTTACTGCTGGGGCGCCATGACCATCGTTCCCTGACTCGCCGGACACGACTGGCTGGCGGCATTGGTGTAGGTGCCGGATTAGAGAGCCAGTTTGGCTGAGGAGAGATCCGTTGACCGCGATGACGGTATCAGTCGAGGTATCTGTGATCGGCATGGTGTAGTTGTTGCCGTTGGTGGTCGCTGCGGCATTCAAGGACTTGGGATTAATGCACATGTTCGGTGGAGCAGTAACACTGCCCGTGTAGTGATCGATCCTCCACTATAGTTGTCGCTTCCTTCCTGCGACATTGCCAAGGCAAAAACGTAGACGGGATTTGTGTCGTTGGTGGGCACATGACGATGTTCCAATACCCAAACAGGCCTACATTACTTGTCGCATTGTTGTTGTTGCCGCAACCACAGAGAAAGATCAGGGATAGCAGTGTGAGTGCGTAAAGCCAGCCTCGCATAGATTGACAAAGTGTTTGGTTCTGGGGCCAGGGCGGCGGGATGGGGCGCAGTCGCTATTTGCCTAGGCGAATCCTGTAACCCCGCGCCCGACAGCAAGTTCTTAACCCACCGTATTTGACGAAAACAATGTTTTTGTTCTATGCAAATGGCCGCTCTGGGGTCCCCACTATCGTCTCACCTTGGACCAGAGTGCCACTCATAATCGGGACCTTGGTGGGGCCGTCGATCTATCCCCCGCACTCAAGTAGGTCGTCGTATGCTTGCGTGAGATGAATTCAGTGACGCAAGTTACCGGAAGTCAGCTGCGGCCAAGCCTGCGGAATCTCGCGCCTTTTCTCAGTGTTATCGCGATTGTTCTGGCGGTAGCGGCCGCCTACTGGTGGTATCAGCGCACTGGAACTCCAGAGTACTCGCTGTCGCAGTTGGGCAAAGCCGTCAAGGAGAAAAACTACGGCAAGGCCAGCTATTACGTCGATGAGGATCGCATCGCAAGTGCGGTAAGCCAGTCGCTCACTGACGTCTTGGTGACCAAGTACACAAAGGCTATCGAGGACGACCCTCTTCCCTTCACTGAAACTCGAATCGAGATCCTGCACAAGATTGCACCCCGCTTCCACGACCTCGCGCTGCTTGGCGTGCAAAACGGAATTCGGCTGCTGCTAAGCGGCAATGCGTTGCTGACGGGGACATCCCATATCAGCCAACTAGATGTGCACAACTTCTCGCAGCTGCACCCTGTGCGCTCGAAGGTTGACGGCGACATCGCCGACCTGGTGATCGGAGGCTTGCCCCAGCCCAATCCCTTCGGCCTGACGGAACTCCGCATCCGCATGGTGCGTATTCCCAACACGCGGCGGTGGAGGATCGAAGAGGTGCCGGACGCCACCGCTATTTTTACCAAGTATTTTGGAGTAGGCACGCAATGACGCGGGAAGCAGAGAGTCGTTCTTTTTAAGCATGTCGCTGTGGCATCGCCGCCTTTGGCAGTTGCCTGCCGCTCGCCGACTGTCATTGCCGAACTCAGGGAACTTGCTTGATCCGTTATCCTGAGCGCAGTGAGGTCGCCAACGGGAACGAACGAAGTCGAGGGATCTGCGGTTGTGTAGCTCTCAACCGGAAGCCTCGGAAGACGACAATCGAGACTTCGTCAGGTCCGCGGTAGAATCTCAGGACATGTGCCTAACGCCTAAGACTGAAATGGAGACCGAATTCGCCTCCGGCATATTACGGGCGAAGGTACGCCCAACCCTGACACGGAAAGCGCCTGTCTTTAACTTGCTTTTTCTCGCATGGTTCCTATGGATTGACCTATCCATGTGGTACAGGCATGGTTACGCACCCCGAGCTTTACCGTGCTAGCCACCTCGTCGGCGATTGCCCTCTAGTCCCACCTGGTCGTTGGGCGGGGTGTTCGAGTTTAGTGACCTGAAAGTATCGATCCGCCGCCAGGTCCTCGGTTGGATCCGCACTTCAGAATATGAGCTCGAGCGCTGCAGCAAGCTGCCAGTGTGCACGTCCGGAAGTCGCGGCTATCTTGATGTTGAAGGTGGGCTGGCGCACGATCAATCTCAGCCGTTATCTCTCGGCGATGCAAGCCGTACGCATCGTGGAGGAATTGATCGCCTTTCTGCCCTTGGCTGCCACGGAAATTCGCACCTGAGATCGACGGCGAGGAAATTTCGACCGCAAGTTGGCGGCAAACGCGCAGGTTACCATTCCGCGAGCCGCTACGGTAATAGTGCTTCTACCACCTCGTAGCTTCCAGCCAGCGCGCTATCCAGCGCCGCCGGGTCTCTGCCTCCGGCCTCGGCCATGTCAGGACGCCCACCCCCTGAGCCGCCGACTTTCTTCGCGACCTCCGCAATAATCTTCCCGGCCTGCACGCGCGGGGTCAGGTCCTTGGTTACACCCACGATCAGCGCCACCTTGCCATCATTCACTGAGCCAAGTACCACCACACCCGAGCCGAGCTTGTTACGCAGATTGTCGATGAGCGTGCGCAGTTGGGGCCGCTCCAGGTTGTCGGCGCGAGTGGCGAGGACTTGCACGCCCTTTACCTCCCGCACGTTTTCCATCGCCGACTGGATCGAGCTCGAGGCCGACTTCATGCGCGCCTCTTCGAGTTCTCTACGTAGCTTCTTCACTTCTTCCTCGCGGCGCTCGAGTTCATGCTTCAGCGCCTCGGCCGGAGAGTGATCGTCGCCCACTCGCACCAGCGTCGAGACGACGTTTTCTAGTTGGTGGTCCTGACGGAAGTGCCGCAGCGATCCCTCGCCCGTAACCGCTTCGAGCCTGCGTACACCACTGGAAACGCTGCCTTCCTTCAGGACTTTGATCAGTCCGATCTCGCCGGTGGCTGCCGTGTGAGTTCCGCCGCAGAGCTCGGTCGAGAAGTCACCAATACGGATCACGCGCACCCGGTCCCCATATTTCTCGCCGAAGAGCGCCATGGCTTTGTATTCGTTGATGGCGACATCGATCGGAACATCTTCGATGACTTCGACCCGATCGTTGCGCAGGACCTCTTTGTTGGCAAGATCTTCGATGTCCTGCAACTCTTCGTCGGCGACCGCAGCGAAGTGCGAGAAGTCGAAGCGCAGGTGGCCGGGATCGACCAGCGAGCCCGCCTGTTTCACATGCTTCCCCAGCACTTCGCGCAGCGCGGCATGCAGCAAGTGCGTGCCGGTGTGATTGCGCATCGTGGCAAGCCGGACGTCGGCATTTACGACTGCGTCGACTTTATCGCCGACGTGAATGGGCTGCCTGGCAATGACGCGATGCGCACGCACCCCTTGTACGGGATAGGTAACGCCTTCGACCTCAGCCACGAGTGTGTTGTGATCTTCGGCGTAAAGCCAGCCGATATCCCCAACTTGACCGCCGGCCTCGGCATAGAACGGTGTGTGGTCGAGCACGATCTCCGCACCTTCGCCGGGCTTCAGTTCACGCACGCCGATACTCATGCGGTTATCGCGCGTGATTATCGCGAGCACCTCGCAGCCGGCCGAGAGCGTCTGGTGGTAGCCCTCGAAGACCGTTGGGGGCAGGGCCTGGTAAACCGGACTTGCCGTTGCTTTGCCGCCGCCTTTCCAGGAAGCTTGCGCGCGACGGCGCTGTTCCTCCATCGCTGCATCAAAACCGGCTTGATCAAATAGAATTCCCTGATCTCGTGCCGCATCGATCATGAAATCGAGGGGCAGGCCAAAGGTGTCGTATAGCTTAAATGCTTTTTCCCCGGAGTAAACCGGTTGGAACCTCGGTCTCACAGAGCCCAGGGACTCTTCCGTCATCCCTTCGCCGAATGATTTGCGACGTTCTTCAGGAGTGGCGTGCGGATTCGCGGCAAGATTTCGTTCCACTACTAGAGGTGCCAGATCGCCTTCCAGCCGCTCCAGTCCAAGATCCAGCGTATGTGCAAATCTGGTTTCCTCCCCCCTGATTGTCTCCGATACGCGACGTGCTGATTCGGTTAGCTCAGGGTACGCATCCTTCATCAGATCGCGGACAGCAAACACCATCTCGTACAAGAATGGTTTCTCTTGCCCAAGCAGCCGACCATGACGAATGGCGCGGCGAATGATCTTTCGCAGCACGTAGCCGCGTCCATCGTTCGACGGCAACACACCATCGGAGATGAGAAACGTGGAGGCGCGCGCATGATCGGCGATCACACGCAGGGAGGCGGCCTGATGGTGCCGCTCATCCGCATCCTCCTTCCTCAGCTCGGTCTCAAGCGGCGCGCCTGTTAGCTCGGCTGCACGCTGAATCAGGGGAACGAAGAGATCCGTCTCATAGTTCGAGATTACGCCTTGCAATACAGCAGTCACGCGCTCCAAGCCTGCTCCGGTGTCGATCGAAGGCTTGGGCAATGGCGACAGCGTGCCACCGGCGGCGCGGTTGAACTGCATAAACACGAGGTTCCAGATCTCCATGTAGCGGCCGCATTCGCAGCCGAACTGGCAATTGTCGTGGCCCGCGTCGCTGGCGTCCGGTCCCATGTCGTAATGGATCTCACTGCAGGGCCCGCAGGGACCGGTGTCGCCCATCTGCCAGAAGTTGTCTTTCATGCCGAATTCGTAGATACGTTCGGGGGCAACGCCCGTTTCCAGCCAATACCTGTAAGCTTCGTCATCACGCGGCACCCCTTCCTCGCCCTTGAAAATCGTCGCATAGAGCTTGTCTTTGCTGATGCCGAACCACTCTGGCGAAGTGACCAGCTCCCAGGCGTAGGTGATGGCTTCTTTCTTGAAGTAGTCGCCGAAGCTGAAGTTGCCCAGCATCTCGAAAAAAGTGTGATGGCGATTGGTGAAGCCCACGTTCTCCAGATCATTGTGCTTGCCACCCGCCCGCACGCACTTCTGCGAGGTAGTGGCGCGCGAGTAATCGCGCTTTTCGATGCCGAGAAATACATCCTTGAACTGGTTCATGCCGGCGTTGGTGAACAGCAACGAAGGGTCATTAGCGGGCACCAGCGAGGAAGAATGTACGACTTTGTGCCCGTGCTGCTCGAAATAGCGCAGAAAAGCGGCACGGACTTCCGAACCGGACAACTTGCGGATGGACATACCTACAAAAATTTTATCATTCGGTACGATAGCGGGCTTGAGCCGGCGATCCTGAGACTCGGATCGGGATCGGGATCGCGACCGTCGCTCAGGATGACGGCCCTCAAGGTCTCCGACGTAGCAGGAAGGAGCCGCCTACCCGAGTCTGCGATCGGTTGTGGCGCGAAGTGACCGGGTTTGTGACACCAGAACCGCAGATCGTGATCGTTCGGCTTTGTTCGATCGTCAATGCGATCTCACACCGCCCAGGACGACACGTCGAGAGCAAT
>Ga0306920_100003728_pt1 | contig 19413 bp, 15 predicted proteins | sample flu12Cox44000170_FD_204666 | JGI IMG/M metagenome (GOLD analysis project Ga0306920, IMG submission 204666) | Lab enrichment of tropical soil microbial communities from Luquillo Experimental Forest, Puerto Rico - flux4day.12C.oxic.44.000.170 (v2)... | ecosystem: Environmental > Terrestrial >... | reverse complement strand
GCGCTCGCCTCCAACTGCCGAGCCATGTTTGCGAGCCGTTCGTCGAGATTGGTCCGCAGGAGTGTTGACGGCCTGTGCCGCTTGAGGATGACAGCTAACTGAAGCTGAGCTGCCTGTTGCGCCTCCAACATGGCTCGCAGTATGGCAACGCGTTGCTCCGGCGGTCCGTCCAACCGATCCGCTTCGAGCCTAAGGCGTTCTTGAGCAGCGGCGATTTCCGTGGCAGCTGCCAACTGCAATTGACGCAGCTCTGTCGGCTCTTCGTCGATACGGCCGGCGAGCAGTGAGAGATCTTTGGCTATCTCTTCCGAGGTAGCCACGAACTGGCTGCGCAGGGCGGCAAGTTCGATTTCTGACGCTAGCACGTGACTACTATTCGCTCAGTCGATCGATACCTCCCGCACACACGACTGACGCAACCTAACATTTGCTGAAGACCCAACGCTAGCCTCACAGTGTCTCCCACGACACGGCAGGTGTGCGCTGCATCGTCTGCAACGAGATTGTTGGCGACAATGAGCTCGGGCCTGAAGGCGCTGCGCGTGCCAGCGAGAGTGGGCCCATAGCCGCGTAATTGCCGAAGAAGCGTTGCGCGTCGCCGCCTACAGGTAAAAATCGCTCAAGGAGCACGCCCGTTGGGCTGGGTCAGTGGAATGGCGCACGTGAAGGCGGGCCTGCCCCGTTCGCAGTACGCGGCGACGGGCGAGCAAGGGGCGCCAGCGGCAAGGCTGCAACTGCGGAGGGACCCGACGCTGCCGCTCCTCCGAGCCGATCCAAATCCACCGACATCGGCGGGTAAGGACCGTGCTGTTCGTTGGCGCCCAACGGCAACAGCGCACTGCTGCGCCGGCCACGGGCGAGCCGCAGCGCTTGCGGCCAGGTTGGGTGGACCAGCCGGAGCATGCGCGGCAGCATAGCAGTGCTACACTCCCGTCAACCAACCGGGGGAGGCCTCGTCATGAGAATTGGAATCATCGGCGCGGGGGCGATCGGCAGTGTGGTCGGCGGCATGCTGACAAAGGCGGGGCGCGACGTCACGCTTATTGACCAATGGCCGGAGCACGTGGAAGCGATGCGACGGCAGGGGCTGCGGCTATCCGGGACGTGTGGCGATCACGTCATCCGCGTGAAGGCCATTCACGTGCACGAGCTGCAGTCGGTCACCCAGCCGTTCGACGCCGCGTTCGTAGCGGTGAAATCGTACGACACCGAGTGGGCGACGGCGCTGGTGCTGCCGTACCTGGCCCGGCCCGGCGGCGTCGTTGTGGACTTCCAGAACGGGATCAACGACGAGCGGGTGGCGGCAGTGGCCGGGCGGGGGCGGACGCTCGGTTGTGTCATCACGATCGGTGCCGGTCTCTACGAGGCCGGTCACGCCATGCGCACCGACAGGCAGTCCATCGGCTTCAAGATCGGCGAGCTGGACGGCAAGGACACCGAGCGCGCCCAGCGGCTGGTCGGCGTGATGAACGACGTGGCCGGCGCCAAGATAACGACCAACCTCTTTGGCGAGCGCTGGTCGAAGCTCACGGTGAACTGCATGGCAAATCCGATCGCTGGCCTCAGTGGCCTCGGCTCGGCGGAGGTCCGCAGCGTGCCGGGGCCGGCGCGCATCGCGATCCAGGTCGCCGCGGAGGCGATCAGCGTCGGGCGTGGGTGCGGATTCGAGGTCGAGCCGATCTACGGCATTGACACCCTGCGCTTCGTGAACGCAGCCGCCGGCCGCGGGACGGACCAGCTTCTGGCCGACATGGCCTCCAGCGCCAAGGGGTTGGCCGGTGGACGGCCGTCCATGCTCCAGGACGTGATGCGTGGCCGGCGCACCGAGATCGACTACCTCAATGGTTACGTCGTCGACCAGGGCCGTCGGGTGGGAGTGAAAACACCGTTCAACGAAATGATCGTCCATCTCGTCCATCAGCACGGTGTCGGCACGCTCAAACCCTCGCCAGAGAATCTCGATCCTCTGATGCGGATGCTGCCAAGCTGATGGCCGTCGAGAGCAAGCGCCACCGAGGGGAAAGGGCTACAAGCCGGACGGCCCACTGCTTTCCGCTAGTTGACGGCAGATCAGTGAATTTTGCCCCGCATCCTCGCGAGAGCGGCCTCGCCAAGATCCGTCAGTCTCGGGCACCCACGTTCGTCAACGGTGATCATCCGAAGAGCCGTATACCTGAGCAAAATCGGATCAGGAATCGTCCCGACCGGGCACCGTCCATCTCTGATGGCGTCGAGCAGAGCTTGCTCTTCGGCCCGCAAGATGATTTTGAACATCGCGCTGTTGTAGCCGAGGAGTGAACTTCGACCTGTCCCCCAGAAAACACGCGGAGGCTCAGACCGTGCGATTAGGGCCCAAATCCGCGTTCTCTGTTGCGACAAAGCGACATGGCCGAACGTGTAGTCTGCGCACGCCATCCTTTGGCCACTTCGTTGCAGTGAACTTTGGGTTGCTGGCGCCCGCCAATCATTGCTCGCGATACGCTGCGACGGAGCACAAGGGGCAACCCTTGCCGGTCTGGGCGGTCGACGTCCGGACCTACCGCCGACGCCGCAATCGTCGTGGGGCACTTTGCGCATTAGAAACTGTCGTTTGTGTTTCAGCCGCCGCTTAACCTCACCCACGATTGCCTCCACGCTATTGCCCCGCGCAGTTGCTCCTGGTCACACCGGGGTGCTGACTCTCCTTTCTGGATGCATCATCACCTCGCATGCTCTCCCTCGAGAAATCTCTCACATGGCGTCTGAGCAGATATTTGCAGTGTTGTGCCATTCGCCCTGCGATCGCGCGAGCACAGCGAAGTCTCCGCAGCGGTCGGTGGGAAGGCGGGTCAAGTCAGTCATCGCCATATAATCTAAGATGCTCGAGGGGGTCGCCCGCGCCCCCTTGCCATAATTCGCGAACAGTCCGATTGTCGCGGCACTGGCGTGCGCATTCAACCCGAAGGAACGCGCCGTGTCGAAGCAAGCGCCCGAGGTCTCCGATTGCGCCGATCTCTCGCCCACGCGCACCGCTGCGCTGAGGAAGTGGCTGCAGGTGGCAAACGCGCGATTGCTCTTGCTTGAGCGCCACCGACAGCAGCTTCTCGCCATGGCAGCGACATTGGCAGATTCATTCGGGCAGCGGGGGAGCCGCCCGCCGCAGAAACGCGGCAAGCTTGCCGCCAAGTTAGCTAGAGCCGGCTGAGGTGAGAGGCGTGAGCCGCGCGCCGATGCGGCGCGGGCGGTGGCGCGATGTAGATGGCCGCGCGGGTGAGCGACGGGTTTTTGGCGTCAGAGCGCCCGCCATCATCCAAAAGCTCCCTCACCGTTATCCATGAGGATTGGCCGGCATTGTGTCTGCGCCTGCGCTCGGTCGCGCCTATCAACGATCGGTGGGGTGCCAAGTATACGGTTTGCAGCGATTTGGGGTGCACGGACACCCGCCCGCCACCGCAGTGAGCTTGCTAAGCGAGCCGGGTAAATGCAGGTTACAAGCGGCCATCCAAGCCATTGACGGTGTCAGTGGGGCATTGACGCTGCTGTGTGCCAAACAACGGAGTGGGCCGCGATGAGGCGTTCGCGCCCTGCCGGCGGTCCATCGAGGAAGAGGAAATGCGCATGCGCCGGCCCTTGCAGTCGGTGGCGCTGGCGGGCCTCGTTGCCGCCGTGCTTGCCACCGAAGCCCCTGCACAGAGCCCCAAGCGCGGCGGCATTCTCGACTTTGCCGTCGTCGCTGAGCCTCCCAAACTATGACTGTCACGCCAACACCACCTTCGGCGTGCTGCATCCGGTGGGCCCGCACTACTCGATGCTGCTCAGATGGTTTTGCCTCGCCGTGGAACTGCATTTATAGCGCCGCCAAGCTCAAGGAAGATCCGCGCTACCCAGAGACCAAGACCTTGGGGACGGGTGCCTTCAGCTTCGTCGAGCACGTCAAGGGCCAAAGTTGGGAAGGCAGGCGATTCGAGGGGTATTTCCAGCCGGGCCTGCCCTATCTCGACGGCTACAAGGCCTTCTTCGTGAAATCAACCGGGCTGGCGACTGGTATCATCGGCGGGCAATTCGATGTCGAGTTTCGCGGCCTCACTTCGGCCGACCGAGACCAGATCGCAGACAAGCTCAAGGACAACGCCGTCGCGGTCGAGGGACCGTGGTCGGCAAACCTGACGTTGACTATCAATGCGCGCAAGAAGCCGTGGGACGACATCCGTGTACGCCAGGCCTTGACAATGGCCATCGATCGCTGGGGCGGCGCGCCTGCCATGGCCAAGATCTCGCTCATGAAATTTGTGGGCGGCTTCACGCTGCCTGGCTATGAGCTTGCCCTCACCGGAGCCGAGCTCGAAGCCCTGCCCGGTTACGGCCGCGACGTCGCCAGGTCGCGCGAAGACGCCAAACGTCCGCTCAAGGAGACTGGCGTCAGTAATCTCAAGATCAACTTCCTCAATCGCAACGTCGGCCAGCCCTATACGGCCGCTGGCATCTATACCATCGATCAATGGATGCGAGCGCTGGCGAGCTGAAGGACATGCGCAAGTGGGCCTAGCCTCGGCTCAACTCAGCCTAGCCTACCGGATCGACCGGTCGGCGTAGCAGGCCTTCATGGCCTCGCAGCGCTGGGTGCCTGTGAAGTGCACGTTGTCGGCCTTGGCCGGCGCCATGAACAGGCACACGTCCTCCAACCCTTCGGGCGTCAGCCATCCCTGCCGACGGCCACGCTGCACGGCAAAGCAGTCGGCCGTCTCCTCATCGGGCCCGCGGAACTGGTGGCCACACTCGTGCGCGTGGATCCACAACTTCACTGGCAGCGATTTGATCCGCGCCAGCAACTTCGGGTTGAGGATGAGGAAGCCTGGAAAGGCCGCGCCGTAGTCGTCGAGCTTGTTGTCGAGCACGGTGGGGCGCGTGCCGCAATACACCTTGTAGCCATCGATCGTCAGCATGCCCGACGGCACGATCCGAGCATCGCCGCCCACTTGCCGCACGTATTCTTCGGGTGTCGGACCGCCTTCGGCGCCTGCGCGGCTCGCCGCCACGGCAGCGGTGGCAAGGAGCAGCAGGCTCAGGGCGGCACGGCGTGGGCGGCATGGTATTCGTCGCACGCTCTAGGCCCCCCATCCGGCGTGGCTTGGAGTTTGGCAAGCCTTCGCCTATTTGTGCGCGCTTGGCAATTGTGGCGATGCGCGTGGTCGAGGAAATCCACGTCCCGGGGTCAGATGGTGGGGCCCCAAACCCAGCCCAGATAGCTCCGACCGATGCGCCCGATCCTGAGGCCGCCACCGCAAGCAAACCTCCTTCGATATCGAAGACACCGCCGAACAATCCGCGGGCGAGCCTCCTAGCATTAAGGCTTTGGACCGGTGGCCTCATTTAGCCCTTTGCGCGCACACGCTTGATGCCTGCCGTTGCCCGCTGACGCAGCTCGGCGTACCCGAGACCCGCGAAGTTTCGCACGACAAAATCGTAGAGTTCCTTGGCATCGCGGTCGCAGCCTCGCTTGTTGGCGCTATCGGCCACTTCGAGGACGGCGGCACCAGCCTCGAGCATGGCCAAATAGTCCGGCCGCATGGCAGCGGCTTGGACAGCCACCGTCTCCCTAACCTTGCTCTCCGCCTCCTTCAGGTTCGGTGAGGAGCAGTCGGCGCTCTTGTCGGCTAGGAACGCGCGTAGGGGTCGGCGCGCCTCCTCGATAGCTTTGTGCTGGACCTTGTGCAACTCGCTCTGCGCGGTTTCGGCGGCATGATTGGGCGGTGCGATCGAGCCCCTCTCAATCGGCGCCTTCAGGGCAGCGGGCTCGATTGCGGCACCGGCACATCCTCCAAGCAGCAAGGCGAGCACGATCCCCGATCGGCGCATGTTCTGCCTCCATCGCGGGTGGGCCATGCGCACCGACTCGCAAGACGCGCGCAACCGACACGTGCGAAAACCTGGGGACAAGCCAATTCGGCGGCGAGGCTGGTCGAACTGTGGCCAGCGCAGCGGCCGTCCCTTGATAGCTCAGCACACAGGTGGAATTGGCACCGGAGACCGATGAGCTTATCGAACCACGGGATTGTGTGTGCTACTGCTGCAATGGCAGCGATCACTCGATGGCAATCGACCCATGACGCATCCGCAAGCGCAGGCAAGACCCGGCACGACGCTGCCCAAGGGTGATTTCGACGCGGTGATCGTTGGCGCCGGCTTCGCCGGGCTCTACATGCTGCATCGGCTGCGCGGCATGGGGTTTAGGGCGCGCGTGCTCGAGGCCGGCAGCGGTGTCGGCGGCACCTGGTACTGGAACCGCTACCCCGGGGCACGCTGCGATGTGGAAAGCGTGCAATACTCCTATCAGTTCGACGAGGCCCTGCAGCAGGAGTGGGATTGGAGCGAGCGCTATGCCGCTCAGCCCGAGCTCCTGCGCTACGCCAACCACGTGGCAGACCGGTTCGATCTGCGCCGCGACATCGAGTGCAACACGCGTGTGGCCTCCGCCGCCTTCGACGAGGCGGCAGGGCGCTGGGTGATTGAAGCGAACGGCGCCGCGCGCGTCACGGCCACCTACTGTATTATGGCCACTGGCTGCCTTTCCGCACCCAATCTGCCACGGTTCAAGGGTCTCGAGACCTACCAGGGCGAGTGCTACCACACGGGAAATTGGCCGCACGAGGAGGTGAGCTTCGCGGGCAAGGGGGTAGCTGTGATCGGCACCGGCTCCTCGGCCGTGCAGTCGATCCCGATCATCGCCGCCCAAGCCAAGCAACTCACCGTGTTCCAGCGCACGGCAAACTATGCCATTCCCGCGCACAACGCCCCGCTGACCGACGCATACCGGGCCGCCATCAAGGCCGATTACCCGGCGCTGCGTGCCCGCGCCCGACAGACCATGACCGGCATCGACTTTGACTACGGCGACGCGCTGGCGCTGGAGACGCCCGGCGAGGAGCGCGCACGCGAGTACGAGCGGCGCTGGCAGCGCGGCGGCCTGTCCTTCCTCGGCGCCTATCAGGACCTGATGGTGGACCAGGTCGCCAACGAAACGGCTGCCGAATTCGTGCGCAACAAGATCCGCCGAAAGGTGCGCACCCCCGCCCTTGCCGAGCTGTTGGCGCCGAAGAATACCATCGGTTGCAAGCGCCTGTGCATCGACATCGGCTACTTCGAGACGTTCAATCGGCCGAACGTGCGGCTGGTCGACGTAAGCCAGGCGCCGATCGAGGCCATCACACCGCGGGGCGTCAAGGTACGCGGCCAGGAATACCCGGCCGATGCCATCGTCTTTGCCACCGGCTTTGACGCCATGACGGGGTCGCTCCTCAGAATCGACATCCGCGGTCGGAACGGGATGGCGCTGCGCGAGCGTTGGCGCGAGGGGCCGCGCACGTACCTAGGGCTCGGCGTCGCGGGCTTTCCCAACTTCTTCACCGTCACCGGCCCCGGCAGCCCGTCGGTGCTCACCAACATGCTCCCCACGATCGAACAGCACGTCGACTGGATCGCCGATGCCCTCGGGTATTTGCGCGCTTGGGACCTGTCCCGCATCGAACCCAGCGCCCAGGCCGAAGCGGAGTGGGGCGCGCATGTGGGCGAGCTCGCCGGCCGCACGCTGCGCTACACCTGCGGCTCCTGGTACCTGGGTGTCAACATCCCCGGCAAGCCGCGCGTCTTCATGCCCTACATCGGCGGCTTCCCGCGTTACATCGAGAAATGCAACGAAGTGGCGGGTCGGGGTTATGAGGGATTCGTGCTCAGCTGAGCCCGCTCCATTTCCGACGCGACACGGAGGTGGTTGTCCGGGTCCGCGGCGGCGAGCCGGTTGCGCTCGGCCGATGCGCCGCCGGCTTTAGCCAGGGTCATTCGTCCCCCATCTCCACAATTGCGCCAAGCACGCTCACAACCTTTGCAGCTCAGGCAGCAGCTCGTCGGAGATGAGGCGCATGCTGGAGAGCGCGGTGGAGAGCGGCATGCCCGCCCAGTGCGTACGGATGACGAGGTGGTTAATGCCGAATTCCTTCCAACAGAATTCGAGTTCCTTGTAGCACTGCTCCGGCGAGCCCAGTACAAACCGGCCCTTGACCAGATCGTCGAGCGAACGGTTGAAGTCGGTGTTGTCGGGCATCACCTTGTCCTGGCCCCACTTGGCGTAATCGCGGTATTTCGCGAGCAGGTAGGGTCCCGCCATCTCGAGCGCGGTCGCGCGGTCCCTGGCACAGAACACCTCCTTGATAAGGGGTAGCTCGCGCGGGGCTCCCTTGGCGGCCGCCGTCAGCTCGGCGCGGTAGATCGCCAGCTGGCGACGGATGGTGTCGCTGGTGGAGTGGGGATTGATGAGCCAGGCGTCCGCCATGCGCGCGGCGCGCCTCACCGCGGGGTCGTTGTTGGCCGCCATCCAGATGGGAGGGCGCGGCTTCTGCACCGGGCGGATGTTCATACGTACGTTGTCGAGCCGAATGCCAAAGCTCTCGAAAGACACTCTGTCGTGCGTCCACAGGCGCTGGATGAGGTCCAGGTATTGCTCGAACCGCTTCACCCGCTCACCCCGCGGCACGCCGAATGCGTCGAACTCCACGTCTCGATAACCGAGGCCCACGCCGAGGATAAAGTTGCCGCGGGCGATGACGTCGAGTGTGGCCACGGTCTCGGCCGTGTACACGGGATTGTGCAGGTTGAGGAGGAGGATGCCGAGGCCGAGGGTCATCTCGCCGGATTCAGCCGCGAGCCGGGCGAGGAACGGCACCGTTTGCAGTTGCTTGTTGTCGCCCTCGTTCAAGTAGTGCTGTCCCGTCAGCAGCGAGTTCCAGCCGCGGTCGCGCGCATGCCGCACCATGGCGAACTGCTCATCGAGGGCGCTCACCATGTCGGCGGCAAGGTTCTGCTGGTTGGTGACGAAGAGGCCGACTTTCATGCGATGATCCTCCCAGATACTCTGCCCCCATCCTGTATCGCGACGGGGAGAGGAAAAGTGGGTGCGTCAGGGCACCCAGCTCGTCTCCTCCCTGCCGGCCGGGTGGTGGGCGTTGGCGAGGGAGGCGAAGCGTACTGCCGCTTCGCTGGGCAGTACGCGCGGTTCGAGCAGGCGCGTGACTTGACCGAGCTCGGTGACCGTCTCGAGTGTCTCGAGCCGCTCGAAGAGGGGCGCGATCTGGTCATGGGCGAGCGCGCGGCCTGCGCAGTCCTCGAACTTCGCGAACAGCTCCTCACTCGACATGGGGTTGTCACCACCCCGGCATACGAGATGGTCGATGCGGCGCGCCAGCCGACGGCCGTCCTTCATGGTGACGATAATCTCGGCGCCGAACTGTTTAGGGCTGTCGTCGGGCATGCCCGGGTGTGATCCGGTGGTGATGAGTGGGAGCAGGCGACGGACGCGCTCTTCCATCACTGCGTCGCCCTCGAAATCGCGGATGCGTACCGCGCCGTCGGCCAGCGCGCGGGCGGTGACATACTGGATCGAAAATTTGGCCGCCAGCGGTGTCCTTGGGTCCGGATTATCTGTATGCGGCAGGCGGCGGCGATGAGCGAGGATCTCGATGCGCTCGACGGCATCCGCCTGCACGCTCTCCTCGCGCACCAATGCCAGCATCATGGCGATGGCGGGGTGCGTCGAGCCGCAGCAGGGAAACTGCTTCAGGCCGTTCTCCGCCGACTCTATCTCCCAAGGTGAGCCCCAGCCCTCCAGCATGCGCGCGGGCCAGTAGTTGCCGCGGCCATTGAACACTTCGAGCCAGCCCTGCTTGTGCTCGAGCGCCGCGGGATTGGACTCAAAGCCGCGCTCGGCGATCAGTGCCGCAAAGAGGCCGTTGCGGGCGATGTGTCCAACGTGCAGCGGCTTGGTCATGGTGCCGAAGTTGGCCTTGATGCCGCACGCAAAAGAGGCGGCAAGCGCCAGCGCCTTGGCCGTGCGCTCAATGTCGAGGCGGAGGAGGTGCGAGGCGGCTGCGACCGCGCCGAAGATGCCGAGCGTGGCGGTCGGATGCCAGCCCTTGTCGTAGTGGTGAAAGTTGACGGCGCGCGACAAGCGCACCTCGGTCTCGACCCCGATGATGTAGGCCGCCAGTGCGCGGCGTCCCGACAGCTTGAGCTCTTCGCCCAGCGCGAAAATGGGCGCCGTCACGGGTGCCGAGTGGTGCCCACCCATCACGCCCGAGACGTCGTCGTAATCGAGGGCGTGTGAGGCGGTGCCGTTGATGAGCGTCGCATCGAGCGCGCTGGTGCGGCGGCTGGTGCCGAACAAGAGCGCGGGGCCCGGCGCATCAGCGACCCCGGGCGTCCTGAGCAGGATCTGCACACATGGCTCGAGGATACCGGACAGCGCGCAGCCGATGGTGTCGATGATGGCCGTGCGGGCCTCGCTGAGCGCGCGCGCCGTCATGTCTTCGGGTTGGAAGGCGCAGATCTTCTGGGCCAAGCGCGTGGCCAGCGTTGCCTCACCCGCACCATTTCGTGCTGATGGTGTGGACTTGATTACGCGACCGTCGGCCGTCATGGGCTTCCTCCCATCTGAATTGGACTCTTGCTTGAGACTTTGGCGCATTCCAGCGGGAAGCCGGTGCGCGCACGAGCAGGGCGCTGATGGCCGCCATTACACCTTGATTGGCACGCCGCCACCAGCGCTCGCAATCGTGCCCTCGCATTCCCAGTTGGCCCGAATGCACTGGTCCCCAAGGCACTGGCCCCGAACGCATTGGCCGCAGGATCGAGGGGCTAGGCTCGGCCCAGGGCAAGGTAGCGCTGTCCTGCGCCATGGAATCAACGATGCCGCGCCGGATCGCGTCATTGAGGGCTATTTGGCAGGCGGTATGATGCATCGGCACAGCGTATCTCAGGCCTGCGCCAACTTGGCGGCGTTGCGGCCGGCGATACGCCCGAAGGTGGCACCCGACACAAGGCCGGTGCCGGCCGGATAGTTGTCATAGAATAGTCCGCCTACCATCTCCCCGCACGTGAAGAGGCCAGGCAGAGGCCGCCAATCCGTGCCGATCACCTGTGCGTTTTCGTCGATCTTGAGCCCGCCGAAGGTGAAGGTGATGCCACCGGTCACCGAATAGGCGAAGTAGGGCGGAGAATCGAGTTTGACAGCCCAGTTGGTCTTATCGATGGCGAGCCCACGCGTCGCATAGCCGTCTTTCCTCGTTGGATCGAAGGTCTTGCCGATGCGCTGGGCGGTGTTGAATTCCTCCACGGTCCTCAGGGCCTGTTCCTTGTCGTCGATGTCGAGCTGGGTCAGCAGTTCCTTCAGCGATGCCGCCACGATCGGCCTCGAGGTCGAGTAGCGCGGCTCCAGCAGATGCAGGACTTTGCTGTCGAACAATTGGTAGCCCTTGGCGCCCGGCTCCGCCAGGATGGCGCGGCCGAACTTGGCATAGGTGTAGAGGTTCTGGTCTTCGCCCTCGTCGACAAACCGGCGCCCCTTGCGATTGATCATCAGCCCGTAGGGGTAGCTCAGCCGGTTGGAGCGGTCGGTATACTCGCGCGGCGCGAAGTCGCCCCAATCGGCGCTGATTGGGGTGGCGTGGCAGCCGCTCCACTGCCCCCACGGCAGGGCGCCGATCGCGATTGCCATCCGCAGCCCGTCGCCCTGGTTGAACGGCGTGCCGCGCACCTTGGCGGCGCCGACCAGCGGTCCGATGTGCTGCGTGCGCATTTGCACGTTGGCCTCGAAGCCGCCGCAGCCAAGCACCACGGCCTTGGCGTGGATGGCCTCCAATCCATCGGGCCCGCGCACCTTGACGCCGGCGATGCAGCCGCGGGTATCGAGCACCAGCTCGGCGGCGGCGCTCGCATAGCGGACCTCGATGCCGCGCCTGGCGGCCGTGGCAAACCATGTGCGCGATAGGCCAACGCCCTCGTGCACCGCCCGCACCACGAGCCCACGCGGCCATACCACCATGTTTCCCCGCTTGACCCCGGCCACGGTAATTGCCGGCTCCATCTTCACGCCGCCGACCTCGTGCATCCAGAACACAGTGTCCTTGGAGTTGTCGACGAGGATGCGCGACAACTGGGGGTCAGTCCGCCCGCTGGTCACGCGCACGAGGTCGTCCATGTAGTCTTTGCGCGTGTAGGGCGTGATGCCCTCGTAGAAGCTCTCGTAGTGCGCCTCGACGCCGGGCAGCAGTGGCTCCAGTTCGCGCGGATGGTCAAAGGCGATGCGCAGCACGCCGCCAGCCCAGTGCGTGTTGCCCCCTCGCATGTCGCGCGGTGCCTTCTCCAGCACCAGGACGCGCTTGGCTCCGCTCTCGTGTGCCGAAACGGCCGCGGACAGGGCCGCGTTGCCGGCGCCGACGACGATCACGTCGTAGTCTTGCATGGCGCGTCCTTCCCTCAGACAAAGCAGCCGGCGAGGTGCATAAGTTGGCGCACTCCGGCGGTGTCCAGATCGTCGATGTTGCGGGCAAGTTCAATGATGGTTTCGGCGGCGGCTGGCTGGATCCGCATCGCCAGGCAGTCGCGCACCTTGACGAGGTGCTCAGCGTCGCTGATCGGCGGGGTGCCCCACTTGCCGCGTGGGCCGCTGCAGCGCGCCTTAAGCATGCGCCCGCTGTCGAGCTCGACACACAGGTCCACGTGCATCTCCTCGAAGCGTCCGGGGATGGCAGGATCCAAGCTAACCTCGAATTTGCCGAGCAGCTCCTGCATGTCCGGCTGGGCGAGGCGCGCGTCGGTGAACGTGCCGATACTGACTTTGCCATCGAGCAGCGCAGCGGCGGCGGTGTATTGCAGCGAGAACTTGCCATCGAGGCCGCTCTTGGGCCGCGGCCGGTCGACGTAAGCCATGACTGGCGCGGTCAGGACTGCCCGACGAATAGCGGCCGGCGCGGGGATCTTGGGACGTAGCTCGAGCGCGGCGGTGATGCCGAAGTGTGTGCCGAACTGGCTGGGGAAGAGCTTGATGGCATAGCCGGGCTCGACGATGCGGAGGGGCGCGCGGCCGAAGCCCAGCATCTCCTCCGCCCTGAACCGGGCATCGTAGAAGGCGGGCGCATAGCCCTGCGGCGCCTCGAACACATCCGCGTTGGCCGTGAAGCCGCGCTCGGCGAGCAGCGCCGCCTCCAGACCCAGGGCCGAGGCGTGGCCACAGTGGCTCGATTTGGTCATGGTGCCGGCGTTGGCCAAGAGGCCGCCGGCCCGCGAGGCGGCGATGCCGACGGCGTTGGCGAGCCGGGCGGCATCGAGCTCCAGCAGGTGCCCAGCCGCGACAGCGGACCCCAGCGGGCCCACCGCACTTGGCGGGTGGAACCGGATGGTGCGCGCTTCAAACTGGCCCGACGCCTGCCGGATCCAACCCTGCATCTCCACGCCCTTGACGAGCGCGGTCAGCACCTCGCGGCCGTTCGCGCCGCGCGCCTCGGCCAAAGCGAGCGCGCCCGGGAGGGTGGTGGAGAGCGCGTGGTTCGCCGGGCTCCACATAGGCTCGAAGTCGAGTACGTGCATGGCTGCGCCGTTGAGCGCCGCAGCCGAGACCATATTCAGGTGGAAGCTGTTGCCGATCGCGGTCGCCTGCGGTGTTCCGCCTTGCTCCTTGAAGTGCGCAGCCAGGATCTCGATTGCTTGCTGCTCGGAACCGGCAACCGCCACGGCGATCCCGTCGAGCACTAGCCGTCGCGCGGCGGCGATGGCGGGCCCGCCGAGATCGGCATAGCCGGTGGCGGCGATCTTCGCGGTGAGCTCTGATGTCACGGACATGAACGGACTGCCCCTTCTTTGTCACGCGGGTATTTTGGGTGAGGAGTCAAATGGCGCAAAGTGGAGGAGGTAGCGCAAAGTAGAGAAGATGCCGCGCCAGGTCGTGACCTGGGTGCTCGCGTATTATATCTAGACCCGTTCGAGCCCGAGCGCCCGGCACGGAGACAGGATGCTGCCATGACTTCGCGCGATAGCTCCCATGCGGCAGGGCACACCGAGCCGAGCACGGCGTCGATCCCGTCGCGTGCGCTGGCCGAATTCGTGGCCGGCCTGCACCTAACGGATGTGCCGGTTCCCGTGCGCGAGCGGGCGTTGCAGCTGATGCTCGATGCCATCGGCGTGGGGCTGGCGGCGCGGCGCTATCCGTTTGCGGAGCGCACGCTGGCCGCCGCCCTAGCGCTGGGCGGCGGCCAGGGCGCAAGCACTGTGATCGGCCAGGGCGTGCGCTTGCCGCTCCGCGACGCGGCGCTCGTCAATGGCGTGCTGCTGCACGGATTGGACTTCGACGACACCCATCTCACCGCCATCATCCACCCGACTGTCGCCTGCCTGCCGGCTGCGTTCGGCGTGGCCGAAACCCAGAACGCCAGCGGCGCCGCGATGCTGGCGGCCTACATCGCCGGCATGGAGTGCGCGATCCGCATCGGCGCCACCGCCAAAGGCGGCTTTCACCACGTGGGCTTCCACGCCACCGGTGTCATCGCGCACTTCAGCTCCGCATTGGTGGCGGGACGTCTATTGGGCCTCGACCCCGACGCGCTCGTCGGCGCGCAGGGCATTGCCGCATCTACGGCGGGCGGCGTGCAGGTGTTCCTCGAGGAGGGCGCGTGGACCAAGCGCCTCCATCCGGGCTGGGGTGCGGTGGCTGGCATCACCGCGGCAACGCTGGCGGGAGCCGGCTTCTTCGGCCCTTCGCGCGCCTACGAGGGCCGCTTTGGTCTGTTCGAGACGCATCTGCAGGCGCATGCCGCGGAAGCGGACTTGGCGCGCCTGACGGCGGGCCTTGGCCGCACGTGGGAGCTGACAGAGACCTCGATCAAGCCCTACCCCGTGTGCCATTTCGTCCACGGCGCGGCCGAGGCTGCCATTCGCCTGCATCGCGAGCTGCAGCCGACGCCGGCGGGCCTTGCCGAAGTCCGCGTGCGCATACCGAATGACACGCTGCCGATCGTGGCCGAACCGGCCGCCGTCAAGGCCGCGCCTGCCAACGATTACGACGCCAAGTTCAGTGCCCAGTACGTCGTCGCCACCTGCTTGCTCAAGGGACGCATGGGTCTCGGCGAGCTCGCGCCCGAGGCGCGCAACGATTGCGTGGTGCGGGCACTTGCGCGACGGATCGTGGTCGAGGCGGACCCCCAATCCGGTTACCCGAAGTATATGTCTGGCGGGGTCAGCCTCGTCACTGCTGATGGCCGACGGCACGATGCCTATATACCAATCAACAGCGGTTCCGGCGCCCGGGCACTCGATGCCGGTGGCATTGCCGAAAAGTTTTTCGCCGCATCCGAGCTTAGCGTCCCGCGCGCCAAGGCCGCGCGCATTCGCGACGCCATGCTGGCACTCGAGACCATTACCGTCGCCGAGCTTGCCGAAGCTTTGCGCACCGAGTGAGCGGACCGCACGAAACGGTGGCCTGTCACGCACCGTCGCGAACGCGATGGCAATGATGAGGTCCGCTAGACCCTTGCCTCGCCAAGGACCCCGGGTAGGCCCACTGCGGTGACATACCCGCACCTGACCGCGCGAGGGGCGAGGAACCTCAAGGAACATCAAGCAAGATAGAGTGGAACAGTAGAACGCGCAGCAAGTTGGTTCTTGGCTTGCTTTGGCGAAGTGCTGCAAGGATGTAGGGCTTCGCAGCGACCCAGAACACCAGCGCGCTGCGGAAGAATGGCGACAGGCGCCATAGGAGCGAGCTCACCTCCCCGCGCGGTAGTGCACACGGCCTTCGAACAGGCGGCGAGCGGTACGGTACACTGCTGCATGCTCCGCGTGCGGTTGGCCAAGCCTAGGCTCGCTGATTTTGGCATCGACGACGATCACACCCGAGGCGTGGGCGATGCGGATTTGGCTGGCATCGGGGGCCAATCGGCGTGCCATTTCGTTGGGTATCGAGCCCCGGATGCGGGTGGCGACGGCAAGGCAGAGCGCGCCGGTCAGCGGCGTGGCGCGGTGTGCCTGCCCGTTCGACATCATGCGCACGGCGATATCCATGTCAGCAGCTTGGAGCTGGCGGCCGGATAGCACAGGCATCGCCACCGGCGGCGCCACGAGGGCCACGAACGGCACGCTGATGCTGCCGGCCTTCTCGAGATTGGGCGCGATGCCCATGGCCACGGACGCAGCGCACCGAATGGCCTCCAACTTCCCCATCAGCTCCTTGCTACTCTCGATCTCGATTGGCTGCTCGGTGGCGCTGGCGCCGACCGTGGTGGCCTGGACGAACACGCACGGATTGGCGGCATCGATCAGGCTCGCCGCCACGTGGCCCAGGCCTGCGACCTCCAGCCGGTCGACCGCCTTTCCAGTGGGCAGCAGTTTGCCGGTCTTCGCGCCACCAGGCTCCATGAACTCAAGCCGGATGGGCGCACCGGTACCAGCCACCCCATCGAGGGCCATGTCACCGGCAACCGCAGCCTCGTCGCCGTCCATGCCGAAGCGTGAAACGATGATCTTCCTGGTATTGGTATTGTGGATACGCACGACGGCCTTGCCGTCGCGGGGCTTGGGGACGAGGCCCTCGTCCACGGCGAAGGGGCCAATGGCCGACGACATGTTCCCGCAGTTGCCGTTGTAGTCGACACGGGCCTTGTCGATCAGTACCTGGGCGAACGTATAGTCCACGTCCGCATCCGGGTGGGTCGGCGGGCCAATGACGCACACCTTGGAGAGCGAGGACACGCCTCCGCCCATGCCATCGAGCTGGCGCATGTTCGGGTCCGGCGAGCCGATGACGGCGAGGAAGATCGGCTCCCACGCGTCGCGCGAGCGGGGCAGGTCGCGGGCGTGGAAGATGATCGCTTTGGACGTTCCTCCGCGCATGAAGACGGCCGGCAGCTTGTTTTGTGGCATTGGTCACCTCGCAGTGCGTCCTGATATCACCCGGACCAGCTGCCCGGCAGGCCATACAACTCACTCATGAACGCGTCTTTCCAGGTCTGGGGCTTGACCTTGAGCAGGCCGACCCGGTGCATGAAGTTGGCGTAGATCATGATGGCAGCAGGCGCCAGCGTGACGCGCAGGTCTTCGGCACCAGCCCCTTGGCCTCCATGGTGTAGAGCGGCAGGTAGTGCACCCCGAACCCCGCGAGATCGCAACTGGCTCACTTCGGCTGTTGCGCCCGCCGGCATAACGAACGCGACGGCCACGGCGAGCGCAGGGCCGATCCACCAGCAGCTGTGAAGCCGCTAACGCAATGGCGCTTGAGCGCACGGCGCTCCTCCTCATAGACGGCGCACTCGCATGCAGCGGCCCGGCGAGGCAACGTCTCGAGCGCCAAACCCGGCACGGTGGTGCCGCCATTCGTGCGCCATTGGGCGCGCCTTTTGCACCTGTTCGGACGAAAACGAGCGCATTAGTGTTGCGCGATCGATGCGCCCTGGGCAAGGCGAACCGCCGGCGGTCTGACCGGAGAAGGGCGCAATCATGGCTACGGAGCTCGCCAGAGTGGCGCCCGCAGCTGCCATCCGGCTCCCTGGAGATGCCAATGCGAACAACAACCCGGCTGAAGGAGATCCTAGCGCGGCGCGCGGCCGTGCAGGCTCCGGGCACGGCCAATGCACTGTTCGCCCGCGTGATCGAGGAACTTGGCTTCGAGGTGGTCTACGTCACCGGCGCGGGCATCGCCAACATGCACGTGGGCGCGCCCGACATCGGCCTCACCACCTTGACCGAGATCGCCAATGCGGTCGCCGCCATCTCGGATGCGGTTGCCCTGCCCCTCGTTGTCGATGCCGACACGGGCTTTGGTAACGCCGTTAACGTGGTGCGCACTGTGCGCGTGCTGGAGCGCGCCGGCGCGGCCGGGCTGCAGATCGAGGACCAGGTGTTCCCCAAGAAATGCGGCCACTTCGCCGGCAAAGCGGTGATCGCGCTCGATGAGATGGTGCAGAAGGTGAAGGCGGCAGTGGATGCGCGCCGCGACGGCGACCTGCAGATCATCGCCCGTACCGATGCGTGTGCGATCGAGGGCCTGGACCCAGCGATTGGGCGCGCTCAGGCCTATATCGAGGCCGGTGCCGACGTGGCCTTCGTTGAGGCCCCCACCAACCTTGCCGAGCTCGCGCGCATCCCGCGCGAGATCGCCGCGCCGCATGTCGCCAACATCGTGTTCGGTGGCAAGACCCCTGATCCGGGTCGAGCCGAACTGGCGAAGCTGGGCTTCTCGCTGGTGCTTTACGCCAACGCTGTGCTGCAGGCCGCCGTGAAGGCCGCCTGGGACGTGCTTGGCGCCCTCAAACGCGACGGTTCGCTTGCCGGAGTGGCCGACCGTATTGCCTCCTTCGAGGAGCGCCAACGCGTTGTCCAGAAGCCGTGCTGGGACGCGCTGGAATCCAAATTCCGCACGCCCGGCGATTGAAGCGGGGCGCGGTCGGATAAGGCGCGGCCGCCGCACGCCAAGACCTGGACGTTTTTGCCGCGCAGGCGGGCACCCGTCCTCGATAAGAGCGATGATAGCGTGGACTGGCTCAGCCGCCGTCAAGCGAACGCGAGATTGGCCTCGTGGCCCAGCAGGAAGGCGCCGACGTCCTGGAGATGCGATTTGCGTCCCTGGGCTTGTTGCAGCAGGGTGGAGATGTCGCGCAGGCGGCGCTCAAAAGCAGCCGAGGCGAAGATGGCGTTGGCGCCGGCGATCTCCCAAGCGGTGTCGGCAACGGCCTTGGCTTCGTGGATGGCGAAGGTAGTCGCCATGCGCGTGTCGACGCGTTGTGAAAGCTCGAGCTTCCCGCACGAAGCCACGGCGTCGTAGACCTGCCGCGCCGTGGTTTCGACGTAAATGCGGGCCGAGCGCAGCCTGGCCTCCGCCTCGCCGATCTGGAACTGCACGAGGTGACTGTCGCGCAGGGACGTCTTGGCGAGGCGCGGGGTCTTCTCCAGGGCAAGCGCGACGCAAGCATCCAGCATCGAGCGTGCGATGCCGAGCGCCACAGCCGAGAAGCCGATCGAGAAATAGCCGTTCAGTGGGAATTTGTAGAGCGGTCCGGGCAGGCGCACGTCGCGCAGGTGCTCCCGGTTGACTGAGAAGCCCTCGGGCACGAACAGGTTGCTCACCTTGAAGCCACCGCTATTGGTGGCTCTGAGGCCTATGACGTCCCAGTTCTCGATCCACTCGACCGCGGCTGCCGGCACCAAGAAGATGCGCGTGGTCGTGCCCTCGGCTAGCTGGACGGCGGCGCCCCGCCTGTCGAATACCGGTGCCATCAGGCCTATCCAGGTCGCGTGGCGGCTGCCGCTCGACATCATCCATTGGCCGGTGAGGCGATGGCCGCCGTCCGTCTCCTCGGCGCGCGAGCGAATTGGCGGGCCCCAGCTCAGCGCCGCGCGCGGCTCGCCCCAGATCTTGCGCGACACGGCCGGGTCGAGCGCGCTCGCCGTCGCAGCACAGCCGTTAATCTGGCCGACGCACCAAGCGGTGCTGCCGTCGAGCTTGGCGAGCGTCTCCATGGCGCGGAACCAAGTGACGAGGTCGACCTCGTCCCCGCCGTACGCTTTGGGCAGCAGCAAGCGGAAAAGTCGCTGCTCGTGCAGCTTGTCCACTACCTCGGGCGT